>Ga0210123_1000640_pt1 | contig 20849 bp, 17 predicted proteins | sample Muzzi_PWB_D2_FD_185535 | JGI IMG/M metagenome (GOLD analysis project Ga0210123, IMG submission 185535) | Wetland microbial communities from San Francisco Bay, California, USA, that impact long-term carbon sequestration - Muzzi_PWB_D2 (SPAdes) | ecosystem: Environmental > Aquatic > Marine >... | reverse complement strand
GTTGTTAGGTGATGTATACCTGCCCAGAGCAGAATCGTTTTGCCTGCCTGTCTTTATTTACTTCCATAGAAATCCTGACCGGTGAGAGTTTCCTTAATAGCCAAAGGTCTGCAGGGCCTCGGCGACTCTGCCGGTCCTGGGTGTGCACGGCACCTGGCGCAGCGGTCTGAAGACCCTTGCCAGCTTGTCCCTGTCCGTGAAGTCGATTCCCAGGAAATTGATCAGGCGGTTGATCTCGCGTTGCGCAGTCTCCCCCTGTGCGGCCAGTTTCTCTACCTGCAACAGAATGTAATCGCGTGGAATATGCCGGCGGGCCCAGTGATATACGTCCAGGTTCATGGCGGCCCAGAGTTCCTCAAACACGGTTTGCGGGTCATCCTCGTGCCGCCCGAAGCAGGCCCGACTCTGCCGGTCCTGGGTGTGCACGGCACCTGGCGCAGCGGTCTGAAGACCCTTGCCAGCTTGTCCCTGTCCGCGAAGTCGATTCCCAGGAAATTGACCAGGCGGTTGATCTCGCGTTGCGCAGTCTCCCCCTGTGCGGCCAGTTTCTCTACCTGCAATAGAAAGTAATCGCGTGGAATATGCCGGCGGGCCCAGTGATATACGTCCAGGTTCATGGCGGCCCAGAGTTCCTCAAACGCGGTTTGCGAGTCATCCTCGTGCCGCCCGAAGCAGGCCTGGTAGAAACCGGCCTGTCCCTCGAGATGCTTCTGGCGGATGGTCCTGACGTCGCGCACCACGTGGATAAAGCGGAAGCTCCCGTACATGGCCTGCCAGAGCGGCAGGTAATACAGGCTGCGCGGTTCCTTCCATCCCCAGTGCCTGATTTCGCAGAAGTCCTCTCCCAGTGCGCGCATTATCCGGATAAAGGATTCTTTCTTCGCAAAGCCTTCCTTCAGCAGGGCATCAAGCACCCTGGAGCGGCTGAAGAGTTCCCTGCGCAACCCTGCCGGCAAATCGTCCAGGGAATAATCCAGCGACCGGGTAGCGCCGATCAGTAACCTGATCAACTCCGGCGCATTCAGCCCGGCAGAGCAGTCCTGTGTTCTCATGCACCAGGCATCAAGACTGGTGCTGTCCCGCTCATTAATATCCAGGTCGAGATAGACGCGGTTGGTTCTCAGCAGCAGTTCCGCAACCGCACGGGTGCACGAACCACCCTGGCCACCGATGATTACCGGGGATATCGCTTGCATGTATCCGGGCTGATAATCACGGGCGGGTTGCAGCAGGTTGGTCGAGTGCCTGGCCGCGAACTCGCCGCTGCCCTGTACAGCCGCGGGTGCCGTGTTCTCTCCTCGAATGCGATAGGCGTTGACCGTATGCAGGCCATAGCGGCCTTTCAGGTCGTCCATTTCCCGGTGCGGATCGACACCGAGTGACTGGTACCAGTCACTGTTGCCGACCGGCCGGTAGTGCCCCACGGCAACCTGGTCGAAGACGCCTATTTTGTAATTGCGCTGGCGTGCGAACGAGGACCACAGCCAGTCAATCCCCCAGCCGCTCACGGACTCGGTGAAGAGCGGCAGGGCGTGCAGCAGTGAATGCGTGCCAAACAGCGGGCACATCACCTCGACGTAATTCGTCTCGCAGGTGCCCATTCCCTGGTTTACCAGCGCCGTGAAGGAGGCGACGCTGTCACTGTTCAGGGAAGGCTGTGCGATGTAGAGGTCTTCCCGTTCAAACAGGTCGAACATCCGGTTTACCGTGGCGGTATCGGTTTCCAGGTCATCATCCGGCAGCCAGAACTGGCGGTAGCGGTTTAGCAGATGCAGGTTTTCCGAGAGCACCCGGTAGAGAAGCTGATATTTCGTGCCCTTGAGCGCGTGGTAATGTTCAACAGCTTCACGGTAGCGGTTTTCGCGGTCGCCATAATAGATTACACAGACATCATAGCTCCTGCTGTCATCCAGGTAGCGTACGTGCATGGAGGTATCGCCCGCACAGCAGATGACCAGGTTGTGGCGGCTAGCCATGTGCGTCCCCGATTTCCCGCCGGGCGGTCTTCAGTGCGGCAGCGACCACCTGGTCCATGTCGTAGTAGCGGTACTTCCCGAGCCTGCCGCCGAAGATCACGTTCTTCTCCTGCAGTGCGCTTTCCCTGTACAGGTTGTAGAGCCGGTTGTTCACTGCATTGTTCACCGGGTAGTAGGGTGTACTGCCGGTCTCCCATGCTTCCGGGAATTCCTTTGTAATAACCGTCACCTCCTGTTTGCCGAATTCGAAATGCTTGTGCTCAACGATGCGTGTCCAGGGGGTCTCGCGGTCGGTGTAATTAATGACGGCTCGCCCCTGGTAGTCGGCAGTTTCGATCACGGACTCCTCGAACCTGAGGGTGCGGTAGTCGAGTGCGCCATGCGCATAGTCGAAGAACCGGTCAATTGCGCCCGAATAGATGATCCTGGTGGCCGTTGCATTCCAGTGCGCACGGTCATCGAGGTAATCCGTGCCAAGCCTCACCTCTATACCATCGAGGAGTTTTTCGAACAGCCGGGTATAGCCACCAACCGGTATGCCCTGGTAGCGGTCATTGTAGTAATTGTCATTGAAGGTAAAACGGACCGGGATTCTCGAGATGATCGCTGCCGGCAGAGACTCGGCAGGCATCATCCACTGCTTTTCCGAGTAGCCCTTGATCAATTTTTCGTAGAGGGTCCTGCCGACCAGTGCAAGCGCCTGTTGCTCCAGGTTTGCCGGCCTGCCGCCGCCTGTTTGTCTGGCCATTTTCTGCATGGCTTCTTCCGGGGTGGTGACGCCCCAGAGCTGCTGGTAGGTCCACATATTGAATGGGAGTGAATAGGTCTCATCGCGGTAGCGTGCAATCGGCCGGTTGATGAAATCGTTGAAGTCCGCGAAACGCTTGACATAGCTCCAGATGCGCTCGCTCCCGGTATGAAAGATATGTGGCCCGTACTTGTGGACCTGTATGCCTTCTCGTTCCTCGGTGTAACTGTGACCTGCAATATGCCGGTAGCGGTCGATCACCAGGCAGCGCTTCCCGGCATCGGCAAGCTCGCGGGCAACCACGGCGCCGAACCAGCCCGCCCCGACAATCAGGTAGTCATATTTCACGAACACCCCCGTGAAGCACAGTAAATGGTGTCAGGGCTGCGGATTCAGGTGACATTAGCGGATTTCAATACAACTTGACGGGGTAGCAGTGGCATCGGAACTGCAGGGGACAGTCCACAGTTTTATCCCCCGCAGGCGCGACCGAGCATCGCAGCAAAAACCGGATGAAGCATGAGCCGGTTTTCGCGAGAAGCGCATGGAAATTAAATTCCTCCGTCCCGAATGGCGCTAAGTTAAGCTTTCTAGCATGAAGCATGCTTCTCATAGATCCGCATTGTCACTGGGCTAACTGATTGATAGACAGTGCCAAACGCCCTTAACCTGGTGCCATTCTCATCCGCCCCCTTTTTTTTTCAACTCCGGTATTTCAAGCAGGTTGCTGAAGTCGTCACGTTTCATGTAATCAAGCGATGTCTGCTGTTTTATCTTTTCCCTGACAGCGTCCGACAGCGAATAACCGAGGGATTGCATGCTTTCATGCCTGAGCAACAGTATGCTGTGAGCATACCTTTGTTCCCGCCAGCTCAATACGTGATGCGTACAGGAAGCTTAACCCACGCATCTCGAGAGAATCCACCCGGAAAATGGCTGTCGCATGCACTTTCCCACGGCTACATCGACGACTCTCCTCGAGCTTCCCGCTGATTGCCCGCCCTCAATCCGTTATCATCCTGCTAACGTCAGCTTTCGCCGCAAACTAGGACATACAATTCAAGATACTGCACTTCCTCTTTGAGTTGTTCTTGCTCGTTCAGAAACTGCTTATATAAGCCGCGATTAAACGACCGGTTACGAGCGGATACTAACAGTTCCCAATCACTTGAACCCTGGTTGCTGACTGAAACGGTAATGCGTACTTCCGGACAGCACGCGACATTTCCGGTGATCCCGGGAAGGTCTTAGATGCACGCAAAATAGGACGTTCTCGCGCTTCAATCAGTACTTTCGAAATAGCAAAAAGTAGCCGCTGCTGTACTGCTGGTGGAGGCGTCCATGATGTGTTGCACCTAAACATAAAGAAATGCAGCTTCTGAACAGTTATTCGACTTTGCCAGCGCTAAGTTTCTATGCAACGCTTCATGAATGTTCCAACAATTTTGGTTGATACTTGTTGGAAGATCGTATCATGGTGCTCCTGGATCGTTACCGATGACACGGTATACGTTGGCACAGACGCCGCTCGGAGTGGGGCATGCCCTGGCTTGTGCCGTTCTTTCGCTGTTCAACCCCAATACCCAGATCTGCGCAAATACGTTCGATGCCTTTAGAACATTTAAAAGCTCATCTTCAGTCATAACATCGGGGTTCGACCTGGCCTCAATGAACGCTGGGGGGATAGGGACTATTCTATAGACAACACCAGCGGTAGGCGGTCTAAATATCTGGCATTTGGATTCACCAGGCGCAAGAGAAAGTACTATCATATTCTCTTCCTCTACGGCCTTTATCGATGGTTCAAATCGGTATGCTATTTGTTCATCTTTATTCGAGAAGTTCGCAGCACAAAATTCAATGCCATAAGAATTTGAGTCTCCTATTATTACAACCGGTGTTTCTATTTGTTTTGCCTGCAAGGCCGTTGAAAGTGTCGCAACCAGCATGAGCGCGAATGAGCGGAGCATGGTATGTTTAGTACATTGAATAAAAGACATTGGAGAAATCCTCCATGGTATTGACTTAAGAAAACGCCATATTATGAATACGGGTCAAGCATAGAACAGAGACACCGTGTCGCTAACACCACTAAGACTCTGGGCTAGTCCCGTCCCCCACCCCAGAGTACGCTCGAGGCTTCTTGGTGTGCCTCGCGCGCCACACGCGTCTGGAGTACGTCTCATTTCTATCGTAGACCACCATTCGCCGGTGCGCCATAGCGGTTGCTACTTTTGGAGGCCTGGGAAGGGGGCGACGAGACCGAGTGCAGCCACAGTGCAGGGGCGGAGGTCCGAGAACAGTTGCCGGTTCAACCGATCGACGCAACACACGTATTAAATCGTTCTGCTGGTGTCTCGAAGCCCAGCGTCTTTCGCGGTCTCTCGTTTAGCTGACGTGCTATTGCATTCAACTTCGCCTGCGAGTGTACCGACAAATCAGTGCCTTTTGGAAAATACTGTCTCAGCAGGCCATTGGTGTTCTCGTTGGAACCGCGCTGCCAGGGACTCTGCGGGTCGCAGAAGCAGACCTGGATATCGGTCGCCAGGGTGAAGCCTTGGTGATCGGTCATTTCCTTGCCGCGATCCCAGGTGAGCAACTTGTAGAGTTCACTTGGTAGTTTACGGGCCTGCCTGACCAGGGCGTTGATCACCGTCCCGGTTTCCCTGTTCGGCACTTTTATCAGCATCGCATAGCGCGTGTGACGCTCAACGAGTGTGGCAATCTGGCTGTTGTTGCTGCCGATGAGCAGATCACCTTCCCAGTGACCCGGTACGGCACGATCCTCAACAGTCGCCGGTCGTTCGCGGATGGATACTGTGTTCGGAATCTGCCCCCTTCCGAAGTGCAAATGCAAAAAGCACCGGACAAGCAGGTATCGCTGACCGATCCGGATGTGCGCTCCATGAAGAGCCGTGGGAACGGTATCGTGGGCTATAACGCTTCTTCTCAGGGCCTCAAGACCGTTTTCACATGGTCTCCATAGGCGGACGGGGTTCCTAGCTGTCTGGATATTAACAACCCTTGCTAAGATGTTACTTCTTTCCACCCTTTTGAGATTTTGGAACGGTTACTGTTGCAGTTGCAGTAGCTGAGTTTCCGCAGGCATCAGTCACCATATACGTAAGGGTATAAGTCCTTCCTGCGCTATTCCCGGAACGTTCTGCGCGCAACATAAAGTGGAAATCATCTATGATGACAATATCATCTGTCGTATTACCATCACCTTTGCCGTTATCTGGTTCATTCGATGTGACTGAAACAAGTGTCACGGCGGGGTCGGGATCGAAGTTGTCGCTGACAACGACCGTTGCGGTAACGTCCACATACTTGTGGTTGGCAGGCCAGAGCACATTCGGCGTGATGGAGACTTCATCGAATGTCGGGGCAACTTCGTCACAGACATCCAGTCCGATCAGAACCGGGTCATGGTCCGAGGAGCGGAAGGGATCCGGGTTGTAGAGTGACGGCTGGTTGAAGTCATTGTAGTCCAGTGCCCGCGGCTCATCGGCGTTGATATGCCACAGTGCCGTGCTGGTCACCTGTGGAGAGAGGCTGGCGTTTGCCAGCGCATGGTCGAGGTAACCCTTCTGCCCGAAGATGACAAAGGTGTAGGCGTCCGGCCCCACGAAGGTATCGATCAGGTTAGTATAATCCTCGCTGGTAATGGCCGCGATCGGGTCCTCCATGGCGTAGCTGTTGAGATCCCCGATGATGAGAAAGTCAGGGTCGCCGCTACTGGTGGGGTCGGTGGCAAGCCAGTTAACCAGCGCCGTAGCGGCAGCGGTCCGCGTGAGGTTGCAGTTCTCCTGACCATCCCCCAGATCCGGGTCGCTGACGTCGTCGCACGACGAACCCTTGGACTTGAAGTGATTGACGGCGATGGTGACTATGCCGCCGGACGTGTTTTGCTGGAAGGTCTGGGCAAGGGAGGGCCGGTTCTTGGTGACGTCATCCAGGAAGTTGGGATCAACCGACGAATCAAGTACAGCGAACGGCCCCATCGGGGTGACCGTGGCCGGCTTGTAGATCAGCCCGACCTTGATCGCATCAGACCCGATGGTGCTGGTGTTGACGTAGGCGTAGGTTCCTGCGCCCATGACATCATTCAGCCCGCCCGTCAGGTCGTCCAGCACGGCTGCCGCGTTGTTCTCCAGGCTCACGAGCCCGACGACGTCGGCGTCCATAGCAGCAAGGGTGGCGACCAGCTTGTCGCGCTGGCGAGTGAGCTCAGCGGCACTGTCGGCGCCACGGCAGTCGAGATTCGAATCAGGGCCGCAAACCGCGCCGGCCACGTCGATCGTGCTGAAATAGTTGAGGACGTTGAGGCCGGCGACGGTCAGGGTTCCGCCCACCGCCGGTGGAGATGCCGGACGGGGATTGGCACGGGTGAAGGTCACCGTACCGGTCGGTTGCAGGCGGTAAGTGCTGAACCTGTAGTCAAGCACCCCGGTCAGGCCGGATAGGGTATCACCGGCGCGCAGGGTATTGTCGCTACCGAGATAGGGTGGCAGCGGCAACGGATTCTGCACGTTGCTGCCGTCGTCCATGCGGATGCGGCTACGGTCATTGAGATCCTGCAAGGTGTTGGCAACAAGGCCCGGTGCAACGACGCTGGTCGGTGCGTCCAGGCGATCGTCGACCGCCAAATCGACCTCACCGAATCGTCCGAGGTTGAAGTTATCCGTGACGACCAGAGTCTGGGTGAGATTCAACAACATCCCCTCGTACCGCTCCCAGTCACCCAGGGCTGCAACCGGCAGGCTGACCGTGGTCAGTGACGGCGTAGCGCCGCCCGAACTGCAAACTGCCACGTTGCTCACACTGGTCAGTTCGGTCAGATCGAAGGCCTCGACCACGTCACCCTGCACCCGTACCACATCTCCGACGCCCACATCTATACCGAAGCTGCTGTCAAAGACGAATATGCCCTCGGAGGTCTGCGAATCGCTGTCCTGGTCGACGTCCTCCTCCTGCACAAAGAAGCCGCCGAGACCTGTGGTGGTGCCCTGGAAGTCCCCGACCACCACCCCTTCGATCACCACATCGGGTGTACCATCCAGGGGGCTGGCAAGGCCTGCACCCTGAATGTCGTGAATGGCCATGGCCGGATCGCCACAGGCGCCGAAGGCCTCCGGCCCACCGCCGCAGTCATTCGCAGCCCCCGGAGTGCCGAGGTCCCCGCCACCGAAGGGTGTCGAGGCGGTACACCAGTTAGCCCCCACGTTGTTGTCCATCGCCGGATCCTGCAGGGACATCGAGGCGCCGTTCGGGTCCGGGAAGTTCGGGCCACCGTCCCACTCCACCCGGTCGATCTCGGTGGCGCCACCCCCCGCCGTTAGTACCGGAATCGCCATTATTGCCCAGCACCAGGTAGCCATCGGCGGGAATAACCAGCGGCCCGCCATTCGCGATCACATGGACATCGGAACCGTTGTCCTGGATTGTCCAGCCGTCGATATCGAAGGCGCGGCCAGTCGAATTGAAGAGTTCGAACCACTCTCCGGTGCTGTCCGACACCGCAGCTGGATTTTGCATGATCTCGTTGATCACCACGTCACCGGGGCCGGCAGGCGCCCCACCGCAGTCATTCCCGGTGCCCGGCGTTCCGAAATCACCAGCTCCAAATGGGGTCGACGCCTCGCACCAGTTGGCGCCCACAAGGTTGTCCATCGCCGGATCCTGCAGGGACATCGAGGCGCCGCTCGGGTCCGGGAAGTTCGGGCCACCGTCCCACTCCACCCGGTCGATCTCGGTGTTGGTGTCATCCAGAAGCACCAGTTCGTCCGCGCCATTGGCAAGGAAGAAGGAGCTTCCGTAGACATAGTCGACGCTCACCCCACCGTTGGTGCCGGAATCGCCATTGTTACCCAGCACCAGATAGCCACCGGCGGCAATGACCAGCGGCCCGCCATTCGCGATCACATGGACATCGGAACCGTTGTCCTGGATTGTCCAGCCGTTGATGTCGATGGCGCTGCCCGTCGGGTTGACCAGCTCGAACCACTCCCCTGCGCTGTCCGACACCGCAGCGGGATTTTGCATGATCTCGTTGATCACCACGTCCCCGGGACTAGCCGCGATCGCAAAGTGTCCAGGGACCAGGATAGTCAGCATCACAAGGAGGAGAAACCTACAACATTCTTGATGTACCGCGTTCGGATTAGATGAAACAACCGCTTGACTGGCACACACTGCACCCAACAGGCGTAATTTCTTCATGGTGATTTCTCCCGTCAATCCATTATTAGTTTTTACCAGTCTTCTTTGATTTGCATGACTGGGTAATCTGAGGCTACACCCAGAAAGCATTAATCACCAAACGCTAACATTGTACGTCTGTTGTGTCGGTTCCTGTCCTTCCTTTGAAATAACAACAGGTTGCAGGTTTGACGCGTACTTTCGAACAGCCACCGGATCTACAGTGCCATAGGATCACCGGCGTCATGAATGGTGCGCCTGATTCAGTCAGACAGCCGGGCAGCCGCTTCCTGTTGCGTTATGCGGTCGCTGCGATAGTCGTTGAGCCGGGATCTGAGTACGGTGTTCTCCTGCCGGAGACTGGTAACATGCTGCTGCAGCAGGCCGATGTCCTGGCGTTCGATAAACAGCAGGGCAACACAGACGATCGATACTGCAGCCAGTAAAAACAGCGCCAGACACAGGCCGAAGACGGTTTGATGTCCAAAACCAGGCATTGTATTCAGTTATTGTGACTCCCCCAGGCCACAGTTTAACTGATCCGGCCGTCTGGAGTGAAGAGGGATGGACGGGCTGGAACCGGATGACGTCAAGCGTGCTGACGGGTGTCTTTTCTTTTCGTTTGGTTTCTTTGAACGGGCAAATAATAAAACGCCAGGTCCGAAGAACAAAGCAACGAAGGCTAGTCCATATACTCAAACAATTTGACTACCTTCTGTACACCACCCACCTGGCTGGCCTTTGTGGCCACCGCATCGGCCTCTGCGTGGTAGAGCAGGCCCATGAGGTAAACGGTGCCATTCTCGGTAACCACCTTGACCCGTGAAGGGTCAAAGTCTTCATACCCCCTTACACCGAACAGACTGCCCTTGACCTTGGTCGTAATGACCGAGTCGCTGCTACGCGTCATCATGGAATTGGGCGCCGCTACTGTCATTTCATTGTGCACCAGCCGCACTTTCTCGATTCCCTGGGTTATTGAACCTGCCTGCTGCCTCAGGGCCTCGGTCGGCGCCTGGCCAACCAGCAGAACCACGCCATTGAAGCTGATGATATTGATGTGAATCTGGCTGCTCAGTTCTTTATCCTTGCGTATTGCAGCGCCGGCCTTTAATTCGATGCCTTCGTCATCGATGTACGTGCCCATCGTACGCCGGTCATGGGCAATGTTTGCGCCGCTTGCAGTGGCCCCCCCGACAACAGCAGCCGCACAGCCATTAAGCAGGATGGTGGTAATTAGAACAGCAGGTAATACCTTAAGCACATTCATTGATTTGAGTTACTCCTGTGGTACAAATTGTTGGTCAATCAGGTCGCAGATACAATGGATTACCAGCAGGTGGACCTCCTGTATGCGTGCGGTCGAGTTCGCCGGTACACGGATTTCTATGTCTTGGTCATTTAAAAGGGCGGACAGTTCCCCGCCGTTATGGCCGCTTAATGCAATGACCCCGAGTTGTTGCGCCTGTGCGGTCTTTACGGCTTCCAGTACATTTTCCGAGTTACCACTGGTGGATATGGCCAGGAGTACGTCGTTGTCGTTGCCCAGCGCCTCGACCTGCCTGGAAAACACCCGGCTGTAGTCGTGATCATTGGCAATGGAGGTCAGTGTTGAGCTATCGGTCGTCAGGGCGATTGCGGCCAGTCCGGGGCGCTCTATGTCGAAACGGTTCAGCATTTCCGAGGAAAAGTGCTGTGCATCACCGGCTGAACCGCCATTGCCGCAGCTCAGCACCTTGCCGCCTTTGTCCAGGGACAGGCAGATCATCTCCGCCGCCCGGACAATCGATGGCGACAGGGCGTCCATGGCCAGTTGTTTGGCCTGAATGCTCGCTTCGAATTGTTGTTTCACGCGTGCGATCTGGTCGTGGTCGCCCATCGTTGGCTCCTAGGCACTAAAGGCATTCCTGATCCATTCGATGCTGTTCATGTCACCACCCATCGTTACGACATCAAACCGGCAGGGTTGCCGGGCAATCTCGGGGAATGTCTGCAGGTAATGGTTTGCACAGGCGATCAGTTTTGACTGCTTGCGCCGGTCAACACTCTCTGCAGCAGACCCGAAACCTGACTGGCGGCGGTATCGTACCTCAACAAAGACCAGGCTGTCTTTATCCTGCATGACCAGATCGATTTCCCCGCGCCGGCTATGGTAGTTACGCTGAACTACCTGGAGGCCACGTGCCTGCAGGTAGCGACAGGCATGGGCCTCGGCATCCTTGCCGGTTTGTATTGCGTCCATGTTCAGCGCATGTCGATGTTTGTTGTAACTTCCTGCCTGGCGACGGGTTCCAGCAGGCTTGGTAGCCCATTGTGGAATTTTGCGCAGCGCAGGGCGCGGTTGATTTGTCCCTGATCATCCAGGGAAAGGGTGCCGCTGACACCGTGATAAGTGCCGAACATGCCACCGCCAAGCTGGTTGAGGTAGGGAATGACGCGGTAGGCATCGATGCCCAGGGCATAAAGTCGCTTGTAGCGGCTGGAATTTTCAGGCCAGTACTCGTTAATGGCCGTTTGCAGGTGCTCCCAGCTGCTGTTGTGTTCCAGTGTCCAGGGCATGTCACAAAATACTATGCCGTTCAGGTCGATATCCCGGTCCTTGTCGGGATTGCCTGTATACACCTGTGAGGTTGAATACACAGGAACCGTGGATGCGCGATAGAAGCTCAGCTGGGGTCTTATCAGTCGCGCCTGCTTCGGGGAGGCCAGCAGAAACACAAAATCAACATCTTGCCGGCGGCGTGGTTCAAACTCCAGTGTTTGCCCGAGTAACCGGGAAATTTCCTTGTGTCTGGCCTTGCTGCTGTCCAGGTTAAGTGACGTGCTTATGGCCTCGCCATGATCGGTCTGTGTTGTGTCATAGCGTTGTACCTTGATTATTTTACCGCCCAGTGTTTGCCATTCAGAGGCAAATGCTGCATAGACGCGCTCACCCCAGTCATTCGCCGGGATCATGGCGATGCTGCGGTGATGGCCATCCCGCCAGGCCATTCGGGCCACTTCCCGCGCCTCGTCTTCGGGGGACAGCCCGAACTGGTAGAATGCATTCCTGAATAGTGGCGGGCTCTGTGCATGGTTCAGTGCGAGCACCGGTACCGGGAGTTCCTCCTGCATGGCGACCACCTGTACTGCTTCTTTGCGCAGTGGGCCGATAATGAATTGTGCACCCTCGGACACGGCCAGCTGGTAGGCGGTCAGGATGCTCTCGGTGGTTTCCCCGGTATCGTACAGGCGCACCTGCGGGTGCATGGACGAGTCGGGAGAATCATAGTAGGCGGCAAAGAATCCGTCACGTACCGCACGGGCTGCATCAGAGAAGCTGCCTGTCAGGGGCAGCAAGAGCGCCATATGTGCGGGAGGCTGGCCTGCCACCTGCATGGTGCCCAGTAACTGATCAATAAAACCCAGACTGGCCGGGTGGCCGGGGTAGCGCTTTTGCCAGTGGGGCGTGACTTCCTTCAGGGCATCCGGTTGTTGCAGGTACAGGCGCGACAGTTCTACCAGTTCAATCCAGCCACTGACCGGGTCCGGAGGGGGTGCGCTGCGAAGTTCCTGTAGCTCGGTATCCGCCAGGTTGTTTAGGGCTTCCCATATCAGGAACTCGTTTTCCAGTTGCTTGCCGGGGTCGGTTAACAGCGGGTCAAGCAGAATTCTTTCATGCGCACTTGAAAAAAACTGGCTATTCTGCAGGTAGGCCTCGGCGCGCAGTCGGTGTATATCCGGGACAAAGGGGCCACTCAGGGGGACGACCTGGAGGATTGCCAGTGCCGTGTCCGGGTGTTGTTCCCGTACAGCGATTCTGGCCCGGTTGACATCATAATGCTGCAGGTTTACCAGGTTGAGCTGGCTGACCGGGAGCGCCTCGAGGATTTTCGTGGCGCCTGTGTAGTCAGTGTCCTTGATCAGGCTGTCGGCAGCCAGCAACTCAAGGGCGTGTTTTTCATCGCTGCTGGAGTGTGAAGCAGCCTGCAGATAAAGCCGTGCAGCACCCTGGTAATCACCCCGGGCCTCGAGTGCCGCGGCCTTTTGATGCAGCGGACTCATGGTTGCAGTGGGCGCCTGCGGGCCGCTGACGCTGCAGGCCTGTATCAGGGTAACAAGCAGAAACAGGATTACTGCATTTCTGCATGCAGTCAGGCGTGTAAATACAGGCATCGGTCGGGATTTTTCTCGGGTGGTTATCAGGTAATCAGCAGTCACTGACTCTACTGAAAAGCCGTTATCACGTCCACCATTTAGGAGATTCGCCGCCCCGGGCGGGAAATTTTGCTAGGATTTGCGCGCATGGACATGGCCCAGAAGAATCCCGGCGCGCTGTATATCGTGGCAACGCCGATCGGTAACCTGGATGATATCTCCCGGCGGGCGCTGGCGGTGTTGCAGGCCGTCACCTTGATCGCCGCAGAAGACACGCGGCATAGCCGGAAGCTGCTGGCACACTACGGGATTGTTGGCCGTCTGTTGGCCTTGCATGAGCATAATGAGCAGGGCGCGACCGGCAAGCTGCTGAAGGTGCTGCTTGGCGGCGATGATGTGGCGCTGGTCTCCGATGCCGGTACGCCCTTGATCAGTGATCCCGGGTTCTATCTGGTGCGTGCTGCGCGCCAGGCCGGTATCCGGGTTGTGCCGCTGCCGGGGCCGAGTGCCTGCATTGCCGCCCTGTCGGTTGCCGGTCTGCCAACAGACCGCTTCGTTTTCGAGGGATTTCTGCCGGTCCGTTCGGTGGCACGTGGTCAGCGCCTGCGTGAACTGGCAACCGAGATGCGCACGCTGGTGTTTTATGAGTCCAGCCATCGCATCTGCGATTCCCTGGCGGCCATGGCTGAACACATGGGCGGTGACCGGCAGGCGACGGTTGCCAGGGAACTCACCAAGACCTTTGAGACCATCAAGGACGGCACCCTTGCAGAGCTTGTTGACTGGGTGCAGGCCGATAGTAACCAGCAAAAAGGGGAATTTGTCGTGATTCTGCAGGGCGCGCCTGCCCGTGATTCCGGGATCGACGAAGCCACTGAACAGGTGTTGACGGTGCTGATGGCCGAGTTGCCGCTCAGGCAGGCGGCATCACTGGCCGCAAAAATTACCGGCCTGCCGAAAAACCGGTTGTATGAAGCAGGCCTGGCGATCAAGGAGAAATGACAGGCGGGCTGAGTCAGCCCCATAGGGCCGCGTCATTGATTAAACCAAATCGCGGATGAGATCCGCTTCTACAGGTGGTCGATCGTGTTTGCAGGAGCGGATCTTATCCGCGATCGCGCCTGCGAGGCGCTCCTACAACACTGGTAAAGACCTGTGGGAGCGCCTCGCAGGCGCGAGGGTTTTTGGTGCATGATCGTGCCCACAGCCTATGCTCGGCCATGCCGTTCCAACGCCCATTCAACATGTTCCCGCACCAGTCCGGAGGCATGGTTTCTGCGGCCTTGTAATGCTGCGATTACCCCGTCCGTGGTGGGGGCATTACCCAGTCCGACCGCAATATTCCGCAACCAGCATTCATGGCCGATGCGGTAAATAGCGCTGCCTTGTGTGTAGCGTTCGAAGTCTTCCTGTTCCCACTGGAACAGCCGTATCAGGTCGCTGGCATCGAGTGCGTGGCGCGGGTGAAAATCGCTCTCGCCGCTGGGGCTTGAAAAGCGGTTCCAGGGGCAGACCAGCTGGCAATCATCACAGCCATAGACCCGGTTCCCGATCAGCGGGCGCAGGGCCTCGGGTATTGACCCGCGCAATTCGATGGTGAGGTAGGAGATGCACAGCCGTGCATCGAGTTCATAGGGGGCAACAATGGCCCCGGTCGGACAGGCATCGATGCAGGATTGACAGCGGCCGCAGTGGTTCGCCGCGCCTGTGTCGGCTGGTAACGGCAGGCTGGTGTACAGTTCGCCAAGGAAAAACCAGGAGCCTGCCTGTTCATTGATGAGGTTGGTATGTTTGCCAATCCAGCCGAGCCCGGCATTCTGCGCCAGTGCCTTTTCGAGTACCGGTGCGCTGTCTGAAAAAACGCGGTAAGCAAATGGACCGATATGCGCCTCAATCCTGTCGGCCAGTTTTTGCAGTCGTTTGCGGACGACCTTGTGGTAGTCACGGCCCAGCGCATAACGGGACAGATAGGCCCGTGCAGGGTTCTGCAGGACGCTGTCGGCCTCCTGTGCACCTGACGGCCAGTAATCCATGCGTGCAGAAATGACCCGGAGGGTCCCGGGTACCAGATCGCCCGGACGGCTGCGGCGGGTGCCGTGATGCTCCATGTAATGCATCTCGCCATGCCTGCCTGCCTTTAACCACTGCAACAAACGGGCTTCGTCTTCTGCAAGATCCGTGTCAGCAATGCCGAGTTGCTGGAATCCAAGTTCCATCCCCCAGCGTTTGATCGATTGCGCCAGCGCAGGGTAATCCGGTTCCGGGTCGGGTTGTCCTGATTCTTCACTCATGCAGTAGTGGATTTCAGCGGGTGCTTCACGGTATGTTGAGCCTGCTGGATGCCGACAGGCCGGTTTAAACAGAATACACGCATTTCCAGGAAACGGATGAACATCAATAATCCTGCATCGCAAGGGCTTCCCCTGTACACGGCCGGACAGGTCCGCGAACTGGACCGCCTGGCCATCGAGGAGGCCGGTATCCCGGGATATACCCTGATGGGCCGTGCGGGTGAGGTCTGTTGGGAGTGCCTGGGCGCGCGCTGGCCGGCGGCGCGCAGCATCGTTGTGGTATGCGGTACCGGTAATAACGGTGGGGATGGTTATGTCGTGGCCCGGCTTGCACGGGCGGCCGGGTTGCAGGTGCGCCTGGTGCAAGTGGGCGAAGAAGACCGGGTCAAGGGGGATGCCCTGACGGCGCGTACCGACTATGTCGGGGCCAGGGGAGCGATCGTGCCGTTTGCAGCGGACGCCCTGGCCGGTGCCGATGTCATTGTCGATGCATTGCTGGGGACCGGCCTGCAGCATGCGCTGGAGGGAACATGGCGTGCAGCTGTTGAGGCGATCAATGCCTCGGGAATTCCTGTACTGGCCATCGATATCCCCAGTGGCCTGCATGCCGATAGCGGGTCCGTCATGGGTGTTGCCGTTCGTGCAGCGGAAACCGTTACCTTTATCGGACGTAAAAGAGGCCTTTATACGGGGCAGGGACAGGACTATGCCGGTACGGTCAGATTTGCAGATCTCGGTGTGCCCGCCAGGGTTTACACGCAGTCTACGGCTGCCTGCAGGCTCGTCGACCGGCCGCCGCTTGGGCCCCTTGCCGGTCCCCGGCCACGCAGTGCGCACAAGGGGGATTTTGGTCATGTACTCGTGCTGGGCGGTGGTCCGGGCATGGTCGGTGCCGTTCGCCTGGCGGGTGAGGCGGCCTTGCGTACCGGTGCCGGGCTGGTCAGTCTTGCGACGCACGTGGAGCATGCGGCTGTACTTGCAGCAGCCTGCCCGGAACTGATCGCCCACGCGGTTGCCAGTCCGCCGGAACTAAGGGATTTGATGCAACGGGCCTCGGTCGTCGTCGCGGGTCCAGGGCTGGGGCAATCGGCATGGGCGCAATCCCTGCTGACCGTGGTGCTGGAATCGCGGCGCCCGCAACTGCTGGATGCCGATGCCCTGAACCTGCTGGCGCGGGAACCGTTGCGCTGTGATCACTGTGTACTGACACCACACCCGGGTGAAGCAGGGCGCTTGTTGCGGCAGTCGACCCGGGAGATACAGGCGGACCGTTTTGCCGCGGCAACGGCCCTTGAACACCAATACGGTGGTGTTGTTGTGTTGAAAGGCGCCGGTACGATTATCAATGCAGGTGGCCGTGGTCTCTCGGTCTGCATGAACGGGAACCCTGGCATGGCAACCGCGGGTATGGGGGATGTGTTGAGTGGCGTGATTGCCGCATTGATCGCACAGGGCATGCCGCTGGCGGATGCCGCTGTGGCCGGGGTGTGTGTACATGCCATTGCCGGGGATCGTGCGGCAGTCCGGGGCGAGCGTGGCATGACGGCCGGCGACGTGATCGCGGAACTGCGCAGCGTCATGAATCCCGCAGGTGAGTTTGCGTGAAAATGGATGTTGCTGATGCAGAGGCGATGGAGGCCCTCGGTGCACAGCTTGCGCAAGCGCAGACGGCCGGTATCATCTATCTGAAGGGTGATCTGGGTGCCGGGAAAACAACCCTGGCGCGTGGTTTCCTGCGTGCGCTGGGGTACGCGGGCAGGGTCAGGAGCCCGACCTACACCCTGATAGAGCCGTACCCGTTTGATTCCTGGTCGGTCTATCATCTCGACCTGTACCGGCTCTCCGATGCCCGTGAACTGGAAGATCTGGGCCTGCGCGATCTGCTTGAAGAGCAGGCGCTGCTGCTGGTGGAGTGGCCGGAGCGGGGCAACGGAGTCCTCCCGGCCGCGGATCTGGTGATTACCATCGAACATTCGGGTGACGGCCGCCAGGTAAGGCTGGAGCCGGGCTCCGTGGCGGGTAAGCACCTCGTGAAGCCGCTTCAGACCGGGTAATGCCGGATTGTTCGCCTGGTCATCCGGTTTATTTCAATCCAAGGACACTCTCGCAAAGCCGCAAAGATCGCAAAGGTAAATGCTGATTTTGAAAAAGGCCATATTGAAATATCATTTCTTGGCGTCTTTGCGAGAGGGTGTACTGTGGTCATGGGCAGAAGCTAGATTACTGTGTAGGTATAGGTGCTATCTCTTCGAGATTAAAGGATATTTCTTGCAATTCGCTTCATTTTGTGGCTATATTCCCTGCAACCCTTTGGGGGAAATCGGGTGAGGGCCTTCTTAATGAGAAATCTGCTGACAGGTTTGTGTTTCTGGCTGGCCGGACAAGGCCTCGTAATCGCAGCCCCGGTTGATTTCGAGGATGTACGTTTCTGGACGGCCCCTGATCATGTCCGCGTGGTATTCGATACCAATGGCCCGGTGCAGCATCAGCTGTTCACCCTGCATAACCCGGAGCGTCTTGTGATCGACGTGCCCGGTGCACGTGCGACCTCCACGCTCAAAAACAAGGACATCAGCGCCGGTCTGATCGCTGGAGTGCGTGCCGCGATGTACAAGCCGGATGTACTGCGCATCGTGCTGGATTTGAAACAGGATGTTCGTCCGCGCAGTTTTACCCTCAAACCGAATGAGCAGTACGGGCACCGCCTGGTCGTCGACCTCTATAACAAAACAGAAACCGCCAGCAAGACGGTCGTTAAAAAGACGGTTGCAGATAAAAATACCCGGTTACGTGACCTGGTGATTGCGATCGATGCCGGTCATGGCGGTGAAGACCCGGGTGCGATTGGCCGCCACGGGACCCGCGAAAAGGACGTCGTGTACTCCATTGCACGCCAGCTGGCAGACCTCATAGATAAAGAGCCTGGAATGCAGGCGGTCCTGATCCGGGAAGGCGATTACTATATCGGCTTGCGCCAGCGCATCGACAAGGCGCGCAAACTGAATGCCGACCTGTTTATCTCGATTCACGCCGATGGCTTTCGTGACCGGCGCGCCAGTGGTTCTTCGGTATTCGTCCTTTCGAACCGGGGCGCCACTTCGGAAATGGCCCGCTGGGTGGCGGAGAAGGAAAACCGGTCGGACCTTGCCGGTGGCGTAAGCCTGGATGACAAGGACGGCCTGCTTGCCGAGGTGCTGCTCGACCTGTCGCAGACGGCGACCATCGAGGCCAGCATGGAAGTGGCGGACAATCTGCTGGGTGAACTTAAAGGCATTGGAAAGACACACAAGTCCACTGTACAGCAGGCTGGATTCGTGGTTCTGAAGTCGCCGGATATCCCGTCGATCCTGGTGGAAACCGCCTTTATTTCCAACCCGCAGGAAGAAAAGAAGTTGCGCAGCAAGCATCACCAGCAGGTGCTTGCCCGTGCCATGTTGCGGGGTATACAGGATTATTTCGGCAAAAACCCGCCGCCTGGCACCCACATGGTTCCCCGCCAGTATGTTGTCAAGAGAGGTGACACCCTGAGCGATATTGCGCTGCAGCACCAGGTCAGCCTGAGCCGCTTGCGTGGTTATAATGACCTGAAAAACGATCTTGTTCGCGTTGGTGAAATCCTGCGTATCCCGCCTTCCCGGGGTAGTTAGTCTGCCTGGCCGAATTTATTCGGCCGGGTACAAACCGAGCCACTACCGGTAACCGTGGCTGAGATCCGCTCTTACAACCCTTAAACCTTTAGCGGTATCATGTGTAGCCTGTCCACTGCATATTTTTCCGAACAATGCCTATCCAGGTTCTTCCTTCTCACCTGATAAACCAGATTGCTGCCGGTGAGGTCATTGAGCGGCCGGCTTCCGTTGTCAAAGAATTGCTGGAGAACAGCATTGATGCCGGTGCGCATGCCATCGAGGTGGATATTGAGCAGGGTGGCAAGCAGCGTATCCGGGTGCGGGATGATGGCATTGGTATACAACGCAATGAATTATCACTGGCCCTGTCTCGCCATGCCACCAGCAAGATCAGGTCACTGGAAGACCTGGAGTCGGTAGGCAGCCTCGGGTTTCGGGGCGAGGCCTTGCCAAGCATTGCATCAGTGTCACGACTGCAAATCAGTTCAAGCATCCCTGGCGCTGACTCCGGCTGGACCGTTTGCGGCGATGGTACGGGAACAACAGCCGCGGAAAGACCCGTTGCCCATACAGCCGGCACAACGGTGGATGTCAAGGACCTGTTCTTCAATACGCCGGCACGACGCAAGTTTCTGCGTGCCGAGACAACCGAATTCAAGCATGTTGAAAATGTGGTGCGCCGCATTGCGCTGAGCTGTTTTCCCGTGGCGCTGAAGTTACAGCACAACCAGCGGACGGTGTTTCATTTGCCCGAAGCCGCAACCAGGGAACAGCAGCAGCGCCGGGTTGCCGACCTGTGTGGCACGTCCTTCATGGAGCAGGCCATCCATATAGAACATGCGGCGGCCGGCCTGTCCCTGCATGGCTGGGTGGCCCTGCCGACCTTTTCACGCAGCCAGGCCGATTTGCAGTTTTTCTATGTTAATCACCGCATGGTGCGCGACAAGCTGGTTACGCATGCCATCCGCCAGGCCTACCAGGATGTACTGTTTCACGGGCGTCACCCGGCCTATGTGTTGTTCCTGGAAATTGATCCGGCCAGTGTGGATGTGAATGCACATCCGACCAAGTACGAGGTGCGTTTCCGTGACAGCCGCCTCGTTCATGACTATTTGTTCCGGACCCTGCGCGATGCGCTGGCCGATGTCCGGCCGGCAAGCGATCAACCCACCCCGTTGCCGGCGCGGCCCTTGCAGCAACTGAATGTGCAAACGGCACAGGGCACTGCACCGCTACAGGCAAACATGAGGCTGGGTGTGCAGGAGCAGATGGTGCGCTACGCGGCCCTGCACCCGGCGGAGGACGCACCGGCTACAGCGGCTGATATCACGGATGCGGGTGACGGATTTCCACTGGGCTTTGCGCTGGCCCACTTGCACGGTGTGTATATCCTTGCGCAGAATGCAGACGGCCTGGTGCTGGTGGATATGCATGCGGCACATGAACGCATCACCTACGAGGGCCTGAAATCGGCGCAGGCGGGTGAGGGGATTCGTACCCAGCCGTTGCTGGTTCCCGTCAGTCTGAATGTCAGTCAGCGGGAAGCCGATGTCTGCGAGGAAAGACAGGACTGGTTTGCGGAACTGGGGTTTGAGATCGATCGCATGGGCGTGGAGCAGGTGGTGGTTCGCCAGGTGCCGGCCCTGCTCGGGGACGCGGACATCGCAACTCTGGTGCGCGACGTACTGTCCGACCTGTTGGAGCACGGCAGCAGCCAACGCGTGCAGGACTGCATCAACGAACTGCTGTCGACCATGGCATGTCACGGCTCGGTACGGGCCAACCGGCGCTTGACGATCGATGAAATGAATGCCTTGCTGCGCGAAATGGAATTCACGGAACGCAGCGGCCAGTGCAACCATGGTCG
>Ga0210123_1000639_pt1 | contig 20870 bp, 20 predicted proteins | sample Muzzi_PWB_D2_FD_185535 | JGI IMG/M metagenome (GOLD analysis project Ga0210123, IMG submission 185535) | Wetland microbial communities from San Francisco Bay, California, USA, that impact long-term carbon sequestration - Muzzi_PWB_D2 (SPAdes) | ecosystem: Environmental > Aquatic > Marine >... | reverse complement strand
GGCCAATTTAAAAAAGGCGTCAACGGACAGCGCGTCCAGCGGATCGTCAGCGGCAAGGGATTTAAAAAAGGCGATGGCGCGGTCGGGTTCCCGGGCAAGCAAAAAGGATTGCCCCGCCTTGAAGACCGCTGTGCGAAGGTTGGGGGCTTTGGGGAAGAAGAAAATAAAGCGCTGGTATTCCTCGGCTGCTTTAAAATACTGGTGATCATTGAAGAGGGTATCGGCATACTTGAGCTGCAGTTCGCTGTCGATGGTCATGGCATGGGGCGCGGCGGGTGCGCAGAAGATGAGCAGAAAGGCGGCTGCCCGAAGCCAATAGCAGATCTGAAAAGGATTCGGCATCTCAGGGCTTGCTCCACCAGCGGGTGTTGGCTTCAACCGGATCGTAAGTCAGCAGCCTGCCGTTGACGCGTACCTTGGGAGAGAGTCGGACCTCATCATGTCCTCCCCGCAGAAGCCGGTCGCAGGCCAGAATCCATCCTTTGATGGCACCGTGACGCTCGAAGGCATCGGCGGCATACTGGGAGCAGGAGGGGTGCATGACGCATCGGTCGCCGTCGGCCCTGGAAATGTACTTCTGAAAGAATTTTATGGGACTGGCCAAGGCTGAACTGCCGGTGCGGGCATCCGTTTCGCGTTCCTGCGCGCATGCCGGTTGCGCCAATACCAGGAACAACGCGAATCCGGCAACCCACAGGATGCCGTAGAGTGAAGATATTCTTTTTAACCTTAGCAACATCGGCAAAAGGCCTCCGTTTGGAATTTGGTGCAAGGGCTAGAACCGGAGCGGCAGGGCAAGTCTTTCAATGGCGTATGTAAGCTATTTCTGCGTGACACGGACCACCTCTTCGATGGTGGTGATGCCGCGCAATACTTTTTCTATGCCGTCCCGGCGCAGGGTGATCAAACCCAACTTGAGCGCTTCCTGTTTGATTTGAAATGAATCGTAGGTTCGCTGAATCAACGTCTTCATCTTGTAACCCATGGGCAGGATTTCATATATGCCGATCCGTCCCCGGTATCCGGTGTGAAAACATTGATCGCATCCTTTGGCGCGGTAAAAGGTATATTTTCGCAGCCGGTCCGGTCGCACACCCAAAGTTTGCAATGTCATATCCGGCTTGAAGGGTTCCTTGCAATGGTTGCACAAAACGCGGACCAGACGCTGGGCGATGACAGCCGAAACCGAAGATGAGATCAAAAAGGGTTCCACGCCGATGTCCACCAGGCGGGTGATGGCACTGGCCGAATCATTGGTGTGCAGGGTCGAGAACACCAGGTGCCCGGTGAGTGAAGATTGAATGGCGATTTCGGCGGTTTCGCGGTCTCGTATCTCGCCTATCAGAATAACGTCCGGGTCCTGGCGGACAATGGAGCGCAACCCGCGCGCAAAGGTCAGATCGATTTTCGAATTGACCTGGATCTGGCTGATGCCTTTGAGCTGGTATTCCACCGGATCTTCAATGGTGATGATGTTGATGTCCGGCTTGTTGATGGAGGAAAGGATGGAATACAGCGTGGTGGTCTTGCCGCTGCCTGTGGGGCCGGTCACCAGGATAATGCCGTTGGGCGCTTTAACCAGTTCTTCGACCTGCTTCATTTGATTGGGGGAGAGGCCGACTTCGGTCAAATGAAATACGGAACTGGACTTGTTGAGCAGGCGCATGACCACCCGTTCGCCAAAAGAGGTGGGCAGGGTCGAGGTTCTTACATCGATCATCTGATGGCCGATCTTTACTTCGAAGCGACCGTCCTGGGGAAGCCGTTTTTCCGCGATGTTTAACTTGGCCATGACCTTGATGCGCGATGTCAGGGCTGGCTGAATCCATTTGGGCGGGCTCAACAGGTCGTAGAGGATGCCGTCCACGCGGTAGCGCACCTTGAAGCTGTCCTGATAAGGTTCGATGTGGATATCGCTGGCCCGGGCCTTGATGGATTGCGAGAGAATATGGTTGACCAGTTTGATGATGGGCGCATCGCTGGTATCTTCAAGCAGGTCAGCGGTATCTTCGATTTCGCTGATGATGGTGCTCTCGTCTTCCATATCCTCCACCAACTGCTGGGCGGAGTCCTGTCCAAGGTCAAAGGAGAGGTTGATGGCCGATAGAATGGCCTGCTTGGTGGAGAGCACCAGTTTGTAGTCCTCCAGCCCCAAAAGGCTGGCCAGGTCGTCAATGGCGCTGAAATTACTTGGGTCGTAGACGGCGATGATGGAGACCGCATCTTCACCATCGGCGGCAGAAGGGTCCGACTGGCCCGTGGGACTGGGCACCGCCATGGGGATGATGTGATGGCGTTTCAGAAATTGGATGGAAATTTTTTTGGAGAAATCGCTGCCGATGTTCTCCATGGGCAACTCAGGCCAGTAGGGCAGCTCATATTGCATGCCCAGGGCTTCAAGCATCTGGGTCTCTGAGATGACTTTGTGGCCCACGAGAATTTCACCCAGCCGTCCGCCCTTGGTGTTCTGAACATGCTGGGCTTCGGAGAGTGCTTCATCGGCTACATCGAAGCGGTGTTTGAGAATATGTGATAGGTCCATGGGGTCGATTAAAATTTGATCAGGAAGGGATCGTATTGATCCGATTTAAGACGCTTCATAAGCTCGTGCGTCGATTGCGAGTCGTGGAAAAAGCCGATGCGCACGCGATACCAGGTTTTGCCCCCTACGGTGGACTGCACCGTGTAGGCGGCATAGCCGCGTTCGGTCAGTTTCTTGAGAACTTGATCCGCTTGTTGAACACTGGCCACCGAGGCCACTTGAACAGTGTAACTTCCTCCGCTGAAAGCCTTTTGGGCCGACGCTTCCGCTGATTTATCGTCGCTGCTTTGCGGTGCAACGGCTCCATGGGGCGCAGGATCGCCGTCAGTGGCTGTATCGGTGCTCCGCGTCGCCGGCAATGGAGCCGCGGTCGGGTCGGGTGCCGATGAAATAATTTCCGATGGTGCCGACGGCGGATCCTGTGGCACAGGTTGGGCGGCTTGGTCTGTCACCGGAGCTGTGACCGCACTGGTTTGCGCCGGTGCTTGCATCGTCGGCTGCAAAGGCGTATCCGCAGCCGTCGTAGATTCTGCATTGCTTTGGGCGGCGGCATTGGCATCCTGCATGGCAGCCGCATCGGGCTCGGGTGGTGTTGTCATCTCCGGTTCGTGGGTTTCATGGTATTGGTAGGACTCCACCGTCGGTTGAGCTGCCGGCGGCGCTGCTTGAGCAGCCGCCTGATGTCCATAGAGCTTGATATTTTCTTCGCGCAATTGATCGATCTGATCGCGTTTCTCTTTGGCCACTTTGCTGGCTTCATCCGGATTCTGAATCACGCGCGGGGTCAGGAAAATGTAAAGATTGGTCTTGTCATGGCTATTGGACTTCTGGCTGAACAAGAAGCCCAAACCGGGGATATCCCCCAGGCAGGGAACCTTATACTTGGTGTTGTCCAATTTGTTGTCGATCAAGCCCCCCAGTACCACGGTATGATTATCCTGAACGATGGTGGTGGTCTCCACTGTGCGTTTCAAGGTGGTGGGCTGGGCCGTCTGGGTTCCCGAAATCTCACTGACCTCCAGGGAGAGTTCCAGCCGGACCATGCGGTCCTTGCTGATGTGGGGGGTAATCTTAAGGGTCTTGCCCACGTCCCGGTATTCGAAGGAGTTGTAGATCGTCGTGCCGGTATCATTGGCCGTGGCCTGGGTCTGAAAGGGGATGTTGCTGCCCACCGAGATGCGGGCTTCCTGGTTGTCGGTGGTCAGGATCTGGGGGGTGGAGAGAATGTTGACATCGTTGTCCTTTTTGTAGGCTTGAATAATGGCCGATATGGTGGGAAAGCTGACCCCGCCAATGTCAATGCTTTCCCCGACAAGACCGAGGGAAAAGCCGGGGGGAGGTGAAAAGGCGCCCCCGGTCAAGGCAGATGTTGCGGTGCCGATGGTACCCGCATCACCGCCGAAACCGCCGGCGCTGAAGCCGCCGCCGTAAAATCCTTCTCTATTGTTGTAGGCGCCTATCCCTCCGGCAATCCACTCCGTGCCCAGGCGAAAATCTTTGGAGACGTTGACCTCCATGATCAGGGCTTCGATATAGACCATGGCCCGGGGGATGTCGATTTTTTTAATGATGCTTTCCAGGACCACGTAATCTTCCATATCGGCCATGATGATCAGGCTGTTGGTGGCCTTGTCCGCCGAAATGCGCACTTTGTCCGAAACCACCGGGGCCGTCTTGCGGCCCGGTGTCTTGCCGGTGGCATCTTTTTGCGGAATGTCCTGCAGCACTTTGGCCAGTTCTTCGGCGTTGGCATTGGCCAGGTAGTAGACATGGATCTTGGCCTGGCCTCTGGGCGTCTCCTTGTCCAGACTGCGGATCAGTTTGCGAATATTGTCCGTATCTCCCTCGCTGGCCAGCAAAACGATGGAGTTGGTGCGCTCATCCGCCACGAACGAGATGTCTTTTTCAACCACGCCTTTTCCCTTTCTTCCTTTCTGGAAGATGGTACTGAGCAGGGTGACCAGCTTGGTGGCGTCGGCGTATTCCACCGGGATAATGGCGATCTGCTGCCCCACTCCGGTGACATCGATGGCGCTTAAAATGTGCTGCAGCCTTTTGATGTTGGACTGTACATCGGTGATGATCAAGGTGTTGGTGGGCGCATAGGATAAAATGACGCTGCTTTTGGAAACCAGGGGGGTAAAAAGTCTTTTGATCTCATCGGGATCGGCGTAGCGCAGCGGGATAATCTGGGTTACCACGTCATCTCCCACAATTCCCGACTCTTCAACCAACCGGGTTTTGATGCTTTTGCTGCGGGCTTCCGGGGAAGGCACGATTTTGGTGATTTTTCCTGAAGGTACGGTGGTGTAGCCATGCACCTCCAGCACAGAGAGGAACACGCGGTATGCTTCGGCCACCGTTATCTTGCCCGGCGATATGATGGTCACCTTGCCCTTGACCTTATCGTCGATGATGAAATTTTTCTTGGTCAAATCGGACATGAACTTGATGAAAACAACGATGTCCACATTGTTGAAATCGATGGATACTAATTGCTCGCCCGTATGGGCTGCGGTTTGGGCGAGAACTTGTTCACCCGACGGGATATTTACAAGCATGGATGCGAAGAGAAAGGCGATGAAAAATAGACGCAATTTGGATTTCATAATATTCATTCTCGGCGGTGTTAACGGCATTCAATGGTGATGTCTATATAACACCCTTTTTTAATTAATATTATTGATATCGTCAATATAAAATGTTATCGGCCGATTTTCTCCGACCAGTTGAAAGGGCGTGCACAAAGCATACAGGGCGTTGGCCGGCCTATGAATTCCTTCATTAACGGATATTATATTCAATGGTGCGGCCCCTGCCCCTGCGCTGAATTTCCACGGCCACACGATCGGCCGACTTAAGGTTCTCATAGAGTTTCAAGGCGTCATCCACCGATTGAATCTGCTGGCCATCCACGCTTTTAAGAATGTCGCCGTTGCGCAAACCCATGCGTCGAAAGACGGAGTTGGGTTTGATGTTGGACATGGAAAGACCGGAAGGCTGGCCGTTCGCGTCCACATTGGGGGTTATTTTGATCTCCGTCATGAGCTTGGAAACATCTTGAATGGCATCGTTGATCATGGTTCTGCGCAGCGATACGCGCTGGGTCCTAATACCGCCGGGCCGGGGCCCGATTATAGGTGTGCGTGCACCCACATACCGCTGCCGGGGGCTTTGTTTGATCTCTTCCATGGCCAGTACTTCGTCTCTGCCATTGACGGAGAGCACGACCTTGGATCGCAAGATCATTTTAAGCGTTGCATTTTGCACGCTATCGCCGATGCGATAAAGGTTCTGCTCTTTATTCTGGGTATTTTCGATCACGGCATATGACCGATCGGTATTTCCGGTAACGGTGCCCCAGAGTTTCAGGTTAAGCTTGGTTTCCTCCATGTTTTCGATATCTGCGCTGGGCACTTTGATCGGGCCGGCCATCGACTTCTGGGTTTTGAAAAGATCCCGCTGAACGATCGCTCGGTAGGCCCCGTATGGTTTGGGTGCATTCGGTCTGGTTACCTGGGTTGAGGCGCGGGCGATCTGGGCAGAATCTTTTGGTTGAAGCTGAAGTCCCCAGATCTGGTAGAACAAACCGGCGGCAAAATAGGCCCCCAGGGTGATAAAAGCCAGGTTAATAAGTGTTATGGCGCGTTGAATGGTCATAATCCTACCTGATGACATACCTGGGGTTGTTGATCGTCCCTGAAATACGAAAAACGACGCCCCGCACCTGGGCGCTACTGTTGGCCAACAGGCCGCCGATCATGTCATTTTTATGATCTGCGATAAATGACGGCTGGGGTTTTACGGTCAGCGATAAGGTGATGCGACTCTCATCAATGGGTTCACGGAAAATAATGGAGCCGGTCATCTTTCCTTCGATTTGGTCGCCGTCGGCATCACAATTTCTGAATTGAAGCATGCGTTGATTGAGGATCATCTGCGTTTTCAGACGATTGAAATTCAAGGCCTCGATGCCCATCAGCGGCGGGTTGAAAGCTACCCTGAACGGCGATATGGTCATGCTGATGTCTGCCGAACCGCCGCCTTTGGTGCTGTCGAAATTGATGGTGGCGTCCAACTCGCCATCGGGTTTATAAGCCTTCAATTGATTCAGCAGATCGATATTGTTCAGCGGGACTCTGTTGAGCGTCAGTGCGAGTTTGACCACCTCTCTGCTGCCGTCCATGAAGCTTTCGGCCCGGCCTTTGATTTTGCCGCTGCCGATGTTTCCTTTATAAGAATACTGTTTCGTACTGGAGAAAATGTAGAACAGATTGGGGGTGATTTTGAGGTATTCCAAGCCTATGACGGGTGTGCCGTCATAATCCAGTGACAGTGGTTTGAGTTTCAATCCCGGCGGGACGGTCGGGCTGATCAGGTTTGTTTCCAGGCGGGCCTTGGGATCAAAGCGCTGAATGCGTTCGGACAGGACATATTTGACCATGTCCGAGGGGAAGCGCAGATAAAGAAACAGAACCAGGGCTCCCAGGGCAAACAAGACATACAGGAAAATTTTGGTCGTTGGTTTCATGATCAGGGTTGAAATGTCTCCACTTGGAGTATCGAATTCAGCAGGTCTTGGTTTTTTTCGCCTTTGGATATGGAGATGCGCTTAATCCAGACCGCATTATTGTAATCTTCCACACCATATAGGAAAGCCGCCAGTTGTTCCATGGTGAGCGCGTTCATCTTCATCTCAACGGTGGACAATGTGTAGGAGCTGTTCTTGATGTTCGCGCTGGAGGGTTTCATATAAATAATGTTGCTCTTAATGCCGCTTTTACCGGCCAGTTGATCGATAAACGAAAAAAGCCGGAATGTCTTGGGCCGTCTTTTGAGTCGCGCATCCATATCCACGCTGTTGCTCGACAGACCCTGGTACTCGGTTTTCATTTCCTGGATTTTCAACAATGCCTCTGTCTTATCCACAATCTCCTTGCGCAGGCGATCCCTTCGATCAATGGTCGGATAAATGAGCAACTGGAATACCAGGAAAACTAACAAAACGACGACGACGGCGGCAATAGCCAGCTTTTCCCGCTGCTGCAGATTGATGTTCTGCGGCAATGAAAGCGGTTTCAGGGATATGGTAGGCAGATTGAATATCTTCATAGGTCGATTTTAAGTTTGAAACGCACCTTTTTGCCGCTTTTGTCCATATTGGCCGAAGCGATGGTTACCTGTTTGAACAGCTCGCCTTTTTCGACCCTGCTTTTGATGTCGTCAACGGCATTGAAGTCCACCGTCTCTCCCGAAATGGTGACTGAACCGGCCCCCATGTTCAGCCGCGTGAGCAGCACATCGATATTCGAAGGTATGAGCTGGCTCACCTGGAGCAGCACATCGATACTTCGGACTTGATTGAAGCCTTGGGCCGTGGGCGCATTGCCTTTCTTGATCTCCTTGATCTTGCTCGTCATCGAGTTGACGAAGTTGTCTTTGACACGGCTATCGGGGAAGGTGGATTGGTACACCTGCTTGATCTGGCTGTTCAGTTTTCCGACGCGTTTGCTCAGTTGATAACTCTCGATCATGACCCCGCTCATGCCGATAATCAACGCAATGGCCAGCAATGCCGCCGGTCCCATGACGTAATGGCGATAGGAGGTCCAGTAATTGCGAAACGGGGAGTGGATGCGGTGAAAATTGACACAAGTGCGTCCTTCGGCCTCCAGCAAAGCCAGAGCAAGGGCGCTGTTCATCAGATCCGGATTCCAGTCAACCCCCGGGTCCATGTCCAGACGCGGCATCCACCGGCTGAGTTTCACATTTTCTGTGGGCAGCTCCAAAGCCTTTGAAATCCGCTCAAGGGCATCCGCATTCTGAATGCCCGGGCCGGTCACAAAAACACTGGATGGCGCAAAGACATCGATCTGGCGGTCACCCATGGCCGTGATGGTCTGTCGGATTCTGAGGGCCAAGGTTTCGGCCGCCTGATCATTACCCGCTGCTGAAGACAAACGACGGACAAGCTCGATCCGTCCCGCATCGACGGCAAAGAGGGTGGTTTTTTCGCCGTCTACCTCCAGTACGAGGAATTGTTCGGAGGCGAGTTCTTCATGGCTGGTGAAATATTTGACCAGTGGAAAGCCACCCGGCACGACCAATTGGGGGTGGATATCTGCGGCGGACAAGGTGTCCATGTAATTTTGAACCACGGCTTGCTCCATGGCCACGGCCAAAACGGCTGTCTGGTCCCCGATATGATTCTTGTGAAAGTCGATTTTTAAATTATCCACCCCCACCGGCAGAAGGGGCTCCAATTCGAAAGGCAATACCTGCCGAATTTTATTATCTTCCTTGAACGGTATATTGAGATTGCGGCATATTATGCCGTCTGCCGGCAGGGAAACCACCACATTGGCTGCGGCGCAATCGATCTTCGCTTTAAGCTCTTCGAGCGCCTGCAGAAGCGGATTTTCGCTTGCGGTCTGACCAGGCAGCGGTACAACGGCGCTATTGACGATGGTACTCAGTTTCAGGCCCGCATTCAAAAGGACCGCCGCAAGAGTGTCCTTGCGGATATCAATGGCTAGAATTTGACGGCTCATACCATCTCTTTTTTGCTCGAGCTTTCATTCCATTTGGTCTGCTGTTTAATCAACAGCGTGTGGAATTCAAGGTTGAAGGTGAAATATAGGGCTTGAATCGGTATTCCGTCAACAGCGAGCCTGTCGATTCACAAGGCGACTATATGCTATTCTGTCTTCCAATTCAAGACTTTACATCGCCATGGGGAGGATGCCGATTCCCTCTCGCGACGAACGATGGCCGTGCTCGCTACCCGGGCGCCATCCAACTCCGCCGATGCCACGATGCGAAATACATTGCTGGAAATCGAGATGAGATCGGCGTCCAGGTTAATGTCGGCAAATCCCGGCACATTTTTGTACCAATTCAGCTTGGTCAGATTATTGGTGTATTGGGTGCCGCTGATGGCATCCCGGTAATCGATGAGCAGATTGGCGAAATCTTCGCTTTCCTGAGGCATTAGCACGGTCAGTACCGGCAAATCAGCGGTATTGATGTTCACCTTGCCCTTAAAGGTGAATTTTTGGTCGTCCTGCTCTTCAGCACCATATATGGTGATATAATCGCCGAGTCCGGAAGAGCCGCCGACGCCATTGAACAGCTCCGGTGTGATGCCTTTCACCAGCCGAACTTCGGAGATATGGTCGAACGGTCCGTTCTTGCAGGCATAGGGCGGGTCCAACTCCGCATAGTAATCGGATTCCGCGCCGCTGAGACCAGTGATCAGATCTTCGTCGTTATCAAGCCAATCCTTTACGGAGCTGATGATGGTCACCGGGTCCGTCTCTTCCATTTCCGTGTTTTCCGCCTCCAGCAGCTCAAATACGGACAGGAGGTTGTCGGCCAGACGCTCCCAGATGCGCTTTTGTTTGAGATTGAACTCACGACCTTCGGGATATTGGACCAGGGCATTGATCTGGATCTTGCCCAGTTCGTCGGTGATTTTAACACTCAGGTTGCCTTGATCGAAGGGAATTTGTTCCAACAACGCTTTCATGGTCTCCTCATCCGCCCAATCCTCCTGCAGGGAATCGGCCTCCGAATCAAGGCGATCCTTGACGAGCACCGCCATGGCCAGATGAACGCCGGAAATTGTCATCTGTTCCAGGGTGAGCCGGTCCCGTATGGCCGCAGCATTGAGCATATTATTGCGTTCATTGATGTGGAGCTCCAAGGCGGCGGTGGCCATAATCATTACCACTGCCAGGGCCATCACTACCGCCATACCTCGGTTGGACGCAGGGCATTTTTTGTGGACCAGGCGGATCAATCGGCGATATGCGGGCTTTTTAATCTTCATAGGCAATCCGGATGTTACCTTCTGACCTTGCGGTACCGATACGCAGGCAATGTGAATTGAGAGCTGAACACAAAATGGGTTTCTTCGGTGCCGATGGAGAATTTAACCCCTATGGCGCGGGGCGTGCTGTAATCCATTTCATCGGATTCCGAATCCCATTCCTCAAATTCATGGCCTTCGGCATCGTAATAGATAATTTCAAAACTGCGCAGCTGTTCGCACAGGACCGGGTCGGCCTCTCGCTCTTCAAACTCCTCGGGATAGGGATAAAGTCTGTCCGCCCGTCGCAAGATAAACACGTTGTCGGGTGTCTGCTGCACGTAGTAAACAATCTCGGCGATTCCTTCCTGGATATCCTGATTGAAGGCCAGATGCGCCAACGAGGTAAAGCGCAACCATCCGAAAGTCTGGCCGCCGGTATTCCGCGTTTCGCCTTTCACGCGGTGGATTTCAGGTTCATCATCGATACCAGGGGGGGTGTATTGGGGATAGGATGTGACATGGATCGATTTTAGGTCCAACGCGATTCTGTTCAGGCAGGCACTGCCCATTTCATGAAGGTCGGTGCCGGTATTGATGTAATCCGCGTCTGAAAAGATGCGGTCAAAGGAACCCATCACCAGGGAGGTCACAATGGCCAGGATAAAGATGGCCACCAGAATCTCGATCAGGGTGAAGCCCTGCTGATGATTCTTCCTCGCCAGGCCAGCGGTTCTAATCCGTGTAGAAACGGTATGTGTGCAATTGAAAATTGTTTTCATTGTTTTGGGTAACATTGATGTCGATGCGAATCAGATGATATTTGTTGTCCGTGATGAGTTCTGTGGGCACCTCCTCTGTTGAAAGGGTCCACGCATAGTTGGGGTAATCCTCGCCGAAGTCGCCTGCATTATCAGTGATATCCTTAAAATCCTGACGTTCGGCTTCCGATAATTTGGCCTGCGCCAGCTCGGGTGCGATGGTCAAAAAACGGGAGTTGGCACTCATCAATATGGTTTGGCCCTGCAACTTGTAAATGCTGGTCAGGGCGATGGCCAAAACTGCCAGGGCCACCAGCACCTCGAGCAGGGTGAATCCGCTGTGGCGGATGTGCCGACGGCAGGCGCAAGCTAAAGATCGATCCATGAGTCGAATATTTTCACTTTAGGGAGCAGCGGCTCCAGTAAATAAGAGCGTCTTTCGGCGTCTTTGTTTTCCACGTGAATCAGGGCCTGATCCGAATAGCCCGCCGGATAGAAATGTATTTCGACAATACCCGAGGAAATGGGTTCCTTTTCCGGAAACTGGACGTTGATGATTTGCATGGATTTATCGATGGGAAAGACGTTTTCCTGAGCGGTGGTTGCATCCTCGGTGCGCGTCTCGCCACTATCGAGCCACATTCGCTGGGCGCCCAAATCGATCACCAGGGTCTGGATTTTTTGTTTTTGAACCGCGGTGGACCGCAGATGACGAACCGTATTGATCATCCACCGGGAGAGCTTTTTCGTTGGGTCCTGCAGCGGGGCACCATCGAACCGCGGAATGACAACAGCCAGAACGATGCTGATGAGCAGCATGACCACCATCAGTTCGATCAACGTAAAGCCGCGCATACGCACGGACGAGTGGTCGCCGGAGGCGTTAACCATATGAAGGTATGATTTTTTTATCAATCGGCGTTTACTCGATTTCCCAGCTGTTGATGTCCCTATCGATATCTTCGCCCCCGGCTGCGCCGTCCGCGCCGTAGGAGGTGATATCAAAATCATCATGCACGCCAGGGCTGAGATAGAGATAGTCATTGTCCCAAGGGTCCTTGGGCAATTGCTTTTTGGCCAGGTAGCCGCCCTTTTTCCATTTCTTGGGAATGTCTCCGCTCTGCGGCTGGGCAACCAGGGCTTCAAGGCCCTGTTCGGTGGTTGGGTATCTGCCGTTATCGATTTTATACATTTTTAATGCCGAGCTCAGGTTTTCGATCTGAACCCTGGCCTTGGTCTGTTTGGCTTCATCGGTATGGCCGAACAAACGCGGGCCGACAATGCCCGCCAACAAGCCAAGGATCAGGATAACCACCAGCAGTTCGATCAGTGTAAAACCTTTGTTGTGATAACTTGATGGGTTTATCATAGGTTGTGTCAGGCCTCCTTAAGGGAATCAATACCCGGTTATGATCTTCTATGATAGGTGAGGTTTACTCAGCGTCTATCGTCGGGAATATACGTCCAAACAGCTCAACTTTCAACCGCTCACCCCAGAGCCGCGTTGGACTTTTGCGGTTCACTGGGCAAAGGGTCAGCGAACCAGGGTGCTCATCTCCAGGATCGGTAGAAAAATCGACAGGATAATAAAAAGCACCATGCCGGCCATGATCAGCACCATAATAGGCTCCAAAAGGGCTGTCAAACGCATCACCGTGGTTTCAACCTCCTTCTCGAATACATCGGCCACCTTGCCCAGCATCTCCTCCAGGTTGCCGCTTTGTTCCCCCACCATGATCATTTGGATGGCAATGGGCGGGAAGACTGCGCCGGCATCCAGAGATTTGAAGAGCGCCTGACCTTTGCCGACATCAAAGGCAGCGTTTTCAATGACTTCGGCAATACGGATATTGCCCGCCACGTTTTTGACGATATCCATGGCCGGTAGCATGGAGACCCCGTTGTCCAGCAGGGAACCCAGGGTTCTGGCAAAGCGGGCGGTGGCCAATTTGCCGGTGAGGGCGCCCGCCAGCGGCAAGGTAAGGATGTTTTTATCCATCCAGCGGCGACCGTTGGGGCTCTTTCGCATGGCGCGCAGGCCCATCAATACGCCTGCCACCAGAATTACGAGGATCCACCAGTACGATTTGAGCAGGTGACTGGTGCCGATGAGCAGTTGGGTCGGCAGCGGCAATGCCTGGCTCATGTCCTTAAAGATCGAGGTGATATTGGGAATGACGTAGATGAAAAGAAACATCATGATCAGTACGCCGACAATCATGATGAGCAGCGGATAGATCATGGCGGTGACCACACGACTTTTCAGCTCTTCCTGCTTTTCCGTGATATCGGCCAACCGTTGCAGGACGATTTCCAATGTGCCTGAGGTTTCACCGACACGCACCATATTGACGTAGACACCTGAAAATACAGATGGAAAGCCATTAAGGGCGTCCGCGAAACTTGTGCCCTCGACCACGGCGTCTTTTACCTTGGCCACCATTTTTTTGAGGCCCGGGCTGGGAAATTGGGCCATAAGGGCTTCCAAGGCTGAAACGAGAGGGAACCCGGCGCCGATCAGGGTGGCCAGTTGACGCGTCATGATGGCCACTTCCCCAGGACGAATACGGGTAAAATATTGGGCCAGCGAGAACGAGCTGCGTTCGCGTTTTTCAGTGGCTCCGTCTTTGACCTCACGCAATTTAACCGGATAATGACCGGCGGCACGGATCTTTTGGCGGGCAGCCATGGCGCCGTCGGCATCAATGATACCGGAAATCGTTTTCCCTTTGGCGTCTAAAGCAGAGTAGTCATAAACAGGCATGGCGGTCCACACCCTCTCGTATGCGATTAAGATTTATGCTTTTTGAGTACGGCGGCGAAAAAACCATCCATTTGATGTCGATGCGGAAAGGTTCTGAAAAAACCGTCCGGTGTCAGCAATTTATCCCCATTGGGCAATTGACCGATTTCGGTATGTTTTATAGCAAACTCAGGATGTTTTTGCAAAAAACCTTGCACAACCTGCTCCCCTTCCTCAGGTTCCATGCTGCAGACCGCATATACCATCAACCCCCCGGGTTTTAAAGAGGGCGCGGCATTATGCAGCATGGCCATTTGCCTTTTGCCGTTGGCTTGAATCTTGTCGTCGTCGGTTCGCCATTTGCCATCCGGATGCTTTTGCAGGACGCCTGTGCCGGAGCAGGGCGCATCCACCAATATGCGGTCAAAACGCTCTTCATTCCGATCGGTCAAGGGTTTCTCAAGATCCAGGACCGTTGTCTTGACAATGGATACCCCCAGGCGGCGCATTTCCGGTGCGAGCCGGTCCAATTTTTTTTGCGATAGATCCGTCGCCTGAATGACCCCCTTGTTCTTCATGAGCTGAGCCATGTGGGCTGTCTTGGTGCCGAGACCCGCACATGCATCCCATACACGTTGACCGGGACGCGGAGACACGAGATGGGCGATGCATTGGGAAGCCTCGTTCTGCACTTGAAACCACGCACTTTGAAAGGCCGTCCATTGGGTCAATGGACGGCGCAGGGCGGACATTGAAATGCCTTCCGGGACATACGCCGTGGCCTTTACGTCGTCGGCGTCATTTTGAATGCCCGCTATCAGACGGGGACGGTCAACAGAAAGGGTATTGGTGCGCAGGGTAATCCTGGGAATGGCATTGATCTCCCTGCACAGTCGTTCGGTGGTTTCCAGCCCCCAGCGACCAGACCAGCGGTCGATGAGCCATCTGGGAAAGGAATAGTATACCGATAAAAAGGCGGCTGGATGAATATGCCGGTCCGGCCAGGGCAGGTTTCGATTTTGATCGGCGGCACGACGCAACACGCCGTTAACAAAACCGGCGGCCCATTTTCGCCGGTTGGCTTTTGCCAACTCCACCGATGTATTCACCGCCGCGGACACGGGGATCCGGTCGAGGTGCTGAATTTGGAACAAACCCAGGCGGAGAATGGTACGCACCAGCGGGTCGATTTTTTTTCCGGGGCGTGAAGCGAGGTGGTCGATGACCCAGTCGAGGCGAGCCTGCCAACGCAGAACCCCATATACCAGCGCATGGAGCAATGCCCGATCGGCACGGTTGAGACCCTGAATCTGTGGCTCCGCACGGAATAAAATTCGATCCAGGGTGTCATCACCGGATTCCATGCTGTCAAGCAGGGACAGGGTTAAGCTGCGGGCATCGGTCATATTCAACATGTGTATAAAATTTTAAGTGGTAGTACGCTATAGCTAAAAGGTCGTTTCATCTCAATTCAGCACGATTGCCGAGTCTTTTATGAAAAAACTTCACCGGGTGCAATTGGATGACCGTGCAGAAACTGCTTGATGGATAGACGTTTGCCGGAGGCGCCCTGAAGTTCCAGTATGGACAGAATTCCTTCATCGGTGGCAATGCGCAGTTCATCGGGAAATCCCGGCACCACGGTTCCCGGTGGAGCAGACGCCTTGGCGTTTTCGATATGCATGGCTTTGTGGATTTTAATGCGTTTGTCACCCAACAGACAGTACGCTCCTGGCCAAGGGGTCATGGCACGAATAAGGGCATCGATTTCTCTGGCGGAACGATGCCATGGAATGCGGCCGTTCTCCTTTTTCAACATGGGCGCATATGAGGCATTGGCGTGTTTTTGCGCACGGGGGAAAATAGTACCTTTCCATAATCCGTTAATGGTTTGAATCAGTAAGTCAGCCCCCATGCGGGCCAGTTTGTCGTGCAGGTCTGCTGCTGTGTCGCTGATACCGATGGGTGTTTCCAAGTTGAGCAGCATGTCTCCGGTATCCACACCATGGTCCATCAGCATGGTGGTCACGCCGGTGATCTCCTCTCCGCGCATGATAGCCCATTGAATGGGGGCCGGTCCCCGGTATTTGGGTAGCAGCGAAGCGTGCACATTGACGGCGCCGCGACGGGGGATGGACAGGACGGCAACGGGTAGAATTTGACCGAAGGCCACCACAACCAAAAAATCCGGATTTCGTTCCTTCAAGTTGTGCATGAAGTTTTCATCGCGCACGTTCTCCGGTTGCGCCACGTCATATCCCATTTCAAGAGCCGCTGCCTTGACAGGTGGCGGAGCCGGCCGACGACCGCGCCCTTGGGGGCGGTCGGGCTGAGTAATCACCCAGGTGAGGTCAAAAGGCGAATTGTGCAGCGCCTCTATGGTAGGCACGGCAAAATCGGGCGTGCCCATATATACGATGGAAGGAGGATCAATCACGTGGTTTGTTTTCCTGTTATTGCTGTTTCAGCATCTTGGCCACGCGCCGGGCATACATCTGGCGCTTGAGTGCACTGACGTGATCGATGAACAGGGTACCGTTTAAATGATCAATCTCATGCTGAAGAACAATCGCCAATAGCCCCTCTGCTTCTATGCGTTGGGGATTGCCGTCACGGTCCGCGGCCTCGACCAGAATCCGGGCGGCACGTTTGACATTGGCGCGAAAATCCGGAACGCTCAGACAACCTTCGTTTTCGGATAGAACCTCGCCCTCCTGGGAAACGATTTTGGGATTGATCAGCACATTCAGTCGACGCCCGTCATCACCGGGATTGATATCATAAACCAGCAGGCTTTTGCCCACACCGACCTGAATCGCAGCCAACCCGATACCCGGGGCGTGATACATGGTATTGCCCATGTTTTCGATCAGTGTTCGCAGCTCGCCGTCAATATTTTCAATGCTTTGGGTCGGCTGTTTAAGGAACTTATCTGGAAAGGTGACTATATCGAGAACCTTCACGGCTAAGGTCTCCTTATGGCGTAAGTTGCGGTTTAGCGGCTGATCCGGTGCTGGACAATTGTAATATATTGACGCTCGTAATCAATGCCGAAATCAGGCCGATCCCGATGACGGGGAAGATTTGGGTGGCATGGTTGGCCAAGGTAAATCCCAGGGCATCCTTCTCAGTGATGCCGAATATCGATAGCGCAAATACGCCGCCGGCCTCCCAAAGCCCCCAAAAGCCTGGCACGGAGGGCAGGGCGATCACAAAACAGATGATTACCATCACCGTCGTGAATTCCAGCAGAGATAAGCTAATCCCCGGGCAGCCCATTGCAAATATGACATAAGACAGGGCGGTCAGGGCCCATATGAAAAGTGTCATGCCGATGCAAGAGAGTAGTTGAACCGGGTTGCGCACCAAAGAGAGCCCGATGGCGACATTGTCGATGATGCCCAGACACAATCCGATGATGCGTTGGTTCAAGCGATGGCAACGGGGTATCATGCGGTCTATCAATTGACCGACTTTGGTGATCAAACCCTTGATGATACGGCGTGTGAGCCCAACAGATAGCAGGGCAATAATGAGCAGCAAACCAATGCTCAGGCGGATCATGCCCGATGCCGCCGATTGGACCGTCCTGCTGTTCAACTGAATTCCGAAATAGTTGCCTTCAATGCCAGAAAGGCCGGAAATGGAAGAAAACATCAGGGCGAAAAGCCCGATCAATATAAAAAGGTCAAATGTACGCTCGGCTGCTATGGTGGCCAGCCCGGTGGTGATGGGAACGCCGCGCTTTTGTTTCAGCAGTGCCGGTCTGGCTAACTCGCCCACACGGCCGGGCAGCACACAATTCATCATGAAACCGATCATGGTGGGGTGAAAAGCCTGCCAGAAAGGCACATCGCAGATACCTTTCAGGATGATTTTCCAGCGCAGGGCTCTAAGCACAAAGGTGATGGCGATGATGCCGACGGTAGGAAAAATCCACCAATAATTGATGGTGCGGAGGTACGCCAGCAAATCGGCCAGGGGCACATTGCGGAAGGCAAGGTGTAATGTCAAAGCGGAGATGACGCCGCCGATGGCCAGGGATATGAGTAGTTTTTTCTGCATGGGTATTTCAGTTAAACAGCCGGTTCAGGATCTGGCGGGCGTTTTCGATGTCCAGGCGGATTTGCTTGGCAAGCGCGTCAATGCTATCAAATTTAATCTCATCTCTTTGGCGTTCGATGAAATTGACGCGGATGGTGTCACCGTAGATGTTTTTTTCAAAGTCCATAATATGAACTTCCACCGTGAATATGTGATCCTCAAAGGTGGGGCTGTATCCAATATTGGCCACACCTTGATAGGTCCGTCCTTGATGTTCCACTGTAACGGCATAGATGCCTTGCTTGGGGCATAATTCGTCCTGCAGGTTGATATTGGCAGTGGGAAAACCCAGCAGTCGTCCACCGCGGTTGCGGCCCGTGGCCACCTTTCCGCGGATTTGATAGTAACGGCCCAATAACTTCCGTGCTTCATCCATCCAGCCGTCCATCACCAATTCGCGCACCCGTGTGCTGCTGATACGGTGCGATATACCGTTGGCCGGTTGAATCCAATCCACCACAAGTACTTCATAGTTTAGCTTGGGAGCCCATTGCTGCAGCAGTTTGAGGTTGCCTTCACGATTGCGGCCAAAGGTATAGTCCTTGCCTACAACCATGGCTTTCATTCCAATGCGCTGGATCAGCAGGTTCTCGACGAATTCCCGGGCGGTGATGGCGGCGAACTCCATGGTAAAGGGAATTTGAATCAATACATCGATGCCGGATCGGGCGATCAGTTCTGATTTTTGTTCTTTAAGGGTAATCAGGGGCGGCTGCTCTTGGGTCTTCAAAATGCGCATGGGATGCGGGTCGAATGTCAAGGCAGCCGACGTCCCTTGGATGAATGCCGCTTTTTCTACCACCGTATGCAGCAGGGCCTGGTGCCCAATGTGCACGCCATCAAAATTGCCGATGGTAACGACCGCTTTTTTTAATGGTATTTCAATATCTTCGATTCTGTTAAAGACTTTCATAAGCCCTGCTTTAAGGTCCGAAATAGCTCTTGACACATATGCCGAATCCGTATATCTAATGCATCCTCTGCATGAAATCAACCTTTTATGGTGCCATGCAGCATGTGCCGAAGTGGCGGAACTGGTAGACGCGCTAGGTTCAGGGTCTAGTGTGGGTTTCCACGTGGAGGTTCGAGTCCTCTCTTCGGCACCACACATAAAACAAGGGGTTGCGCAACCTGCGCGGCCCCTTTTTTATTTGATACTGCAACCGTAAAATCCTCGCCGTCAGAATAAATTTACCTGATCTTTACACGATCTTTAACCGTACTTCACATTGTGGCGCTATATTTAGAACAACCACCCGCATCCAGCTCCGACAGATTCTGACATGACTTGGCAAGCACCGGCGACGGTGTCCGGACCTGCGCACCACATGGTCGCACCTCAACTTGGAACCACGTGCGTCCAAAGCAATAGGTTGCATGTTCAGCGCTTGCCATTGGCCGGTTCAGTGCTGGTGGCCCGAGTAGGTTCCATTTTATTCTTTTAGCCGAAGGAGGTGTATGATGAGAATCAACAAATTATTGATAGTGCTTGCGGTGCTCATGGTGTTGTCGCCCATAGCTGCTTTTGGCGATGGTCGGCCTTCTGCAGGTGCGGTCTATGTGATGAGCAATGCGCCGGAAGGCAATGAGGTGGTTGTCTTCAATCGCGATTTCCGTGGTCGCTTGTCACCGGCGGGTGCTTATACGACAGGTGGTTTGGGGACCGGGGGGGGTATCGATCCGCTGGGGTCCCAGGGATCGCTAATAATAAGCCCGAACAAGCGTTGGCTATTCGCCGTCAATGCGGGCAGCGACGATATTTCAATATTTCGCGTGCGCAGGAATGACCTGGAATTGATCGGATATTTCGAATCCGGCGGCGAGTTCCCGACGAGCCTCACCTTTTCCCATAACCTGCTTTACGTTCTTAATGCCGGTCGCGATGGCAGCGCGCCCAATATCACCGGATTCAGGCTTAAACGCCATGGGCAATTGATTCCCCTGGCCGGTTCCAGCCGCTCACTGCCCGGTGGTGGTTTTCACCAGGTGGGATTCAACCCCCGTGGTGATGCTTTGGTCGTTACCAAAGGTGGCGGCGATGCAGACGAAATTCTCGTTTTCGCTGTGGATGAAGAGGGACTGCCCGATGCCTTGCCGACCATCTCGCCGTCTGCCGGGATTGTCCCTTTCGGCTTCATCTTCGATTGGCGCGGGCATCTGCTGGTGGCCGAAGCCGGTTCAAGGGCGGTGTCTTCCTATGCACTGCTCGAGGACAACACTTTGGAAGTCATCGATGCGTCGGTGTCCAACGGCAACGCCGCCACTTGCTGGATTGCCGGTACATGGTTCGGAGGCGTTTTCACCGCCAATACCGGCGGCGACAATATCTCGGCCTATAAAGTGAGGCTTGATGATGGTTCGCTGCGTCTGCTGGAGGCCGATGCGGCGGCAGGCGATAAGCCTGTGGACATGGCAGCCACAAGAAGCGGCAGGTACTTGTATGTCTTGAATGCCAACAATGGGACAGTGGGTGCCTTCCGTGTATTTTTCGATGGCCAGCTTCGGGATTTAGGTGCAGTGGAGGGTCTGCCGCCGCTATATGCGCAGGGCATCGCCGTACGTTGATTTGCCAGTGGTTAGGCAACGGCTCACGAGGATAGCATCACATAACATTTGTCATGATATCATGGCCGCGGTATGGAGCGGTAAAGTAAACTCATCGAAAGTGGCTTCGCCATGCACAAGAATCTCGGCGGAGCACAAGGCCATGATTTCATGACATCCTTTTAATGCTTGCTAAGGTTTCTCCTGGCTGGGTGTCGGCGTTATTTCTTCGGTGGACAAGGTCTCTGTCTTCGGCGTCGATGCAGGCGTCGGCGTCACAGTCGGCTGTGTCGGGTTCGAGGCCACGGCCGGTTTGGCTGGGGCGGGGGGGGGCTCCGTAGACGCCGGGTCGTCTGTCGGGCTCTG
>Ga0210123_1000633_pt1 | contig 20978 bp, 14 predicted proteins | sample Muzzi_PWB_D2_FD_185535 | JGI IMG/M metagenome (GOLD analysis project Ga0210123, IMG submission 185535) | Wetland microbial communities from San Francisco Bay, California, USA, that impact long-term carbon sequestration - Muzzi_PWB_D2 (SPAdes) | ecosystem: Environmental > Aquatic > Marine >... | reverse complement strand
CGAGGGCGAAGCAACCCCCGAGCCGTCAAGCGCAAGATGAGCAACTTCCCGACCAAGGCGCGCCAGCCTCCGGCTGCCAAGAGAGTCGTGGTCATCGCCCGGATTCAGTCTAAATGAAGAGTATTGGGTCTAGCCTGCATTATTCATGAGCCACCTACTGCGAGCCGCAATTGCACGCAATCTCAGGGCGTACTCGCTCTTTGCTCCTCGACGTACCGTACAGTACGCCTGCGTCGCGCATCGCTGTGTGCGCCCTGATCTCACGCGCACTTGCGGCTCTCGCTACGGCGTCTCATGAATAGTCCAGGCTAGAGCTCGAAGCGGAAGGTGGCGCCCTGGCCCGGGGGGCTCTCGCAGGTGAGGTCGCTTTCGTGGAGCTCCAGGGCGCGCCGGGCGATCGCCAGGCCCAGGCCGGTGCCGGCGTCCGTGGCGTCGGGCCGGCGTGACCCGCGGTAGAACCGATCGAAGATATGGGGAAGGTCCTCGGCCGAGATCCCGGGGCCGGTGTCGCGCACCTCGACCGTGATCGCAGGGCTCCCGCCCCGTTGCCCGGTCCGCCCAGCAGAGCGATCGGGGCCCGGGGCGGTCTCGCGCACGCCGACCGTGATCGTGCCGCCCTCCGGCGTATGGCGAAGCGCGTTGTCGATCAGGTTGTCGAGCACCCGCTCGATCAGGTCCAGGTCGGCCGAGACGAGGGCCGGGCTCGCCGCCAGGTCCGGCTCGATCCGCACCTCACCCTGTTGCGCCGGAATCCGGAACTTCTGCGCCACGTCCTGGGCCAGCTCCGCCATCGAGAAGGTCTCGATCTCGAGCGGCGCGTGCCGGGCGTCGAGCTTGGCCAGCTCGAACAGGTCGCCCACCAGCCGGCCCAGGCGCTCCGCCTGCTGGGTGGCGATCTCCAGGTACTCGCGGCGCTCTTCGGGGGCGAGTGTCCCCTCCTTGAGCTGGAGGGTCTCGAGGTAGCCCTGGAGGTGGGTGATCGGCGTGCGCAGGTCGTGGGAGACGTTTGCCACCAGCTCGCGGCGCAGGCGATCATTCTCGCGGAGCAGCTCGATCTGCTGCTCGATGCGCTCGGCCATGTGGCGGAAGCTGCTCCGGAGCAGCTCGATCTCGTCCCCGGCCGGGCGCCGCCCGCCGGCGGGCTCCGCGGCCTCCGCGAGCGCGGGCCGCCCGCGGCTGGAGGCCTGGAGCTCGGCCTGGAACTCCCCCATCTCCCGGGCGAGGGAGCGCAGCCGCCGAGTCAGGCGGCGGAACAGGAAGCCTCCGGACACGAGGGCGACCAGCAGGCTGCCGCCGACGATCCAGAGGCCGAGCCGCACGATGTTGCTGCCCTCGACCATGGCCGTCATCGACTCCACCTGCTCGCCGGCCAGGACCACGTACAGGTAGCCCAGGTGCCGGCCGGAGCTTCCGCCCCCTTCGAGCACCGGAGCGACCGAGAAGATCTTGCGCCGCCCCGGATCTCGCGGGTCGTCCCCCAGGATCGGCAGGTTCCTGCTGTGGGCCCCTTCGCGCAAGAAGTCCTCGATGGGCCCGAGCGCCACGTGGGTGCGCTGCACCCGCCCGGGCGGCGCGCTGTACTCGAGGATCGCCCCGTCCGGGTCGAGCAGGTAGACCTCGATGTCCGGGTTGATCACCATGAGCTGGTGGAAGATGGCGTCCAGGGCCTCCCGCCGGATCCCGTTCTGGCCGAGGGGCAGTTGCTCTTCGACGAGCTGGCGGGCCAGGTCGCGGTTGAGCTCCTGCTGGAGCTGCTGGCCGTGGAGGTGGTTCGTCACCAGGGTCACGCCCAGAGTTACGCCGCCGAACATCAACAGGAGGGCGAGGAGCGCCAGGGTCAAGCGGGTGGAGATGCTCACGTGGGCGAGGGGGCGGATCATGCGGAGCTCCCCGTGCCCGCCTCCGTTCCACCGTGCCCGCGATCCGGCTCGACGAACGAGTAGCCGACGCCCCAGACCGTGCGCACGTAGAACGGCTTCGACGGATCGCGCTCGATCTTGCTCCGCAGCCGGTTGATGTGGGAGTTGACCGTGTGCTCGTAGCAGCCGGCGGTGTAGCCCCAGACCAGGTCGAGGAGCTCCGAGCGGGTGAACACTCGCCCGGGATGGCGCGCGAACTGGAGCAGCAGGTCGAACTCCTTGGCGGTCAGGTGGACCGTCTTGCCGTCGACCTCCACCCGGCGCTTGTCCGGGTCGATGGCCAAGCCCTCGACCTCGATCGGCTCGCGGCCGGGCCCCTGCTCCTCCCGGTCCGAGAGCGCCTCGACGCGGCGGAAGATCGCCTTGACGCGGGCCACCAGCTCGCGGACGCTGAACGGCTTGGTCAGGTAGTCGTCGGCCCCGAGCTCCAGCCCCAGCACCCGGTCGAGCTCGCTCGAGCGGGCGGTGAGGATGAGAATCGGCACGTAATCCTTCTCCGACCGGAGCTCGCGGCAGACGTCGAGCCCGTCCCGGTCGGGCAGCATCAGGTCGAGCACCACGAGGTCGGCCGGCCGTGCGCGGAGCGCCTCGAGCCCGGCGCCGGCAGTGCCGGCAAGCTCCACCGAGCAACCCAGGTCCTTCAGGTGAAGCTCGATCAGCCGCGCGATCTTCGGCTCGTCCTCGATGACCAGAACATGCTTGTCCATAGCGAGTCTCCCGGGGAGGAAGTGTAGCCCCAACCGGTCACGGGAGGCTCGTGGGGTGATCTCCGCGGAGTGCCAGGGAGGCCGTCGCGGCGGGGCAGGCCCGGGCCTCGGGGCGACGGGCCGTCGCGGCGGGAGGGTCAGTCGGGTCCGTTGCCGGACTCTTCGTCGGCGTCCGAATCCTCGACAGGCGCGACGACGCAGGAGAGGAGCTCCCGGACCCGCTCGGCCGCTTCGGCGGCGACCCAGAGCGACGCTCCCTGGGGCGACCAGCCGATCATTCCGGGGCCGTAGATCCCCACGTCGTCGCTCCGGACGACGAAGTCGATGTCGTACTGGTCGAGGGCATGGCCGATGCTCTCGGCCTCCAGCCTGGAGGGAAACCGCGCGATCTCGACGAGCTCCGGTGTCTTGGTCATCGATTGCACGATACCAGCCCGGCCACGCTTCCGGTTGCCCTGGGCCGGCTCACTCCGTGCGCACTTCATAGATTGATCGAATATCTTCGGGATTTTTATGGGGTTCGATGGTTCCGCTCTTGCCGAAGGGCCTGATTCTTCCGGCCTTTCGGCACATATCGAGGTGGCATGGGGCTTGCTTCTCTCCGGTCCGGTTCGATTCGACTCTCTCTGCGCGGGCGCCCTCCGTACCAGCCGCCCGAGCTCGCCCCGGAAGGAGCAGCCCCCAATGCGACGCCCCGGTTCCCGTCTGTCTTCGATCCTCCTCGGCTACTGGCACCGGTTCTAGCCCCAATGATCACGGGCTGACGGCCAGCCCTCACCACCGGTCGGAGCCGTGGACCCTTTCGCGGCTCCAAGCCTCCCCCCTCCGATACCTTCCCGTTCGGATGGGGGGAGGCTCTTTTTGTATGGCTCCGGAGCTGGTTGACAGGGGGCAGGCAATCCTATATCCTTTGCTCCGGATGAACGGATTGACCGTCTTCGCCGACCTCTCTGCCCTGGCGGACGCGACCCGCGGGCGGCTTCTGGCGGTGCTCGAACGCCATGAGCTGACCGTGACGGAGCTGTGCAGCGTGCTCCAGCTTCCCCAGTCGACCGTGAGCCGGCATCTCAAGGTGCTGGCGGACGGCGACTGGTGTGGAGTGCGCCCGGAGGGCACCAGCCGGCTCTACCGGATGGATCCGGAGCGGCTGCCGACGGATCGGCAGCGCCTCTGGGACGCCGTCCGCGAAGGCGTGGCCGGCACCGTCGAAGGCGTTCAGGACGCGCAGCGGCTGGGCAGCGTGCTCGCCGAGCGGGTGGTTCGCTCCCAGGAGTTCTTCCAGTCGTCGGCCGGCGAGTGGGACCGCTTGCGCCGGGAGCTCTTCGGCCGGCAGGCGGGGGCGCCGCCGCTTCTCGGCCTGCTCGATGGCGACTGGACCGTGGGCGACCTGGGTTGTGGCACCGGCGAAGCGTCGCTGGCGCTGGCACCGTTCGTGCGCAAGGTCATTGCGGTGGACGCCTCCCCCTCCATGCTCGGTGTGGCCCGGGAGCGGCTGGGCGGTCTGCCGAACGTGGAGGTCCGGCCGGGCGAGCTCGAGGCGCTGCCGCTCACGGCCGGCGAGCTGGACGCCGCGGTGCTCTTCCTGGTGCTCCATCACGTGGCCGATCCGGCCCGCGTGCTGGCGGAGATCTCCCGCGGCCTCAGCCCCGGGGGCCGTCTGTTGATGGTGGACATGAACCCCCACGGGCGCCAGGATTACCGGGAGGAAATGGGCCACGTCTGGCTCGGCTTCGACCGCGACCAGCTCGGCCGCTGGTGCGAGGAGGCGGGTCTCACGGACCTGCGTCTGACGCCGCTCCCCCCCGATCCGGAAGCGAAAGGACCGACGCTGTTCGCCGCCACCGCGGCGAAGGGCGCTTGAGATTCGACCCGAGAACAACACGACAGAACGACCCTCGACCCGAGGTACGACAAGGAGATCGATATGACCGTAGCCACTTCCACCGACACCCACCCGTTCCAGGCCGCCGAGGCGGCCGGCCGCGTGCCGTTCAAGGTCGCGGACCTCTCCCTCGCCGAGCTGGGTAGGAAAGAGATCCGCCTGGCCGAGCACGAGATGCCGGGCCTGATGGCCGTGCGTGCCAAGTACGGCCCGGACAAGCCGTTCGCCGGCGTCAAGGTCATGGGCAGCCTCCACATGACCGTCCAGACGGCGGTCCTCATCGAGACTCTGAACGAGCTCGGCGCCGACGTGCGCTGGGTCTCCTGCAACATCTTTTCGACCCAGGACTCGGCCGCCGCGGCCGTGGTGGTCGGCCGGCCGGAGACCGGCGGCACCGTCGACGCGCCCAAGGGCACCCCGGTCTTCGCCTGGAAGGGCGAGACCCTGGAGGAGTACTGGTGGTGCACCGGCGAGGCGCTGGTCTGGCCGGACGGCTCCGGCCCGCACCAGATCGTCGACGACGGCGGCGACGCCACCCTTCTGGTCCACAAGGGCCTCGAGTACGAGAAGGCCGGTGCGATCCCGGCGTTCGACGCCGAGAACGAGCCGGAGGAGTGGGGCGTCATCCTGGAGCAGCTCCGCACCATGCGCACCGACGATCCGCAGCTCTGGGAGCGGGTGACCAAGGAGCTCCGCGGCGTCTCCGAGGAGACCACCACCGGCGTCCACCGGCTCTACCGGATGGCCAAGGAGGGCACGCTCCTCTTCCCGGCGATCAACGTCAACGACTCGGTGACCAAGTCCAAGTTCGACAACATCTACGGCTGCCGCCACTCGCTCCTCGACGGCCTCAACCGCGCCACCGACACCATGCTCTCGGGCAAGGTCGCCGTGGTCGCCGGCTACGGCGAGGTCGGCAAGGGCTGCGTCCAGGCCCTGCGCGGCCAGGGCTGCCGCGTGGTGGTCACCGAGATCGACCCGATCTGCGCCCTCCAGGCGGCGATGGAAGGCCTCGAGGTCAAGAGCCTGGAGAGCGTCGTCGAGACCGCCGACATCTTCGTCACCACGACCGGCAACAAGGACGTGATCACGGCCGAGCACATGAGCCGGATGAAGGACAAGGCGATCGTCGGCAACATCGGCCACTTCGACAACGAGATCGACATGGCCGGCTTGAAGAAGATCGACGGCATCGAGCACGTGGAGATCAAGCCCCAGTACGACGAGTGGATCTTCCCGGACGGCCACTCGATCCTGGTACTGGCCGAAGGCCGCCTGCTCAACCTGGGCTGCGCCACCGGCCACCCGAGCTTCGTCATGTCGGCCTCCTTCACCAACCAGGTCCTGGCCCAGCTCGAGCTGACGATGAACCCGGAGCAGTACGACCGCCAAGTCTACGTGCTGCCGAAGAAGCTCGACGAAGAGGTCGCCCGGCTCCACCTCGGCCACCTGGGCGTCGAGCTCACCGAGCTCAGCACGGACCAGGCGGACTACATCGGCGTGCCGGTCGAGGGACCGTACAAGCCGGAGTTTTATCGCTACTGAGCGGAGCTCAGTAGCAGATCGCCCCCCTGACTCCCCGTCCCTCTTCCCCCCGCGCGGGGGGAAGAGGGCGCCACCTCCCTCCCCGTGTTTCCTGGGCGGTGTGTGATCGGAGCGGGTCACCTCGGTGGATGAACCGGTCGGCCGGCACGGAGTCCGGCCGCTTCACACACCCTTCCCTTCAACCCCCGACCCGCTCCCGACCCTGCCCGCTTCAGCTCGCCGATATCGCCTCGACCGCGAACCCCGCCGGCAACCCATCCGCCACCGCAAACCCCCGCACCGTCGGCCGCAACCTCCCGCCACCCACCTCCAGCAACCCCTCCCCCACCAACCGCTCCACCAGGCCCCGGTTCCGCGCCACCAGATCGAACCCGAACCGCTCCGCGAAATCGGCCAGATCGATCCCCTCCGCCGTCCGAAGCCCCAGCATCACCGCCTCGAGCGCCATCTCCTCCGGCCCCAGCTCCTCCACCCCGGCCACCGGCCGCGCGCCCACGGCCAGCCGCCCCTCCCACGCCGCCACATCCCGCTCGTTCCACCACCGCCGCCCCGTCCGCCGCAACGGATCGCCCGGCACGAACGAGTGCGCCGCCGGACCCAGCCCCAGGTAGGGCACGTGGCGCCAGTACTTCCGGTTGTGTCGGGACCGGTGATCCTCTCCGTTCGGCGTCGCCAGCGCCCAGTTCGACACCTCGTAGGCCCGGTAGCCCGCCGCCGTCAACCGTCGGCAGACCAGCTCGTAGGCCTCCGCCTGGGCCGGCTCCGGCAGCTCCCGGATGACGCCCCTGGCGAGGCCGCGCCCGAAGGGCGTCTCCTCGTGGAAGGTGAGCTGGTAGCAGGAGACGTGCTGGGGCCGGAGCTCCACCAGCCGCTCGAGGCTCCGTTCGAGGGCGCCGGCCGCCTCGCGCTCTGCCGGCAGCCCGAAGATCAAATCGACCGACACCGTATGGAAGCCGGCCCCGAGCGCCAGCTCCACCGCCTCGGCCGCCTGCTCCGGCGTGTGCCGGCGGCCGAGGAACTTGAGCGCGCTCCGGTCGAAGGACTGGACGCCGAGCGAGAGCGTCCTCACACCGAGTCGGCGCAAGAGCGCCAGACGCTCGGCAGTCACGTCCTCCGGGTTCGCCTCGATCGACAGCCAGGCGTCGGGCTCGACCGGCAGCACCTCCCGGAGGGCGCCGAGGAGCCCCCGCAACAGATCCGGCTCGAGGATCGAGGGCGTACCTCCTCCGAGGTAGACCGTGTCGAACGGACCGGCGGTCCAGCCGTCCGGACTCTCCGGGCTCCACAGAGCGGCCTCCCGGACGACATCCTCGGTGAAGCGGCGCCGGGCGGCGCCATCGCCCCGCGTGACCGCGAAGTCGCAGTAGGGACAGATCGCCGAGCAGAACGGCACGTGCACGTAGAGCCCTGGTGGGCAGGGGTTTGGCATACTAGGCAGTCTACGACGCCGCTCCGAAGCATATGGGAAGGGGATCGAGGGGATGAGGGGGTGATCCAGACGAGGCGGCGTGTCCATACCGGCAGCACCCGTTCAGGGGTTCTCCCCAGAGTTCTTCGCTTCACGACAGAGGGGACATTCAGCATGGCTGACGATCCGACGCGCCAGGACATCGACTCCCGGGAGACCGGGGAGTGGATCGATGCCCTCGAGGCGGTCATCGAGCACGACGGCGTCGAGCGCGCCCAGTACCTGATCGAGCGCCTCGCCGAGCGCTTCCACCGCCACAGCGGGCAGGTTCCCTTCCGGCTGACCACCGAGTACATCAACTCGATTCCGCCCGAGAACGAGGCCCGGCGCCCCGGCGACTACGACATGGAGCGCAAGCTCAAGAGCATGGTGCGCTGGAACGCGGCGGTCATGGTGGTGCGCGCCAACCGCCTGGTTGCCGGTCTGGGTGGCCATATCGGCAGCTACCAGTCGGTGGCCAATCTGTGGGAGATCGGCTTCAACAACTTCTTCCACGCTCCCACCGAGGAGAACCGGGGCGACCTGGTCTTCTTCCAGGGGCACAGCTCGCCCGGCATCTACGCCCGGGCGTACCTCGAGCACCGGCTCGACGAGCAGGACCTCGACAACTTCCGCCGCGAGGTGGAGACGCCGGGCCTCTCCTCCTATCCACATCCCTGGCTGATGCCGGAGTTCTGGTGCCTGCCGACGGTCTCGATGGGCCTGGGGCCGATCATGGCGATCTACCAGGCCCGGTTCATGAAGTACCTCCACAACCGGGGCATCCTCGACGGCAGCGGGCGCAAGGTCTGGGCGTTCCTGGGCGACGGCGAGACCGACGAGCCCGAGTCCCTGGGCGCCCTGTCGCTCGCAGGTCGGGAGAAGCTCGACAACCTGGTCTTCGTCGTCAACTGCAACCTCCAGCGCCTGGACGGGCCGGTCCGCGGCAACGGCAAGATCATCCAGGAGCTCGAGACCCAGTTCCGGGGCGCGGGCTGGAGGGTGATCAAGCTGATCACCGGGCGCAACTGGGACCCGCTTTTGGCCAAGGACGACAAGGGGCTGCTCCGCAAGCGGCTGATGGAGGCGGTCGACGGGGAGTTCCAGACCTTCAAGGCGCGGGACGGCGCCTTCGTGCGCGAACACTTCTTCGGCAAGTACCCGGAGCTCGAGGAGCTGGTCGCCAACATGACCGACGAGGAGATCTGGCAGCTCAAGCGGGGCGGCCACGACCCGTTCAAGGTCTACGCCGCCTACCACGCGGCGGTCCATCACACCGGCCAACCGACGGTGATCCTCGCCAAGACGGTCAAGGGCTACGGCATGGGCGACGCCGGCGAGGGCCAGAACATCATCCATCAGCAGAAGAAGATGGACGTCGAGGAGCTCAAGCACTTCCGGGACCGGTTCCGGGTGCCGGTCTCGGACGAGGAGATCGAGGACCAACCCCCCTACCACCGGCCGGACAAGGACTCCCCCGAGTACAAGTACCTGAAGAGCCGGCGTGACGCCCTGGGCGGCTGGTTCCCGCGGCGCGTGACCGCCGCCGAGCCGCTCGAGACGCCGGACCTCGACACCTTCCAGCTCGTCCTCGATGGCTCGAAGGGCCGGGAGATGTCGTCGACCATGGCGTTCGTCCGCATCCTGTCGGCGCTGCTCAAGGAGAAGGGGCTCAAGGAGCGGATCGTGCCGATCGTCGCGGACGAGGCGCGGACCTTCGGCATGGAGGGGCTGTTCCGTCAGCTCGGCATCTACTCGCCGGTCGGACAGCTCTACGAGCCGGTCGACGCCGAGCAGCTCCTCTACTACAAGGAGGCGACGGACGGGCAGATCCTCCAGGAGGGGATCACCGAGGCGGGCGCCTTCTCGTCCTGGGCCGCCGCCGGCACGGCGTACGCCAACCACGGCATCAGCATGGTGCCGTTCTTCGTCTTCTACTCGATGTTCGGCTTCCAGCGGGTAGGCGATCTGGCCTGGGCCGCGGCGGACATGCAGGCGCGAGGGTTCTTGATCGGAGGGACCTCGGGGCGGACGACGTTGAACGGCGAGGGTCTCCAGCACGAGGACGGCCAGAGCCACATCCAGGCGTCGGTGATTCCCACCTGCGTGGCCTACGACCCGACCTACGGCTACGAGCTGGCGGTGATCATCCGCGACGGCATGCGCCGCATGTACACCGAGCAGGAGAACGTCTTCTACTACATCACCGTCAACAACGAGAACTACGAGCATCCGGCGCTGCCGGAGGGCCAGGGCGTGGAAGAGGGCATCCTCCGCGGCATGTATCCGCTCCGCAAGAGCGCAGGGCGGAAGAAGGCGCGGGTCCAGCTTCTGGGCTCGGGGACGATTCTGCTCGAGGTGCTGGCCGCGGCCGAGCTGCTGGAGGCGGACCACGGAGTGGACGCGGACGTGTGGAGCGTCACCAGCTTCACCGAGCTTCGGAAGGACGGCCTCTCGGTCGACCGCTGGAACCTGCTCCATCCGGGCGAGGAGCGGCGGGCGAGCTGGGTGGAGCGCTCGCTCGACGGCACCCGCGGTCCGGTGGTGGCGGCGACCGACTTCATGCGCGCCTTCCCGGACCAGATCCGCTCCTGGGTGCCGCGCCGCTACCAGGTGCTGGGCACGGACGGCTTCGGCCGGAGCGACACGCGGGAGTCGCTGCGGCGATTCTTCGAGGTGGACCGGTACCACGTGGCGTTGGCGGCGTTGGCGGCGCTCGCGGAGGAGGGGGTGGTGGAGGAGAAGAGGGTGCGGGCTGCGATCGAGAAGTACGGCATCGACCCGGAGCGGCCGGACCCGTGGACGGTATGAGGGGTGCGAGGGATCGACCACGGAGTCGTGCTCCGAGCCACGGCCGGCACAGGTCCGGCCGCTTCAAGCGAAAAGGACCTGGGAGCGGCACCGCGCCGGCCGGAGTGCGAGCTCCGAGATGAAGTGGCCGGACCTGTGCCGGCCGAAGTGCGAGCGAAGCGAGCGACACTAAGCGACACGAAGCGACCCGAAACGACCCGAAACGAGCGGTCGAAGGAGAGTCGAGATGGCTGAGGTCAGGGAGGTCCGGGTTCCGGACATCGGGGATTTCAATGCGGTGGACGTGATCGACGTGCTGGTCGCACCCGGGGATCGGGTGGCGGAGGAGGACGGCCTGATCACGCTCGAGAGCGAGAAGGCCTCGATGGACGTGCCGGCGCCGATGGCGGGGACGGTGCGGGAGGTGAAGGTCTCGGCCGGGGATCAGGTCTCCGAGGGGGCCGTGATCGTGCTGCTCGAGGTGGAGGAAGGGCCCGCGGAGGAGGGCACGGCGGGCGAGGCGCGGGCGGAGGAACGTCCCGCCGAGCCGCCGGCCGCGACGCCCGCGGCAGAGGCCCCCGTCGAGGCGCCGGCCGCGCCCGTCGCCCGGGACGAGGCTCCCAGGCCGTCGGCTCCGGTCGACGAAGCGGCGTTCGCCGAGGCCTACGCCAGCCCGTCGGTGCGCCGCTTCGCCCGGGAGCTGGGCGTGGATCTCTCGAAGGTTCGGGGGTCGGGGCGGAAGGGGCGCATTCTCCGCGAGGACGTCCAGGAGCACGTGAAGCGCCGCCTGGCCCGGCCGGAGCCGCCGGCCGGGGCGCCGGGGTTGTCGGGCATGGCGATCGAGCTGCCGGAGATCGACTTCTCCCGCTGGGGCGAGGTCGAGGCCGAGGAGCTGTCGAAGATTCAGCGCCTGACCGGCCGCAACGTCCACCGGAGCTGGATGACCATCCCCCACGTGACCCAGCACGACCATGCGGACATCACCCAGATGGAGAAGTTCCGCAAGGCCCAGGCCGGCGAGGCGGAAGCCCGGGGGACCAAGCTGACGCCGATCCCGTTCCTGATCAAGGCGGTGGTGGCGGCGCTCCGGGATCTGCCCCGGTTCAACGCGTCGCTTTCGGCCGACGGGTCGTCGATCGTGCTCAAGCGGTACGTTCACATCGGCGTCGCGGTCGATACGCCCAACGGGCTGGTGGTGCCGGTGGTGCGGGATGCGGACCGGAAGGGTCTGTTCGAGCTGGCGGCCGAGGTTGCGGATCTGGCGGCGCGCGCCCGGGAGCGCAAGCTCAAGGTGGAGGAGATGGAGGGGGGCTGTTTCACCATCTCGAGCCTGGGGGGGATCGGCGGGACCGCGTTTACGCCGATCGTGAACTGGCCGGAGGTGGCGATTCTGGGGGTGTCGCGTGCGGAGTGGCGGCCGCGGTGGACCGGGGAGGGGTTCGAGCCCCGGTTGATGTTGCCGTTGTCGCTGTCGTACGACCACCGGGTGATCGACGGGGCGGCAGGGGTACGGTTTACGCGCCACGTGGCGCGGACGCTGGAGGATTTGCGCCGGCTGTTGTTGTGAGGAGGTGGTGAGGGGGCTTGGTCGAGCTGGGCGAATGGGGGTGCGACGGGTGGGGTGTGGGAGGAGGGCGGTGTTGCACGGGGCCGGACCTGTGCCGGCCGAAGTGTGAGCGAAGCGAGCGACCCTAACCTGGACGATTCATGAGTCACCTACTGCGAGCCGCAATTGCATGCAATCTCAGGGCGTACTCGCTCTTTGCTCCTCAACGTACTGTCCAGTACGCCTGCGTCGCGCATCGCTGTGTGCGCCCTGATCTCACGCACACTTGCGGCTCTCGCTACGGCGCCTCATGAATAGTGCAGGCTAAGCGACCTCACTACTGAGCGGGTGAAGGAGACCGAGATGGCTGAGGTGAAAGAGGTCCGGGTTCCGGACATCGGGGATTTCGATGCGGTGGACGTGATCGACGTGCTGGTCGCTCCCGGGGATCGGGTGGCGGAGGAGGACGGGTTGATCACGCTCGAGAGCGAGAAGGCCTCGATGGACGTGCCGTCGCCCATGGCGGGGATGGTGCGGGAGGTGAAGGTCTCGGCCGGGGATCAGGTCTCCCAAGGGGACGTGATCGTGCTGCTCGAGGTGGCGGACCGCGACGTGTCTGGCACCTCGGAGGAGGCCGAGGTGGCAGCGGCCGGAGCCGATGCGGTTCGGCAGGCGCCGCCGGCCGTCGCCGCGGCCTCGGCCCCGTCTCCCGCCCCGGAAGAGGCGCGCCAGGCGGCCGATCTCCACGCCGAGGTGCTGGTTCTGGGCGGCGGTCCGGGAGGGTACACGGCGGCGTTTCGGGCCGCCGATCTGGGGCGCCAGGTTGTGCTGGTCGACCGCGGCGCCACCCTGGGCGGCGTCTGCCTGAACGTGGGGTGCATTCCGTCGAAGGCGCTCCTCCACGCCGCCAAGGTGATCGAGGAGGCCCGGGAGATGGGCTCGCGGGGGATCCGGTTCGGCGCGCCGGAGATCGATCTCGACGCGCTCCGGGGCTGGAAGGAGGAGGTGGTCGGCCGGCTGATCAAGGGCCTCTCCCAGCTCGCCAGCCGGCGCAACGTCGAAGTCGTCCAGGGCACGGGCACGTTCTCCTCGCCCCACACGCTCCACCTGGAGCCGGTGGCGGGAGCCGACGGCGAAGCAGGGGGCGGACCGCGGACGATCTCCTTCGACAGCGCGATCATCGCGGTCGGCTCGCGGGTGATCCGGCTGCCCGACATCCCCTGGGACGATCCCCGGGTCATGGACTCGACCGGCGCCCTCGAGATCGAGGAGATCCCGAAGCGTCTTCTGGTCGTGGGCGGCGGCATCATCGGGCTGGAAATGGCCTGCGTCTACGACGCCCTGGGCTCGGAGGTGACGGTGGTCGAGATGCTCGATCAGCTCATGCCCGGGGCGGACAAGGATCTGGTCAAGCCCCTCGCCAAGCGGATCGGCGCGCGCTACGGTGCAATCCTGCTCGGCACCAAGGTGTCCGGGATGGAGGCGGAGAAGAAGGGGCTTCGGGTCTGGTTCGAGAATGTCTCGCCCAAGGGGGGCAAGGGGGCCGCGCCGGAGGAGCCCCAGCTCTTCGACCGGGTGCTGGTGGCGGTCGGGCGCCGGCCGAACGGTGATCAGATCGTGGCCGAGGCGGCGGGGGTGGAGGTGGACGAGCGGGGGGTCATTCCGGTCGACGTCGCGATGCGCACCAACGTGCCCCACGTGTTCGCCATCGGCGACGTGGTGGGGCAGCCGCAACTGGCCCACAAGGCGTCCCACCAGGGGAAGGTGGCGGCGGAGGTGGCGTCCGGCGAGGCGAGCGCGTTCGACGCCCGCGTGATCCCGTCGGTGGCCTATACCGATCCGGAGGTGGCCTGGGTGGGGGTGACGGAGGCGGAGGCGAAGGAGCGGGGCCTCGAGGTGGGCAAGGGGTCGTACCCATGGGCCGCGAGCGGGCGGTCCCTGGGGATGGGCCGGGACGAGGGGATGACGAAACTGCTCTTCGATCCGGAGACGAAGCGGGTGATCGGCGGCGGGATCGTGGGGCCAAGCGCCGGCGACCTGATCGCGGAGGTGGCGCTGGCGATCGAGATGCAGTGCGAGGCGGCGGACGTGGGGTTGACGGTCCATCCGCACCCGACGCTGGCGGAGACGATCGCGTTTTCCGCGGAGGCGTTCGAGGGGACGTTGACGGAGCTCTACAAGCCGAAGCCCAAGCCGAAGACCAAGCCGCGGCGGAAGGGGTAGGTCGGTTGCCGGGCCGGTTGCCGGGGACGGTTTGAAACCCCGGTTCGGGGGTCGTCGTAGTCGCCGGTAGGGAGGTACGAGACCATGGTCGAGCTCGCGGTGCTCATGTTTCTGGGTCTGATGGCCGGTGTGGTGCTGGTGGTGTTGTTGACGGTCGGTCTGGCCCTGAAGCTGACGTTCGGGTTGTTGAAGTGGGTGTTGTTGCCGGTGGCGGCGGTGGTCGGGTTGGTGCTGCTGGTGACGCTGGGGCCGGTGTTGCTGAGTGTGGGGGCGGTGGTTTGCGCGGTCTTCTGCGTGGTGGTGCTGCCGCTGTTGGTGATGGCGGCGCTGGCGCACCTGGTGTTTGCCGGCTGCCATGTGCTGTGACGACCTGATCGCCTGAGGGAGGGTTGCCGCCGGGGGTGTGGCCTTCGACGGGAGGTGGCCGAAGGACGTGGCCTTCGATGGGGCATGGCCGGGCAGGTCGCGGGGCCTCCCCGCCGGGGACCGGCCTGCGCTCGGGTGGTGGGATGGGGCAGTGCTCGGCCTCGGTTCAGGCGAGCGGCGGTGCGCTGTCGATGAGGTTCCGGCCCTGCGTGCGCTCGCCTTCAACGCCCCCGGCGGGGAGGCCCCGCGACCTGCCACCGATCGACCGTTCGTTGGGGTGTTGTGCCCCGGGTCTCGGCGAGGGAATGGAGGGTCCCGCTTCCCGGCGGCAGCTCTTCTCCCTCTTCGGGGTGGCGCGGCCGGCAGACGCCATGACGTGTACGATTGGCGTATGAGTTGTCTCTCTGGGCCTCTGAAGTGTTCGATTCCGGCATGGGCTGGCGGGTTTCGCTGGCGAGTGGGTGGAGGGTAGAATCGATCCACGCACGATGAAGACACTCAGAAGCTTCTTTCGGATCGTCGATCTCCAGACGGTGATCGTGACGGCCCTGGCGCTCGGGTCGACCTGGCTTTGCATGCGCTTGGAGATCGTGGCCGATCTGCCGTCGGCCTTGATCGGCATCGCCGTCATCTTCCCGATCGTCTTCTCCATCAACTCGGCCTACAAGCGTCGGGAAGAGGCCTTGAAGTATCTGGCTTCGGCGAAGGCTCATGCGGTGGCGATCGCGTGGGCTCACCGGGACTGGACCGGGGGGGAGGAGGAGCTGGCGCGGCAGGGGCGGGAGCGGATCGGGGCGCTGTTCGCCGCGATGCGGAGCTATTTCCTGTCGGGTCGGGGTGGTGATCCGGAGGTGTTGAAGGGGGTCTACCGGTGTCTGTCGGAGATCTCGGCATCCCACGAGGCGCTCCGGGCGGCCGGTGTGTCGACGGGGGAGGTGTCGCGGAGCAATCAGTACCTGCGGGCGATCATGATCGAGCTCGAGCGTATGCGGAACATTCTGGAGTACCGCACGCCGAAGGCTCTTCGCGCGTACAGCCGGGTGTTTCTGAACGCGTTTCCGGTGCTCTATGGGCCCTATTTCGCCCACCTGGCGGCGGAGTCGTTCCCGGCCATCGGCTATTTCGTGGCGATCGTCTACGCGGTGGTGCTGGTGAGCCTGGACAACATCCAGGAGGCGCTGGAGAACCCCTTCGGCACCCTCGACGAGGACGACATCGACATGAGCGTGGCGGACGAGTTGGGGATGATCCTGGAGGGTGTCTAGATCGCCATCCAAACCCCTTGATCCCCTTCCTTCCTCTCGGAAGGCAGGGGACACCCCCTCCCGCCCCCGTGCTCCATCCATCGGAGGATTCCGTTCCACGGACCCTACCGATGTGGCGGGTAGCGGGTAGGGTGCGCTTCAGCGCACCGGGCGAGGCGGCCAGGCACCGTGCCCGAGCTCGGGGTGTCCGGGTGGGGTCGGCCTGCGGGTGCTCTGTGCGGCGAGGGCCGCGCCTGCGCAGCGGCTGCGGTGGCCGGCGCCGGTGCGCTGAAGCGCACCCTACCTTCGTGCGTGGTGCCGCTCCGGTATGTCAACGAGCCGCCGGTCGGCGGAGCGTCTCGGGGCCTTCCGGCCGAGGGAGCAGGGGGGAGACCCAGACACCCCGTTGGTCTGGCGTCGCTCATTCCGAAGCAGCGGGCCGGGTGGGGGTGCCCCTCTCTCCCCCAGGGGGTGAGAGAGGGGACAGGGGTGAGAGGGGGGATGAAGAGCGCGCTCTTGCGCGCCCTATTCAGTCCCGAACATCCGATCCCCCGCGTCCCCCAGCCCCGGCACGATGTACCCGTTCTCGTCCAGCCGCTCGTCGATCGCCGCCGTGTAGATCGGCACGTCCGGATGGCGGGCGTGGACCTCCGCGATGCCTTCGGGAGCCGCCAGCAGGCAGGCGAGCTTGAGGCTCCGGGGGTGCTCGGCCTGGAGGCGGTCGAGGGCGGCGACGGCCGAGCCGCCGGTGGCGAGCATCGGGTCGACCACCACCACGTCCCGAATGTCCAGGTCCGGCGGGACCTTGTAGTAGTACTCCTTCGGCTCCAGGGTCTCTTCGTCCCGCGACAGACCGATGTGCCCCACCCGGGCCGAGGGGAAGACCTCCAGAAAGCCGTCGAGGATGCCCTGCCCGGCCCGCAGGATGCCGACGAAGACCAGCTTCTTGCCCTCGAGCATCTTGGCCTCGATGGTGGCGAGCGGCGTCTCCACCGTGTGGGCCACCAGCGGCAGGTCGCGGGTGGTCTCGTAGGCCAGCAGCATGCTGATCTCCTTGAGCAGCGCCCGGAAGCTGGCGGTGGTGGTGGTGCGCTCGCGCATCAGGGTCAGCTTGTGCTGCACCGCGGGGTGGTCGACGACGACGACGACGCGTTGGCTCTGGCCCATGGGACGGGGTCTCCTCGGTCTCTTCGGTCTTCTCGAAATGGGTGGGAGCCGAGATTAGCAGGTGCGGCAACGGCTCCAGGAATCCCGACAGAGCCGCGGGCCGTTTCTCACCTTGCATGCCGACCCGTCGGTCGGAGAGACTTGGCGCCCATGTCCACACCCCAGAATCACGCATCAGGCCTGGACCTCGAAGCCCGACTGAACCCGGAGCAGATCGCCGCCGTCACCTACGGCGAGGGCCCCCAGCTCGTGCTGGCCGGCGCCGGCTCGGGCAAGACCCGGGTGATCACCTACCGGATCGCCTGGCTGATCCAGGAGCGCGGCGTCGATCCGTTCCACATCGCCGCGGTCACGTTCACCAACAAGGCCGCGTCCGAGATGCGCGACCGGGTGGAGGAGCTGCTCGGCATCTACCCGCTGCCCACGTTCGTCGGCACCTTCCACCGCTTCTCCCTCGGCCTGCTCCGCCGCTACGGCGAGCGGGTGGGCCTCCGGCGCGACTTCGCCATCCTCGACACCAACGATCAGCTCAACCTGGTCAAGGAGGCGCTCCAGGCCGAGGCGCTCTCCGAGAAGGCGTTCACCCCACGCGCGGTGCTCTCGGCGATCTCCGGGGCGAAGAACAAGCTGCTCACCCCCGACGACTACACCGACCAGGCCCAGAGCTTCTTCGAGAAGCGGGTGGCCGCCGTCTACCGCCGCTATCAGGGCCTCCTCAAGAGCAACTCGGGCGTCGACTTCGACGACATGATCGCCCTGGCCGTGCGGCTGCTTCGGGACGAGGACGTGGGCCGGCGAGTGCGCGACCGGATCGAGTACCTGCTGGTCGACGAGTACCAGGACACGAACCACGCCCAGCTCGCCCTGATCCGCGCGCTGGTGGGAGAGACCGGGAACCTGACCGCCGTCGGTGACGAGGACCAGGGCATCTACCGCTGGCGCGGCGCGGAGATCGAGAACATCCTCGCCTTCGAGCGCACGTTCTCCGACTCCGTGGCGAGGAAGCTCGAGCGCAACTACCGCTCCACCCAGACCATCCTCGACGCCGCCGGGGCGGTGGTCGCCAACAACGAGCGCCGCCGGGGCAAGCGGCTGTGGACCGATGCCGGCGAGGGCGAGCTGCTCGAGCTCTACCGGGCGGACGACGAGGGGGACGAGGCGCGCTGGATCGTCAACACGCTCCAGGGTTTGAAGGGTCGCTACGGGCTCTCGGACATGGCGGTTCTGGTGCGCACCAACGCCCAGACCCGCTCCCTGGAGGAGGAGCTCCTGCGCCAGGCGGTGCCGTACGTGCTGGTGGGCGGCACCCGGTTCTACGATCGCCTGGAGATCAAGGACCTGGTCGCCTATCTCCGGGTGATGCGCAACCCGCGCGACGAGCTCTCGCTGATGCGCATCATCAACCAGCCGCCCCGGGGAATCGGCAAGTCGACACTCGAGCTCGCCCGCCAGGAGGCGGTGGACCGGGGCATGCCGTTCTGGGACCTGCTGGTCCAGCGCGACCTGGGGGGGATTCCGAGCCGCGGCGCACGGGCCCTCGAGGGGTTCGTGGAGGTGATCGAGCGGCTCCGGGAGGCGGCCGAGGAGCTGCCGCTGCCGGCGGTCCTCGACCGCCTGCTCGACGAGACCGGCTACGCGAAGATGTACGAGGACAAGGGGGACGCCGAGTCCGAGGCGCGGGTCGAGAACATCCGGGAGTTCCTGTCCGCCGCCCAGGACTTCACCGAGACCGGCCAGTCTGGAGACCCCGGCGCCGAGACCGATGATCTCCTGACCGCGTTCCTCGACCATGTCTCCCTGGTCGCCGACATCGACACCTGGCAGGCGGAGAGCGGGATCTCGCTCATGACCCTCCACAGCGCCAAGGGCCTGGAGTTCCCGGTGGTGGTGGTCGCCGGGCTCGAGGACGGGCTCCTCCCCCACTTCAACGCCCAGGGAACGCGGGACGACGTCGAGGAGGAGCGGCGGCTCCTCTACGTCGGCATGACCCGGGCCGAGGAGCGGCTGATCCTCACCTCGTGCCGCCGGCGCCGCATCGCGGGCCGCTACCAGGATCAGATCCCGTCGCCCTTCCTGGAGGAGATCCCCGCCCACCTGATGACCGTCTCCGAGAGCCCGAGCCTGTTCCACCGCGGGCCGGCGGCGGACAACCAGCGCCTCGGGGGCGTCTACAGCTTCTTCGGCTCGGACAGCTCGGCGGGCGCCTCGCGGTCGTCGGGCTCGGCGAGCTCGGCGGCCCGGTCCGCTCCGTCCAGCTCGTCGGCTCCGTCCTCGACCTCGGCGTCGGGAGGGGGTGCCGGGGTCAAGCGGGGCAGCCGGGTCGAGCACCCGATCCTCGGCGAGGGCGTGGTGATCGCCATCGAGGGGAGCGGCGCCCAGCAGAAGATCACGGTGATCTTCGACCGGGCGGGCAAGAAAAAGCTGCTGGCCAAGTACGCCAACCTCGAACAGCTCTGATGCGCTTCACCGCCCGCGATCCTCGTCGAGCCCTCGAACCGGTCTCTCCGAGGCCCGTGACGCAGCCTTCGTCCGAACCCCGGGCACTTCGGCCCGCGCGGGGAAATGGTAAGAACGCTCAGGTGCACGTGCACGATCCCTGAGCAGCGGGATGGGATCTCGTCACGTCCGGGGACGGAGTGATTGCCAGAGCCCTCATTCTCCAGGGGTTGCGAAGGCGTGAAGGGCACTGATTCGGAGCTTTGGGCGACTGGAATCCAGTCAAGGGCCCTGCTATATTTGCGTAGATGAGAACTGAGCTTTCCGTATGAGTACTGTTTGGAGCGTGGCGCTACTCCATCGGCGTGGCGATAGGCCTTCACCATGACCACCAATCAGACCAGTTAGAGAGCCATCATGCCTCGAGATTCTCACTTCCGCACCATGATGAGCTGGCTGAAGCCCATCGAGCAGACGACCCTACAGGGACTCAAGAGGCTCCTTCGCCAACCCGCGTTCTACCTGGCCGCGACACTCACTTTGGCCCTGGGGATCGGTGCCTCCCTGGCGGTCTTCGGGGTGCTGCAATCGGTCGTGCTCTCCCCCCTTCCGTATCCCGATGCCGACCAACTCGTCCAGCTCCAGACCATCGCTTCGAAGGTCGCCGATTCGGAGTGGAACCTGGCGAAGGGACAGTTCTCCTATTTTCGAGCGGAAAACAGGAGCTTCCAGGAGATGGGTCTCTACTCTCTCCGGTTCTCGACCCTCGGTGCCGAAGAGACCGATGGGCTTCCTGCCGAACAGCTCGCGATCGCCGAGGTGAGCGCTTCCATGATGGAGACGCTCGAAGTCTCTCCGGAGGTGGGGAGGACGATCCAGGCGTCGGACAATTTGGATGAGACACCGAGCCATGTCTGGCTATCCCACGACCTGTGGACCCGGCGCTTCGGCGCAGAATCATCGGTCATCGGTTCTCGGCTCTTCCTCGACGGACAACCGGTCGAGATCGCCGGTGTGCTTCCACTGACGGCCAAGGTGCCCGTCGAGTTGATCTCCGCTGAGATCGACGTCGATGCTTGGGTTCCCATGTGGCTGGATCCAACGAGCCCACCGGAGCCGAGACACCTTTTCCGTGGGATCGCTCGTCTCAAACCAGGTGTCTCGTTAGCCACTGCGGCTCTGGACCTGGACCGACTGACCGCGAGCCTCCCTGAGGCGCTCCCCCAGGCCTACAGTGACGAGATGATGGAGAGCTTCGGGCTTTCGGTCAGAGTGAGGCCGCTCGTTGAGACTGTGGTGGGTGACATCGCGGACGCTCTTTGGATCGTATTTGGTGCCGTCCTTCTTCTCTTGATCGTCGCGTTCGCGAACGTGGCGCATCTCGTTCTGGCACGGACCTTGGCGCGGGAGCACGAGCTGGTGTTACCGGCGGTCAAAAACCGCGGGAGTGCGGCGGTCAGAAAGCGCGCCCTTGGCAGCGTCTGAGGTTGGCCGCGTGAGCTCTCCGAAGAGCGCCTCGTACTTGCGAGCGACATAGTCGACGTACCCGGGGTCGAGCGCGTCGGGCGTGAGCTGATCGAGGACGGTGCGGTAGTAGGCGAGGGAGTGGACGGGCTCGAGGGGGCTGGTGGGCCGGGCGCGGCGCAGTATGGCAAGCCTGAAGACGTGGGCGAGGGTGTCGAGTGAGACGCCGCGGTTGTAGAGGG
>Ga0210123_1000632_pt1 | contig 20981 bp, 19 predicted proteins | sample Muzzi_PWB_D2_FD_185535 | JGI IMG/M metagenome (GOLD analysis project Ga0210123, IMG submission 185535) | Wetland microbial communities from San Francisco Bay, California, USA, that impact long-term carbon sequestration - Muzzi_PWB_D2 (SPAdes) | ecosystem: Environmental > Aquatic > Marine >... | reverse complement strand
GCTGACCGCCGTACTGCCGGACCAGCGTTCCCTTCATTTGCCTGCGACGCCGTCGCCGGTCGGCTTCCGGCCGCGCGCGCACCGGCCCGACGCACCGGCCTGGCTCGATGACCTGGTGGCCAACCTGACGCGCGAAGAGCCGAGCCTGCGTCTGCCCACCGCCGGCGCCCTGGGCCTCGCGCTGAGCGATCGCGAGGGCGGCGCGACGTCCGTGCCGGCGCCCTTTCGTCGCGAATGCGTGCTCTGCGGAGACGCCGATCCAATCGGCGCCGGCCTGTGCATGGCGTGTCTGGGCACGGGCCGGTCGGACTCGGGCGACGATCGTCTGCTGTTCGTCGAGAAGGTGAAGAGCCACAGTCAGAAGCTGGAGATCGAGGACTGGCTGGAGGACGTGGCTGGTGACGAGAGCTCTACCGCCGACATCGCCGCGACGCGTCGGGGAGAGCTACCCCTGGCTCGCGTCCCTGCGCCGGCCGGACCGCGGGTGGCCCGTCATCTCCGGCAAATCGGGATCCCGGTTCAGATCACGCATCCGGCGAATCTCGTGGGTCGGCTGTCGGTCCGGCTGCAGGTGGCTCTTTCTACGAGCCTGGTCCTGGGCCTCGCGGCCGGAACCGCGGCGCCCGCGATGCTCATCCTGACCCCCGCGTTCACGGCAACCGTTCTGTTCGCTGCCGTTCGACGTCAGTCGCGGCTCTTCCTGGCGGGCACCCACGCATCTCCCCTCGACCCCGCGACGGAGACCCGTGTCCGCTCGACGCTGAGCGGACTCACCGACGGAGCGGCTCGCAGTCTGCTGGCCGACTTCGTTCGCTTGGCTCGGCTGCCGTCCGTCGACGGGGACCAAGCTGAATGCGTCGACCCTCACGTAGTCGATGAGCTGCTCGCCAGCGCGGAGCAGCTCGCGCAGGATCTAGAGAGCCTGGATGCGGGCCTGGCCGTCATGGAGCGGCAGGCGACGTTCGCCTCGGGCGAGGTGGAAACCGGATGGCTCGAGACGCACGACCGGGTGTCAAGGACCCGAGACCGGCTCGTGCAGCGGATGCTGGACGCGCTGGCGGCCCTGGCTCGAGCCCGAGCGGCCGGGTCGGAGGCGGCGCTCAACGAGAGCGCGGATCTCGTCGAACTGGCCCGCGAGCTCGCACGGGACGCCGAGCTTCAGGCGGAGGCGCGCCGCGACGTGGAAGCGCTGCTGGGATGACGCGCCGTCCTCACGGCCGATGCACCCGGAACAGCTTCACGTACTCCACGTCGAGCTCGTCCTTTGTCAGGGCCAGGAAGAGATCGGGTGTGAGGAATGCCGACGGGAAAACCGCGGCGCCCTCGATCGTTCCCACGTATCCACCGTCCGGCGAGGGTGTCGCCCGCCCTCTGAAAAGCGATTTATAGAGGTCCCCACGGCTTGCCATCCACGCGTCACCGGTGAAGTCTCAGAAACCGCCATCCGATAGCCCACGTTCCCGACCCGAGGTGCCGCGATCGACCTGCTGCCCGTCTTCCTCCTCTCGCTGCTGACCGCGGTCGCGACGGGGCTCGGTGCGCTGCCGTTTCTCTGGGTGAAGCGGCCGGGCCGGCGCTGGCTCGGCTACGGCAACGCCGTGGCCGCCGGGCTCATGCTCGCCGCCTCCTATCAGCTCGTCGTCGAGGGATTCCACGACTCGCCCGTGGGGCTTGGCTGGGGCATCCTCGCCGGGCTCGTCTTCATCGCCGGGAGCCGCTGGTGGCTGAACCGGTTCGACGACGTCCACGTGGGCGCGCTTCGCGGCGCCGACGCGCGCAAGAGCCTTCTGATCGTGGGCGTGATGACCGTGCACTCGGCGGCCGAAGGAATCGGCATGGGTGTCTCGTTCGGCGGCGGCGCCGAGCTCGGCGTGTTCATCTCGCTGGCGATCGCCGTGCACAACATCCCCGAGGGTCTCGCGATCTCACTCGTTCTGGTGCCGCGTGGTATTTCCGCCTGGCGCGCGTCGTTCTGGAGCGTGTTCTCGAGCCTCCCGCAGCCCCTGTTGGCCGTGCCCGCCTACCTGTTCATCCTGACGTTCCGGCAGTTCCTGTCGGCGGGGTTCGGTTTCGCGGCCGGCGCAATGGGCTGGATGGTGCTGACCGAGCTGATCCCCGAGGCCCGGCGGGAGACGGGGTCGGCCTGGAAGCCCCTTGCCGTGGGGGTCTGCGCGGCGCTCACGCTAGGGGTTCTGCAGGTGGTGTTGAGGGGCTGACGGATCCGGCCGAGACGACGAGAGCCCGACCTCTCGGGCGGGCTTTCGCTTCGAACCATGGGCTGCCGCATGTTCCTACATTGCCTCGCCCAGGTACTTTTCGTCGATCGGCCGGTTCGGCGCCTCGGCCTCCCACATGATCGTCACGACCCACCAGCGCGTGCCGTCGTACATCAGCTGGAAGCTGTTGATGCCGCGCTGAAAGTGGTTGCCGGCTTCCATGTCGGCGGACGTCTGGTACGAGTTGTACGTGCTGAACACGTGGGCGATGTCGGCCCAGCGCTCTACCACGCGGTGCGCCTCGTTCTCGAAGAAGCCGTTCTCTTCGAGATAGTTGCCGGCGGTCGCGAGATATTCCTCGGGCGACCAGACCCGATAGCCGTGCTGCCCCTCGGGGTTGCGGCCGCTCGGCATCAGGCGCGCCTCGGGAATGAACAGCGACCGGAAGCGATCCCAGTCGCGCGCCTCGCCCGCCTCGCCCGAGATGACGTCGTACACGGCGGTCATGATCGCGTCGATCGACTCGACGTCCGCCGGGTGCGCCTCAGGCGGAGTCATCGGAGCCTCGGCTGCCATCTCGTCGTCGGCCTCCTGAGCCACGGCGGTTGCCGGGGCTGCCATCCAAGTGGCTGCGGCCACCAGTGCCACCGCGCCACCCATCCTCCACCCGTCAAACGTTCTCCGCATCATACGGCTCCTGGTCGTCGTGAAACCCACGGGCCTCGCACCCCTCCGTGATCCCTCGGACAGCATACCAGCGAGACCGCATCCGGGTCCAGTTTCGGCCTCCCTGCCGCGCCTCCCGACCGCCGCCGCTTCCGGCTTGCCCCCAACATGTCGTGGGGGTATCATGCCAGTGCCCCAAGATGTTGTGGTCGGTGTGGAGAATCGATCGCAGCGAGGGGATAACAGTCCCGCCGGCGTGGAAAACTCTGCGAAGCGCAGGGAGCCGGTTCCGCGCGATCCCGAGCTCGCGCTTGAGCTTACGGTGATCACGCCGGCGAGATGCAATGAGGGCGGCCGATCAGGGAGGCATCATGTTCGGGCTTCGAGAGTGGCGTGGAAGGCAAGCGGCCGAGAACCCGCGGCGCTCGAAGCCGGCGCTCACCGCGCGCTGGCTCCGGGAGGCGATTTTCGCCAATCGTCTCGCCTTCGAGCGCGAGATGCAGCGCGATCGTCGTCGCCTGGAGCGCCGCTACAAGGCGTACATTGAGCAGGAGAGTACCCGCCAGAGCTGAGCACGCCTCGAGCGAAGCGATTCGGCGTGCCGGCCCCGCTTCTTAGAGGGCGGCGGAGATCGGCGGGTGGCGAGGGCCCCGGGAAACCGGGGCCTTTCGCTTGTGTAGACTCTATTCCGCGGCCGCTGGAATCGCGTTGCGCCCCGGGATACCTTGCGGCTCCACGTTCGATGATCGACACGACGGCCCCACGACCGACACCATGACCGAACCGGCAGATACGCCTCAGACGACGACCGGCCCCACCGCGCCCGGCGGCTTGCATCCGCCCGTGCGCCTCGACGCGCCCGTGCGGCGGCAGACCGTGACGGTGGACGTCGGTGGCGTCCCTGTCGGCGGCGCGCACCCGGTCGTCGTCCAGTCGATGACAAACACCGACACGGCCGACGTCGACGCGACCGTCGCGCAGGTCGCCGATCTGGTCGAGGCGGGCTCCGAGCTGGTGCGGATCACCGTGAACACGCCGGCCGCCGCGCGCGCCGTGCCCGAAATCGCCGTACGCCTGGACGCCATGGGCGTCGAAGTGCCGCTGATCGGCGACTTTCACTTCAACGGGCACATTCTGTTGCCGGGAAACCCGGACTGCGCGGAGGCCCTCGCCAAGTACCGCATCAACCCGGGCAATGTCGGCAAGAAGCGCTGGGACGAGAACTTCGCCCGCATCGTCGAGTGTGCCATCGAGAACGACAAGCCGGTGCGGATTGGCGTGAACTGGGGCTCGCTCGACCAGGTGCTGCTCACGCAGATGATGAACCAGAACGCCGACCTGCCCGAGCCGATCGACGCTCACGAGGTGACGATGTCCGCGATGGTCGAGAGCGCGATGCGCTCGGCCCGCGCGGCCGAGGAGATCGGCCTCGGCCACGACCGGATCATCCTGAGCGCCAAGGTCTCCGGTGTGCGCGATCTGTTGGCCGTGTACCGTGGGCTCGGGCCGCTGTCGGACTACCCGCTGCACCTGGGACTCACCGAGGCCGGGATGGGCCGGAAGGGCACGGTGGCGAGCACGGCCGGGTTGTCGACCCTCCTGCTCGAGGGGGTCGGCGACACGATCCGCGTCTCGCTTACTCCGCGCCCCGGCGGCGCCCGCACCGAAGAGGTCATGGTCGCCCGGCAGATCCTCCAATCGCTCGGCCTGCGCACCTTCGAGCCGCAGGTCACGGCGTGCCCCGGCTGCGGCCGGACGACGAGCACGTTCTTCCAGGAGATGGCGCTCGAGATCGAGGAATACCTGCGTGACCGGCTGCCCGAGTGGAAGGTCAGCTACCCGGGCGTCGAGAGCCTGTCGGTGGCCGTCATGGGCTGCGTGGTGAACGGGCCGGGTGAGTCCCGGCACGCCGACATCGGAATCTCGCTGCCCGGAACGTTCGAGGAGCCCAGCGCCCCGGTCTACGTGGATGGCGAGCATTCGACCACGCTGCGCGGCGACGCGATCGTGGCCGAGTTCATCGAGATTCTCGAGAACTACGTCGTGCGCCGATTCGGCGGCGCCCCCGTCGCGACCTGAATTCGGTCTCGCCGCACCGGCCGATTAGCTCGCCGGGCGGAAGTGCTCCACGCCGTCCACCGTCTCGCGCTGCAGCTCGCCCGCGAAGGCCTGGTTCCGCAGCATCGCAAGGATCTCCCGCAGGAATACGATCCGCAGTGGGCCCCGGCTCGCGCCCGGGTAGAGGGCGCTGAGGGTCTCCTCGGCGGACAGGCCGGGACCCGACCCGGACGCCGCGTCCCGTACCGTCTCCAGAACCCGGTTCCGCCGTTTCCGCAGCGAGTCCCGCATCTCGGTCAGCCACCCCGCAGCGTCCTCGATCGTGTGCGTATGGCTCGAGCAGATGCGCGCGGGCTCGAGGGCGAGGGCGGCTTCCACCGACTCCACGTAGGCTCCAAAGCTGTCGAACTCCGGGTCGGAGACGATCAGCGGGGTCTTCCACTTCTGCAGGAATTGGTCGGCGGCGAGCAGGGTGCGGCTCACAGTGTCGAACAGCATCAGGTGACCCGGCGCGTGGCCCTCGGCCAGCACCCAGCGCCAGCCGGTAGCCCCGGGCACCTCGCCCGCCGGGCCCTCCAGCTCCTGATCGACCCGCAGATCGCCGAGTGGCTCGCCGCCCACCGGCTCGCCGCCGGGGGCGAGCTCCGCGATCGTCGCTTCGTCCATCCCCATTCGCCGCAGGGAGGCCGGACCCCGGCTGGAGCGCGGTTCCGTCTCCCGCATCTCCGCCGCGGCGCGGGCGTGAGCCGTGAGCTCGCGCGGCGCCGCGCGCAGCAGGCCGCCGGCGTGGTCGAGATGTGTGTGCGTGAGGATCATCGGCAGGTCGGCCATTGCGTGGCCGACTTTGGCGAGCTGCTCGCGGAGGGCCTGCTCGCACTCGTCGGTTCCCGCCCCGGCGTCGATCAGCACCGGCGCCTCCTGGTCCCCGATCAAGAAGGTGGCGGTCACGCCCGGCACGAACGGGTCGGGCAGGGTGATGCGCATGCAGCACCGCGCGATGCGCTCCGGGGCGGCGTCGGGATCAAGCGGCGGCATCTGGGCCTCCAGGGCGAGACTCGGGACCGATACCGATCGCGATTCCCGCCGCCTCGCGCCGCGCCGCCACCGCATCGGCCAGGGCCAGCGCCAGCCCGGGTGGCTCGGGCAGGGCGTGCCCGTCGATCGACCCCGCGAGCTCGACCCCGCGGGCCCCGTTGGTGAGGAGCAGCACCTCGGCGTCGCGCAGCTCGTCGGAGCCCCAGACGCCCTCTTCCACCGGCAGGCCCGCATCGAGCGCGCATTCAATCACCCGCTCCCGCACGGAGCCGGGATAGAGCGGAAGATCGGCGGCCGGTGTGAACAGCCGCGCGTCTCGCAGCCAGAACAGGTTAGCCGAGCCCGCCTCGAGCAGGATCCCGTCGAGCGTGCGGATCCCCGCGTCGGCACCGAGCGTCCTGGCTTCGCGTTCACAGACCACGGCGGCAAGGGCGCTGCAGGTCTTCAGATGGGGCAGGGTGGGAAGCGGGGCTTCGTGGGCCTCGAGCACGACCACGGCCGGCGCCCGGGCCTCGGGCGCCGGACCCAGTTCTACGATGGCCTCGGTCTCTACCTCCCCGCGTCCGAAGCCCCGCGGCCCGCCGACGGCGGACCACTGGAGCCGTGCCGTCCCGCGGGACGATCCGTCGGCGCCCAGGTGCTCGAGTAGGGCCGCCAGCACGTGGGGGGCCGCGTCCGGATCTTCGAACGGGGCGGGGGCACGCAGGCCGAGCTCTTGGGCCGCCCGGTGGAGCCGGTCGAGCTGCCGAGAGGCGTCCAGAAGGCGACCGTCGACGATGCCGAGGGTCACGAACACCCCGTCGCCGTAGCGCTGGCCGCGGCTGTCCGCAGCGACCGCGGCCGCGCCCGGTGGCACGGGCCGGCTGGTCCATGTCTTGCAATGCCTGCCGAGCGCGTCATCATGCATCGGAGGGTGCTTCCCTTCGTTCATCGGACATCGAGAGAGGACATGCCATGCGCATCCCCGTGAGCATCCGTCACATCGTACACCGCCTCGACCCGTCGCGTCACGGCCGGCGTCCCGGCCCCGCCGCCGCTCCCCTGCTCGTCGTCGTGGCGGGCACGGTCATGGCGTTCTCGGCGTGCGCGCCGCGCCAGGCGATCGTCGAAAGCGAGCCGGGCCGGGCCGCGCCGACGGCCGCGGGCGAGGCGACCCTGCGCTCCGACCTCCTGCAGCTCGCCTCGGCGCAGGAGGATTACGAAGCGGACAACGGCTTCTACGCAGCCCGCGCCGCCGATCTCGGCTTCTCGGCATCGTCCGGCGTGCGGGTCGACATCATCCAGGGCGATCGCAACGGCTGGTCCGCCGTCGCGTCGTCGGGGGAGGCGGAGTGTGGCATGTACGAGGGCGGCATTCGGTCCCCGCGCGGCTACCTGACGGAGGCGGGCACCGTGATGTGCCGGTAGCCAACGCACGATCGCCCGCGCTGCCATGAAGGGGGCGCGGGCGATCGATGCCGTGCGTCCGAGTTCACCGACCGGGTCGGTGGACGTACCGGGGAATCAGGAGCGGTTCTTGCGCCGTCTCGCGTTCCGTGCCAGCCGGCGCTGGGCCGCCTTCGCCTTGCGGCGACGCGCCTCGCTCGGCTTCTCGTAGTGCCTCTTACGGCGCATGTCGGCCAGGATGCCCGCGCGCTGAACCTTGCGGCGAAATTTTCTCAGAGCCTTCTCGAGATTATCGCCGTCTCCGATCTGAATCTCCAAACCAGCTCACCTCTCCTCGGTGTCGTCGGGATTTCGGGCGCGGCGGATCGTTCCGGCACGTCCGATTCTTAGCCCGTAAATATAGGAAGAATCAGCCCAGGAATCAACTCGCGGGAAACCGGCTCAGCCGCCGAGGCCCGGGAAGTGTCGGCCGAGGCGTTCGCGGAGCTGCTCGGCCAGGGGCCGCAGGCCGCCCGACCCGCGGTCGGAGCGGCCCGAGCGTACGGAGTTCTCCGAGTGTTCGCCCCCTCCCGTGTCGCTCGACGGAGTCGACGCGCCGGCCGAGGCGGGAGCTCGATCCTGCGCCGGGGCGGCGGCGTCCGAAGAATCGGCGTCGCCGGAGGTAGGCGCTCCGCCCCGTTGCAGGCTGCGGACGTGCCGCGCCCGCGGGCCTTTGTCCATCTCCTCGACGGTGAACTCGACCGGCTCGTCGTCCTCGAGGTTGACGAAGCCCTCGCCCTCGATGTCGGAATGGTGAACGAAGATCTCGTCGCCGCTCTGGAGCCGGATGAATCCCCATCCTTTCTCGCGCGAAAACCATTTCACGGTGCCTGTTCGTTTGTCCATGCGGAACAGGATATAAAAGGCCACGGGCGCGCGACAGGGGCGGAGTGCGAGAGCGGTGTGCAAAAACTTGACCACAACATATGGCGTCGCTACAATATCCGGGCCCCAGATCTTGTGGATTCGGGATTTCTGCGGGATCGAGGGCGGGCGGCCGCGATCGGCGGCCGGCGCCCGGCGGGAGCAAACGGGAAGCCGCGTTGTGCACCTCCCGCCCGTCGATTGCGCTTCGCCTCCAGGCGATGGCGCCGCGCCGTCGGGTCGCCCAACTGCCGACCACCCGGACCAGGAGTGTGAAATGGCGGATGGGCTCCAGATCAGTGGAGACGGATCCTTCGAAGTCGACGGAAGAGCGTATCACATCCCCGCGCGGTTCTCGCCGCGCGAAGTCTTCAGCTATCGGCGTCTGCTCGAGCCGATCCCCGACGTACCCGGCGGAACCGAGCTCAGCCTCGAACAGCGTTCGGCCCAGAAGGCCTATCTGTTCCGGCGTGCGGCCGCGTGCGTGATCCCCGGTCTCGAGGCCGGCGCGCTGGACGAACTGACCCTCGGGATGCTGACGACGATCCACCGCTGGATTCACTCGCACCGGCCGGAGCTCACGGCCGACGTGCGGATGAGCGCCTGACCTGACTCCCGGTTCCGTCGGCCCGGGCGGAGCGCGCGGGCCGACGGGCTGCCGCCTGACGCGGCTCCTTCCCGTCGCGCCGCCTTCCGGCGCGTGCTAAGCTGTGCCCCGAGAATTCACCTGAATTCGTCTGCATTCACCGAGCCGCAAGACTATTGATGACTGACCAGAGGCCGTTTCGACGGGCCCGCATTCTCTGCACGATCGGTCCGGCCAGCCGCGATCCCGCCATTCTTCAGCGAATGATCGCCGCCGGCCTGGACGGCGTGCGCATCAACTTCTCGCACAGCTCCCACCAGGAGGCCGAGGACACGGTGCGCATGACCCGCGCGGCCGCGGACGAAGCGGGCCGGCCGATCGCCGCGCTGGCCGACCTCCAGGGTCCGAAGCTGCGGATCGGCGACCTGCCCGAGGATCTGTCCATAGAGGAAGGCGGCGAGTACCTGCTCGTCGCGCAGAGTGCGGCCTCCGACGTGCAGCGCGGCGAGCCCGGCGTGCCGATCGTTCCGACGAGCTGGGAGTCGATCGGCGAAGACGTGAAGGTCGGCGACCCCGTGCTGCTGGACGACGGCGCGCTGGCCTTCGAGGTGATCTCGATCGACGACGGCTGCGTGCGGCTGCGGGCGAACAACGACGGGACGCTCAAGTCGAACAAGGGCATCAACCTGCCCGGCACCGAGCTGGCCGCGCCCAGCCTGACCGACAAGGATCGCGACGACCTCGAAAAGGCGCTGGAGCTCGAAGTCGACTACGTGGCGCTCAGCTTCGTGCGCCGCGCTCGCGACATGATGGAGCTGCGCGACCTCGTCGATAACCGCGCCCTGCTGATCGCGAAGGTGGAGAAGGAGCAGGCACTCGACCACCTGGGCGAGATCCTGCGCATCGCCGATGGCGTGATGGTGGCGCGCGGCGACCTGGGCGTCGAGATGGCGTTCGAGGAGGTGCCGATCGTCCAGAAGCGCGTGCTGCGGTTGACGCGCGAGATGGCCAAGCTCGGGATCACGGCCACGCAGATGCTGGAGTCGATGATCGAGTCGCCGCGGCCCACCCGCGCCGAGGTGTCCGACGTCGCCAACGCGCTGGTGGACGGAACCGACGTGGTCATGCTGTCGGCCGAGACCGCCTCCGGCGCCTACCCCGTCGAGTCGGTGAAGACGATGGACCGGGTGATCCGGCGCATCGAGCGTGAACGGCAGCTGGGCGATCCCAGCCTGGACCCGCACCGGGGCGTCCTCTCGCAGGTCCACCACACGGTGGCCGGGGCGATCGCGGGCGCCGCCGCCGAGGCCACGGCGCGGCTGGGCGCGCCCTTCGTCGTGACGCTCACCCACAGCGGGTTCACGGCGTGGGTAGTGTCCGCGCAGCGTCTGCGTGTGCCGATCCTCGCCGTGACCGACCAGCCGATCACCTGGAACCAGCTGTCCCTCGCCTGGGGCGTGATCCCGATCCTGTGTGCCAGCGGCCTGGACTACGATGATATGGTCGCCTCCGCCTCCGGCTACGCGATGGAGACCGAGCTCGGACGCCCGGGCGACCCCTTCGTCGTCACGGCTGGCTACCCGTTTCACGTGCCCGGTACCACGAACTTCATGCGGGTCGAAGCGATCGGCGAGGACGAGGCGTGAAGCTGACGTTTCTGGGCACGGGCACGTCGTTCGGCGTGCCCGTCGTCGGCTGCGACTGCGCCGTGTGCACGTCGGAGGATCCACGAAATCGGCGGACCCGTCATGGGCTGCTGCTCGAGTCGGAGGCGACCACTCTGCTCGTGGATACGCCCCCCGAGCTCCGGCTGCAGCTGCTGGCGGCGGGCGTCACGGGGGTCGACGCCGTCTTCCTGACCCATCCGCACGCCGACCACGTCCACGGCATCGACGACCTGCGGGTGTTCGCCGTGCATGGCCGCGAGAGCCTGCCGGTCCACGTCGCGTCGCGCTACGAGGCCGAGCTCCGTCGGCGGTTCGACTACTTTCTCGGTCCCCACGCGGCGAGCCAGCCGGGCACGACGATCCCCGGCATCGAGCTTTCGCTGTTCGAGGATCGCGACGAGATCGAGTCCGCGGGGATCCCGCTGACGACGATCGCGTTCCCGCACGGGGCCTATGAGAGCTTCGGCTTTCGCACCGGCGACCTGGCGGTGATCGTCGACGGAAAGCGGGTTCCCGAGGACGCCTGGGAGCTGCTGGAGGGCGCGCGTACGCTGGTCATCAACGCGCTGTGGTTCGGCAAGGCGCACCCGACGCACTTCAACGTCGAGGAGGCGGTCGAGGTGGCCGAGCGGCTGGGCGCCGAACGCACGTGGCTCACCCACCTGACGCACCGGATCGACCACGCCGACGCCGAGCGCCGCCTGCCCGAGGGCATCAGGCCGGCGTACGACGGCCTGACGGTAGAGGTCTGACGATGGATCTCTCCCGCATCCGCAACTTTTCGATCGTCGCCCACATCGACCACGGGAAATCGACGCTCGCCGACCGGTTGCTCGAGAGCACGGGGGCGATCGAGCGCCGGAAGATGAAGGAGCAGATGCTCGACTCGATGGAGCTCGAGCGCGAGCGCGGGATCACAATCAAGCTGAACGCGATCCGGCTGCCGTACCGCGCGGCCGACGGCCGCGAGTACGAGCTCAACCTCATCGACACCCCGGGGCACGTCGACTTCACGTACGAGGTGAGCCGCAGCCTCGAGGCGTGCGAGGGCGCGTTGCTGATCGTCGATGCGAGCCAGGGGATCCAGGCGCAGACGATCTCGAACCTCTTTCTCGCGCTCGACGCCGGGCTCGAGGTCATTCCGGTGATCAACAAGATCGACCTCCCGGCCGCCGAGCCCGAGCGCCGCCGGATGGAGATCTGCGACCTCGTCGGGTTCGACCCCGAGGATGTACTGCTCGCCTCGGCCAAGACGGGCGAAGGGATCGGCGACATCCTCGAGGCCGTCGTCGCGCGGGTGCCCCCGCCGACGGGCGATCCGGAGGCGCCGCTGCGCGCCCTGATCTTCGACTCGCTGTATGACAAATACCGCGGCGCCGTGCCGTTCGTGCGGGTCGTCGATGGCACACTGCGAGAGGGGATGCTCATCGGATTTGGAAACACGGACGCGGAGTACGAGGTCGATGAAGTGGGCTATCTGCGGCTCGGCTACCAGCGGACCGGCAAGCTCGAGACTGGCGAGGTCGGCTACCTGACGGCGCAGATCAAGCAGATCAGCGACACGAAGGTGGGCGACACGCTATTCGACGCCGACGATCGCGCGACGGAGTTGCTGCCCGGCTACGTCGAGGCGCAGCCCGTCGTGTTCTCGGGGCTCTATCCGTCGGACTCCGACGATTTCGAGGAGCTGCGGGACGCGCTCGAGCGCCTGCAGCTCAACGACGCGAGCCTCCACTACGAGCCCGAGACGTCGCAGGCGCTCGGGTTCGGCTTCCGCTGTGGCTTCCTGGGGCTGCTCCACATGGAGATCGTGCAGGAGCGGCTCGAGCGGGAGTTCGATCTGGACCTGGTCACCACCATTCCGAACGTCGAGTACCACGTGAAGCTCACGAACGGGGAGACGGTCGAGGTCGAGAATCCCAGCCGCATGCCGGACCGGGGCAAGATCGAGTCGATCGAGGAGCCGTACGTGCACGTCCACATGGTCTCGCCGGCGGAGTACATCGGCGGGATCCAGGCGCTGTGCCACGACCGGCGGGGCGAGTACGACACGCTCCAGTACCTCGACTCCGATCGGGTCGAGATCCGCTACGACATGCCGCTCGCCGAGATCGTGCTCGATTTCTACGATCGCCTGAAGTCGGTCTCCCGCGGATACGCGGCCCTCGACTACGAGATGGCGGGGTACCGTCAGTCGGACCTCTCGAAGCTCGACATCCTGTTGAACGGCGACCCCGTGGACGCGCTCAGCGTGATCGTTCACCGCGACGAGGCCTACGACTACGGCCGCAAGATGGCGAGCAAGCTGAAGGAGCTGATTCCGCGGCAGATGTTCGAGGTCGCGATCCAGGCGGCGATCGGCAGAGACGTGATCGCGCGGACGACCGTGAAGGCGCTGCGCAAGAACGTGACGGCCAAGTGCTACGGCGGTGACATCACGCGGAAGCGGAAACTGCTGGAAAAGCAGAAGGAAGGGAAGCGCCGGATGAAGCAGGTCGGCTCCGTCGAGATTCCGCAGGAAGCCTTCCTGGCCGTCCTCCAGGTCGGCGACTGACGGGGACGGCCGCTACGATGGCCGACCGCGGCGAGCGGCTCGTCGTCCGGGCGCCCAACCATCTGGGGGAGGTAGTCCTCGCCCTGCCCGCCCTCCGGCGGCTGGCGGAGCGGGAGGTGCAGGCGGGCCGCGCCCCGCCGCTCGTGCAGGTGCTCGACTGGCTGCGCCCGGTGCTCGAGCTGGCCGACCTGCCCCTCGAACTCGTGACGCTGACCGGGCGCCGAGCACTCCTGCGTGGGGCCCTGGCGCTGCGGCGGGCCACGAGCGGCGCCGCGGCGCGCGCGATCGTTCTGACGCCCTCGTTCAGCTCGGCCCTCGGCCTGCGGATGGCCGGTGTGTGTTCGCTCCGTGGCACGGCCACCGACGCCCGCACTGCGTTGTTGACGGATCCCGTGGACCGGGCCCCGCTGCTCGCCGGTCATCGCGTGAACGAGTTTCTCGCGCTCTGCGGGTTCGAGCCGGAGGCGCCGCCGGAGGCGCCCCGGCTGACCGGCCGGACCGTCGACCGGGCGGAGGCCGCGTGGCGCGAGGCGTCGCCGCTGGCCGCGGCGCGCGTGGTGGCGGAAACGACAGACGGGCCGCTGCTTGGCCTGTTCCCCGGCTCGAACGGGCCGGCGCGCCGCTGGCCGGCGGAGCGTTTCGGCGACCTCGCCGCACGGTTGGGCCGCGCCGGGGCCTTCACGCTCGTGTTCGGCGGGCCCGGCGATGCAGAGATTACCGCCGCGGTGGCGGGGCGGGGCGGGGAGCAAACCCTCGACCTGGGCGGTCGCACCTCGCTCCCCGAGTTGGCCGGAGCGCTCCGATCGTGCGATCTTCTGGTCACCAACGACACGGGTCCGATGCACCTGGCCGCGGCGCTCGGGACGCCGGTCCTGGCCCTCGAAGGGCCGGCGGATCTGGCGCAGACCCGGCCGCTCGGGCCGAAGGTCCGTGTCGTCGGCCGTTTCGATCTCCCGTGCGTGCCATGCGTGAAGAACGCCTGTCCCCGTCGGGGCGCCGGCTATGAGCTGCCCGACGCGGAGCGCGAGTGCATGCGCCTGATCGGAGTGGACGAGGTGGCGATCGCCGTGCGTGAGATGTTGAACGAGGAGTCCCTGTGAGCGAGTCGAAATACATCGCGGGCGTGGACCTGGGGGGAACGACGATCAATACCGGCGTCGTCTCCTTCGACGGGGAACGCGTGCTCGGGCGCCACACGGCGCCGACCGAGGCCGATAAGGGCCCGAAGTACGTCGTCGACAAGATTACCGGGATGGTCCGGGACTCGATGAAGACGGCGGCGCGAGAGGGCGACTTCGACACGGATGCCGTCATCGGGGTCGGCATCGGTTCACCGGGTCCGCTCGATCGCTCCACCGGGACGGTCATCGAGACCCCGAACCTGGGCTGGCGCAACTTCCCGCTGCGCGACCTGATCGCCAACGCGTTGGGGCTCCCGGCGGAGCTCGACAACGACGCCAACGCCGCGACGATCGGCGAGTGGTGGGTCGGGGCCGGCAAGGACGTCGAGACGATGATCGGCGTCACGCTCGGGACCGGCATCGGTGGAGGCATCGTCCTGGGCGGCCGCCTGTTCCACGGCGCCTCCGACGTGGCCGGCGAGATCGGCCACATGTCCATCGATTCGACCGGCCGCAAGTGCAAGTGCGGCAACTACGGCTGTCTCGAAGCCTACGCGTCGGGTCCGGCCATCGCCGCCCGCGCGGTCGAGGGCCTGATGACGGGCGAGCAGAGCATGCTGCCCGACCTCGTCGAGGGCGACCTGTCGCGTATCACCGCGGAGACGGTCTACGAGGGCCTGCTGGCCGGCGACGCCTACGCCCGCGACGTGATGCGTGACACGGCGAAGTTCCTCGGCTCGGGCCTGGCGAACCTGATCAACGTGCTGAATCCGGAGATGATCGTGATTTCGGGTGGCGTCACGCGGGCCGGCGACCACCTGCTCGAGCCGCTTCGCAACGAGGTTCGCCGCCGCGCGTTCCGCCACGCCTTCGAGAGCTGCCAGATCGTGACCAGCCAGCTGGGCTCCATGGCCGGGGTGATCGGCGCGGCCTACGTGTACCGCTCGGCTCGCTTCGAGGGCGACTGACGTGCCCCGCCTCGGCATTCTCGGCACGTTCATCCGCGACCGGATCTTCCCGCCTCCCGACGAGGCTGGCGGGGCCGATCCGGCCCCCACCGAGGACTGGGGCGGCATCATCTATTCACTCGAGGCCTTCGAGGCGGCGCGCGACGACGACTGGAGCTTCCTGCCGATCGCCAAGATCGGCGCCGACGTCTACGACGACGTGTTCACGCGAGTCGAGACGTATCCGGGCGTGCAGAGCCTCGAGGGCCTTCGCCGGGTGCCGGAGCCGAACAACCAGGTCGATCTCCACTATCACGACGACGGAAACCGCTGCGAACGGCTGACCGGCCGGGTCCCCGGCTGGAGCTGGGACGAGCTTGCGCCGCTCGTGGCCGAGTGCGACGCGTTCTACGTGAACTTCATCGCCGGCTGGGAGATTGACCTCCCGACCGCCCGGTCCCTGCGGCGCGACTTCGCCGGACCGATCTACGCCGACATCCACTCGCTCCTGCTCGGCGTGGACACCTCGGGTGTGCGGGTGCGCCGGCCCCTGGCCGAGTGGCCCGAGTGGGCGAAGTGCTTCGGCTGGCTGCAGGGGAACGCCGCCGAGATCAGCATCGTATCGGGCGAGGAGGATCCGCTGGCTGGCGTGTGCGCGCTCGTCGAGCGCGGGGCAGACGCCGCCTTCTGCACGCTCGGCCCCGGTGGCGCCGCCTGGGCGTCGGCCAAGGGCGTCGGCCGGCGCGAGGCGCCCTCTCCGGACGAGCTCGAAACGGCCACCGGCCGGAGCACGCCGGCCGTCGACCCGACCGGGTGCGGCGACGCCTGGGGCGCGGCCTGTCTGGCGTCGCTGCTCGGCGGGCGGCCCACGGTGGAGGCAGTGCGCCGGGCGAACCTGTTCGGGGCGGTGACCGCATCCCACTGCGGAACGGCGGGCCTGGCTCGGCTGCTCGGGCGGCTGTCCCCGGCGAGGGGATCCGTCCGATGAGCCGCGTCGTCGACGTCCCGGAGGAAATGGACCACCGCGGATTCGAAGAGCTCTTGCTCGAACTGGAGCGCGTCTTCGAGGACGAACCCGCCCGGATCCTGCTCAACGCCCGCCACGTGCGCTGGGTCTCGCCGTACGGCCTGATCGGCTTGCTCGCCGTCGGCCGCGTGATTCTCGACCGCACCGGCAACCTTCCGAGCATCGAGGCGCCCGAGAACAGGGACGTGCGCTCCTACGCCGAGTTCATGGGGTTCTGGCAGGCGGCCGCAGGGATCTTCGACGTGCCGCCTGCCGATCCGCGCACGCACGGGCCGCACGACGCACTCCTGGAGATCACGCCCATCCGCTCGCATCGCGACGTCCACACGGTGGTCGAACGGGTACGGGAGCGGGCCGCCTCGATCCTCGAGAAGCGGCTTCACTACCCGAAGCCGGCGGTCATTCAGTTCAGCGTGATGCTCTCGGAAGTGTGTCAGAACATAATCGAGCACAGCGACGCGGACGGCTGGGTGTGTGCGCAGACCTATGACTACAAGCGCCGCCTCGGCCGCGAGGTGCTGATGCTCGCCGTGATGGACGTGGGCGTGGGCTTCCAGGGCTCGCTCGCCGCCGAGCATGCGCGCCGCTATGGGGAGTCGTGGTCGCCGGCCACGGCCCTCGAGGCGGCCCTGCTGCACGGCGAGTCGCGCTTCCGCGATCCCGGCCGCGGGCAGGGACTACAGGCGATCCGCCGACAGGTCGTGAAGTGGAACGGCGAACTGGCGATCCGGAGCGGCGATGCGCAGATCGCCATCGTTCCTGAGTGGGACGACCTGCCGCCGCTGCAGCGCGGTCTGCCCTCATTCCCGGGCGCGCAGATTCTCATCGTCATGCCGGCGCGCGATGAGGAGGGCCGCGGATGAGCGGTCCCTACACGTCGCGTCCGGCCGTCGCCGTCGCCAGCCTCTACCAGACCTATCTGGTCACACGGCATACGGGCCGGGCCGTCCGGCTGACCATCGAGCGCCTGGTCGAGGAGAGCCCCGGCCCGTCGCTGACGGTGCTGGACTTCTCCGAGGTCGCGGTCATCGACTTCAGCTGCGCGGACGAGGTCGTGGCCCGCCTTCTCCACGATGCGATGTCGCGTCCGGCGACCGCCGTGCCCCAGTACTTCCTCCTCGACGGCCTGGAGGAAGAACACGTCGACCCCGTCTCCAGCGCGCTCGAACGGCGCGGACTCGCGATGGCGGCGCGCATGGCCTCGCGCCACCAGGTGCTGCTGGGTCGGGCCGAGCCCGAGGCCGTGCGTGTCTGGGAAGCGCTGGCCCGCCGGGGACGCGCCCGGGCCGACGACCTGGCCGTGTGCCTCGAGGGCGACGCCGCCGCCTGCCGCCGCTGGCTGACCCGCCTCGAAGCTCGCCGACTCGTGCGTGACGTGGGCGAGGCGTTCGAGTCGCTGTTCCTGTCGCTGGCCGGAGAGGGCGGCGACGGTCCGGCTGTTTCCGACGGGCCGCCCGGCGTCGGCCCGGTCCCCCCCCCGGCATGAAGCACACGAAGGCCCGGCGACGCGCGTTCTTCCTCACGCTGGCCGTTCTGTGGGCCCTGGGCCTCGTGGTCACGCTCGTCTGGTTCCGGCTGGCGGGCAGCGCGGGACGGCCCGAAAACCCGGTGCGGGTGACCGGCCTCGGCGACTCGGTGATCGTGGAGCTCGACAGCCTCGGGATTCCCACGATCCGGGCTGCGGGGGAGCTCGACGCCTGGCGGGCGCTCGGCTACCAGCATGCGTCCGAACGCCTGTGGCAGCTGGAGTTCTTCCGGCGCATCGCGGCGGGACGGCTGTCGGAGCTGTTCGGCGAGCGGGCGCTGGCCACGGACCGCTTCGTGCGTACGCTCGGCCTCGGCCGGATCGCGCGCGAGTCTGCGCTCCGCCTGGCCGCCGACGAACGGGCGGCGCTCGAGGCCTACGCGGCCGGCGTGAACGCGCGCCTCGCGGAGGGCGGGCCGTGGCCGCCCGAATTCCAGATTCTGCGCTTTGAGCCCGAACCGTGGACGCCGGAGGCGAGCCTTGGCGTCGCGGTGGTCATGAGCCTCGATCTGTCCCACTGGCGCCGCGACCTGTCGCGCTGGTGGGCGGCCGGCCATCTACCGCCGGAGAAGGCGGCGTACCTGCACCCGCGGTATCCGGAGTGGGGTCCTCGTATCCTTGACGGTCGAGTGGCGCCACCGGCTGCAACCGTCACCGGGTTCGAGGACGCGGCCCCGACCGTTGAGCAAACGCCGGTGGCGCACCTGGGCCAGGACGGCGGGCCGGGCGCCTCCTGGGATCCGATCGACGTACTGTCGGCCGCCTCGATCCGGGTGGCGTCCAACGCCTGGGTCGTGGGTCCGGGCCGGACACTGAGCGGCTCGCCCATCCTCGCCAACGACATGCACCTCGCCCTGCGGGCGCCGGCCATCTGGTACGTGGCCGCCGTGCACGGGGAACGCGACGACCTCCACGTGGCCGGCTTCACGCTGCCCGGCGTCCCCGGTGTGATCGTCGGGTTCAACCGGTCCGTGGCCTGGGGTGCGACGAACGCGATGGTCGACGACATGGACTTCGCCGTCGAGACCCTGGATCCCGAGGGCCGGCGCTACCGCGAGGGCGACGCGTGGCTGGAGTTCGAGGCGCGGCCCGAGACCATACAGGTGCGCGGCGGGCTGGCCGTGGTCGACACGGTGCGCTCCACCGTGCGCGGTCCGGTGATCACCGACGCGCTGGCGGACGTCGACGCTACGCTGTCGGTCCTGTTCCTGTCCGACCACGTCCCCGCCGGCCTCGGCGGCTGGTTCGCCATGAACCACGCCGGCTCGCTGGAGGAGTTTCACGTCGCCGCGGCCGATTTCCGACAGCCGCACCTCAACCTGGTGATCGCCGGCGTCGACGGACGGATCGGCTATCACCTGGCGGGCAGTCTGCCGCTTCGGCGCTGGGACGGCGCCCTTCCGGCTCCGGCCGCCGTGGTCGGCGATGGGTGGGGCGGGACCTGGGCCCAGGAGCAGCATCCGAGCGCCACGGACCCTGCCCGCGACTTTATCGCGACGGCGAACAACCTGCAGGCTGACGGCCTCGACGGCGCGGTCGGCGCGGACTGGCCCGTGCCGTTTCGCGCGCTCCGCATCACCCAGGCCCTGGCTGTCCGCCGCGACTGGACCGTCAGCTCGACCGCGGCCCTGCAGCGCGACGTGCGCAGCCTGCTGGCGGACCGCACGATCGGTCGCGCGATCGAGGCCGCGCGGCGCATGGGCGAGGGCGGCGTGGCCGACACGTTGGCCGCCTGGGATCGGATGGTCGAGGTCGATTCGCGGGCCGCGCCCGTGTTCTACACCTGGTTCTACGGCCTCCGGGCGCTGGTCGCCGCCGACGAGTGGAGGGCGGCGCCCGGTCGGGGGCTGTTCCCGACGATCTCGATGCTGCGGGTGCTGGAGGAGGGAGACGCGAACCCGTGGGTCGACGACGTCACGACGCCGGATCACGTCGAGACACTGTCCGAGCTCGAGGAGCTTGCGATGGTGCGGGCGATCGAAAAGGTGGACGGCCGACGCTGGGGCGACCTGCACCAGGAGCGGCATGCGCACCCTCTCGGAACCAACGCCGTGCTCGAGCGGTTATTCAGATTCAACGTCGGCCCTTATCCCTCGCCGGGCGGGCCGAACACCGTTCGCCCCGACGCGTACAGCATGTGGCGGGAGCTCGAGCCGGGTGGGCCGACGCCCCCCTGGACGAGCGGGTACGGTCCCTCGGAGCGGCTCGTCGTCGAGATGATGCCGGGCGGCCCGCGCGGTCACGTGATCCTGCCGACCGGGGAGAGCGGCAACCCGTTCAGCTCGCATTACCGCGACATGAACGACGCCTGGCGGGGCGGCGAGCTGGTTTCGCTGTCGCTCGATACGGAGGAGACGCCGGACGCCTCCCCCGCCGACACCATCGTCTTGATTCCGGAGACCCCATGAGCCGTCCGATCCAGACCCGGCTTCTCGTCGTCGGCGCCGGCCCCTGCGGCCTCGCCGTGGGCGTCGCGGCGCGCGAGCGAGGCATCCCCTGCGTGCTGCTCGACCGCGGGCCGGTGGTGAGCGCGCTCGAGCGGTTTCCGATCGGCATGACCTGGTTCAGCACGCCCGAGCTGCTCGAGATCGGCGGTCTGCCGTTCGTCACGTCGGGCGACAAGCCCACGCGCGGCGAATCGCTGAAGTACTACCGCCGCGTGGTGACGCATTTCGACCTGGACGTGCGCTCGTACGAGGAAGTCGGGTGCGTCGACCGGAAGCCCGACGCCACCGGCTTCGACGTTCGGTCGCGCCACGCCTCCGGCGAGGAGCGCCGCTACGAGGCGGACGCCGTGGTCGTGGCGACCGGCACGTTCGACCACCCCAACCGGCTCGGCGTCGAGGGCGAGGATCTGGCGAAGGTCAGCCACTACTTCCGCGAGCCGCATCACACGTTCGGCCAGGACGTGCTCGTCGTCGGCGGCAGCAACTCGGCCGTCGAGGCGGCGCTGGCCTGCTGGCGCGCCGGCGCGCGCGTCACGGTGGCGCATCGGGGGACGGAGTTTGGCCGCGGCGTGAAGCCATGGATCCTGCCTGACGTCGAGAACCGCATCGCGGCCGGAGAGATCGACGTCCTCTGGGCGCACGAAGTCCAGCGCATCGAGCCGCGGCGCGTCCTGCTCCGCTCGCGGGCGGACGGGGAGTCCACCTGGTTGCCCAACGATTTCGTCCTCGCCATGACCGGCTTCCATCCGGACCGTGAGTTTCTCGCCTCGCTCGGAGTGCCGATCGAGCCGGACACAGGCGTGCCGGAGCACGATCCAGAGACGATGGAGACGAGCGTCCCGG
>Ga0210123_1000631_pt1 | contig 21070 bp, 18 predicted proteins | sample Muzzi_PWB_D2_FD_185535 | JGI IMG/M metagenome (GOLD analysis project Ga0210123, IMG submission 185535) | Wetland microbial communities from San Francisco Bay, California, USA, that impact long-term carbon sequestration - Muzzi_PWB_D2 (SPAdes) | ecosystem: Environmental > Aquatic > Marine >... | reverse complement strand
ATCAAGGAAATGTGGAGTGAGATTCATTACCCGGCTACGGCCCGGTAGTCTTCGTGAAACGCCTGGTGCGGACCCGCATGCCAGGTGTTGTGGGGGCTGGGGGAGAAAAACCCCCGGCTACCCGATTCTGGCGCCAGAGGCGACGGAACAAGGTGCTCGACGTAGTCAGCTCCGCGATTCTCGGCGACGTAGTCGCCGAGAACAAGTGATTCTGCTGATCTGTATATCACTCCCAATTGGATGTTATACAGAAAAGCGGAGTCGTTTTTTGAAACCTTAACGAGGTTTTTTTTAAGTCTATATCTTTCCACTGCATCATAACCGAAAGAAGCGGTGAGCGACAGTGGAATTTTACCGACAATTTCTCAAGTTACCAGAAACAAAGCAGTCAGGTTTCGGGTTTGTCGGATGAGTTATGGACTGCGAAGCCAATCTAGCAGATGAGATTTCAAAACCATCCTCGACAGTCAGGCTTTGGTATAGAGACAGCTGTGGCACGACTGGAGAGGTGAAGATACACTGATATCAGCATAGTGCGGTTATGATCGAAGGATTTTGATAATGCGTTTAGTTGTTCAAACCTGATCCGGGACCGGACCAGGCGTCGTGAAGTGTGCCGGTACTGCTTCGAAGATATTCGGCGAATTTTCCCGCCCGTGATTATCATGAAGTGTAAACGTTGAAATCCAGGCATACCAAAGCAGCAACAACTCCAGGAGGTAGCCGGCAGATATGCTGAAGTTTACCATATTGCAGATGTTGAATATTTTTTCGGACCCCATTAGCAAGACGAGGGAGTTCACCTGCGGCTGCCGCCCGGCAGCTTACCTGCGATCATTTTCGCTTTCTCTCATAGCGCAAGGTGCAGCGCGGATTTTCCGCCTGATAGCCGCGGGAATTTGCGCCAATAGGCTGAGCCGCTTCTCTTTATTGGCGCTGGCGTTGACCGGCTGTGCCCAGCTCCACCAGCTGCCGGTGCAGCCGTCGGGTTCCTTGAGCGATTGCCAGTCACTCTTTGTACAGGTCGATCAGGCTGGCGAGCTGGCCGAAGTGCAGGATTTCGGTCCGACGCGGGTGGCAGCGTTTCCTTACCTGCGGGTGGACCGCTTTTCAGCGTCATTTCGTGATTCACTCTCCGGGAGCGCGCAGATAGAAACCTGGGTGAAACGTCTTGCGGAACTCGATGCCAAAGCCCGCAGCCTGGAACTGCGCAACCTTGGGCAACCGGTCGCCGGCCTGGACAGGCAGCAGTTGGAGGACCGGCTCGATAGTTGCCGCTCCCGGCTGGTGGACAACCTGATGCAGGATCCGGCGCAGCTCGACAGACTGCGCAGCGAGGCCGCCGTACCCGATGACTACCTTCCCGGCTGGCGGGCTGCAGGGCTCTACCCTTTAACGTCACTCGTCGTCTTGACCCGCATCCGTGAGGCGCAGGAGGAAACACGGCAGACCTTCGGCCAGCCGCTTGATAAACTGGCGGTCAAAGGCCGAATCACTCGATGGCGGGAGCCGCAGGCTGATCGTCCGCTGCCGGTCCCATTAAGCTTTCCCCACGACGCTCTGGGTATCCCACAGCCGTCGCCACCATTGCTGCACCAGTTGTTTCGCCTCTACGCACCGATCTGGGAAATCGATACCGCCGATGGCAACGACTTGATCGGCACACCGGTGATCTGGCAACAGGGACCGGGAGTAGATACCAGCCGGGCCACGGAATACCACCAGGTCTCCTATGCCCGTTTCGGGGACCGGGTGCTGTTGCAGCTGAACTACATTATCTGGTTCAAAGCCCGGCCGGGCGAAGATATTTATGCCGGGCCGTTCGACGGGCTGATCTGGCGGGTCACACTGGGACCCGACGGCGAGCCTCTGCTTTATGACAGCATTCACAACTGCGGCTGTTATCTTAAATTCTTTCCGGGAGCATCTTTACAGCTGCGTTCCAGGCCGTCGTTAAGCTGTTCCGAGCCGCCGATGGTCCCGCAACAGGCGCCGGCCGAGCCGCTGGTAGTCCGGCTGAGCCACGGACGCCATTATATCGAGCGGGTGTATACCGATACCGGACGGAAGCAAAACCGTCCGCTTGCCACCGCCGCATACGATCAATTGCGCTCGCTGCCCACGGCGACCGGTTATCGCAGCCTGTTCGGAAAGGCCGGTCTGGTACCCGGAAGCGAACGGCCGGAACGCTTTATTCTCTGGCCGATGGGGATACGCTCGCCCGGCGCCATGCGGCAGTGGGGCCACCATGCCATCGCCTTCGTTGGCCGCCGTCATTTCGATGACCCCTGGCTGCTCCAGTCCCTATTCCAATGGGACCCAAGGTGAGGTGCCGAGATCTCTTCGTGTCCTCTATAGGTCAATAGTGAGTACCCCCTTGTGGGGTTGTTAGTACAGTCATTGCCTGTACAAGCCGACAATTTTGTGCAATTACTGTTGTATTTCTTCGAAATTGTCGTTCTCTGCACCAACCATTCTAAAAATTGCCCTGGTCTTTTTCTCCCCTACCCAAACCGGGTTCCTGTATAATTTTATATATATTCAGCAGCTTACACTACATTATATCGTTTTACTTTCTTAAGTATCACTACTTGGCCTGCATTTTGCCTTGCAGAATTTACGATGCTTTGCTACCCGTTATGTCAAAGTGCCATAACGTAGACGACCCGCGACAACAATTGCGACAATGACCCACTACCGCAACCATGCAAACGATAAAGCAAACAACGAAACCCGATACCCTCATTTACGAGATCATGGGCTGGTCGGTTGCCAGACCGGCAATTTTGCTTCTCAAGGAACTCGAACGGACAGGATCGATCAACAGCGCGGCCCAATCGCTTGGCATGCAATATAAATCCGCCTGGCAGAAACTGAATCAGATCAATAACCTGCTGCCCTATCCCCTGGTAAGCAAACGAACCGGAGGAAGTGGCGGCGGCGGGTCCGTTTTGACAGAAGAAGGGAAAAAACTGCTCGGACAAATAGATCTTCTGCAGAAGGAATTTGCCCAGTTCATGCAGTTTTATGCCGATAATCCCGGGGAGGCCATGGAAACGTTAAAAACACTCAGGAGGATAGAGATGAATTTGAGTGCCAGAAACGTCTGGCTCGGGCAGGTAGAGAGCATTGAGGAGGGCATGGTCAACAGCGTCGTCAATATTCAACTCAAGGGCGGGGATGCCGTCAGCTCAGTGATTACCGGCAACTCGGTCAAACGGCTCGGCCTCGCCCCGGGCAAGGAGGTTATGGCCATCGTCAAGGCATCCAACGTACTCCTCGGCAGCAACATAGAACCACAGGCAATATCGGCCCGCAATATCCTTACCGGCACAATCAACAGCATAGTACCGGGTGCGGTCAATGACGAGGTCATCATCGATCTCCCCGGCGGCAGCAGCGTCACCTCGATTATTACTTCGGCCAGCGTCAAGAGGCTGGAATTCATCCCCGGCATGGAGGCATCGGCGATCATCAAGGCCTCCGATGTTCTTCTCGCCACATCCCTCTAAGAAAAAACAGTGCACTTTAGCCTGGAGAATTACCCATGAAATTAAGAGGATATACCATCATTTTTTTCCTGCAGCTTTTTCTGGTATCCGGGGTACAGGCCCAAACCATACATCTGTCGGTCGCCGCCAGCATGACCGACGCCTTCCGGGAACTGATGGCCGGCTTTAAGGCGCACCATCCGAAAGCAGAATTGCTGCCCAACTTCGCCTCCTCCGGCAGCCTGGCCAAGCAGATCGAGCAAGGGGCTCCGGCGGACATCTATGTCTCGGCAAATCCTAAATGGATGCAGTATCTGGTGGGAAAAAAGCTTGTTGCAGCGGGCACCGACAGGATTTTTGCCTACAACCAGCTGGTCTTTGTCGGTGAAACGAAGTCCCCCATAGCTACCCTGGCAGAACTTGTCGACCTTGAGAGAATCGCCCTGGGCAGCCCGCAGAATGTCCCCGCCGGCCAGTACGCCAAACAGGCTATGGAAGGGGCCGGGGTTTACGCCCTACTCGAACAGGCCAGAAAACTGGTCATGGCCAAGGATGTTCGTCAGGCGTTGATCTATGCCGACAGGGGGGAGGTGGATGGGGCCTTTGTCTATAAAACCGATGCCCTTCTTGCCACAAAGGCGCACATCCTCTTTATTGTCCCCAAAAATCTCTACGACAGGGTCGCCTACCCCGTGGCGCTCACCACCTCGGGCGCGGTAAACGATCCGGCTAAAGCTTTTTACGGGTATCTCAAGAGTGACGAAGCGATAGCCATTTTAGTCAAATACGGTTTTGAACCCGATCACTGATCGACAGCACATGCCAAAGAACAGGAACAGGATATGTTGACACTTACCCCGGATGATTTCGTGGCAATACGGTTGTCCTTACAGGTGGCGGTGACCGCAACGATCGTCACTTTGCCCCTGGGCTTTGCAGTAGCCTATCTGCTGGCCATCAGTGAGATGCGCGGCAAGGCGATTCTCGAGGGAATGGTCAACCTGCCGCTGGTCTTGCCGCCGGTGGTGACCGGCTATCTCCTGCTTCTGCTCTTTGGCCGTCACGGCTGGCTCGGACAATTCCTCCACTCTTTCGGCATCAATATAATCTTCACTCTGCGGGGGGCGGTTATCGCCTCTGCCGTTGTCGGCTTTCCACTGCTCGTCCGCTCGATCCGCATTGGTCTGGAGGGGATTGAAAGACAATATTTACAGGCATCGAGAACCCTTGGGGCCAAGTGGTGGGACACCCTTTTCACCATCACTATCCCGCTCTGCAGCCGGGCTATCCTCGCCGGCATGACCCTGATGTTCGCCCGAAGTCTTGGCGAGTTCGGGGCGACCATCGTCTTGGCCGGCAATATTCCCGGGGTGACCCAGACTATCCCGTTGTCAATCTATCAATACACCAGCACCCCCGGCGGCGACCGGATGGCACTGTCCCTCTGCCTGGTGTCCATTCTTCTCTCTTTTGTCGTGCTGCTGGTTGGGGAAGCGGCAAACCGCAGCCTGTCACGGAGATAGCATATGCTTCTGGAAGTAGATGTGAGCAAGAGCTTTGCCGAGTTTCAGTGCCGGGTCAATTTCTCCCTGGAAAGTGACAAATGCGGTGTTTTCGGCCCCTCCGGAAGCGGCAAGTCAACATTGATGCACATGCTCGCCGGCCTCCTGCAGCCGGATGAAGGACGGATCACCCTCAACGGCCTGACCCTCTTTGATGACAAGAGAGGGATCAACCTGCCACCGGAGGCAAGACGGGTGGGTGTTGTTTTTCAACATGCCCATCTTTTTCCCCATATGAGCGTGAAAAGGAATCTGTTCTATGGCCTGAACAGAATTCCGCCCCGGGAAAGAAATATCGATCCCGGCCAGTTGCTGCAGGTTCTTCAGGTAGACCAACTGCTTGACCGGAGCGTGACCAAGCTGTCCGGCGGTGAACGTCAGCGGGTAGCTCTCGGTCGAACCATCCTCGCCTGCCCTTATCTGATCCTGCTCGATGAACCTCTGGCCGGGTTGGACGGCATGCTGAAATACCAGATAATTCCCCATCTGCAGCGGGTCTTTGCCGAATTTTCCATCCCCATGCTCTTTATCAGCCATAGCCTGCAGGAGATGCGCATGATGACCGAGGAGGTCATTGTCATGCGACAGGGGCGTGTGACACAGCAGCTTTCCACCGAAGAGCTTGCCCGTACCAGCCTCGGCAGCGGTGGACGGGGCTACACCAATCTACTGCAGCTCGATAGACCGGAAGATCTCGGTCAGCTCATGAGCTATCGCTTGGGGAAGATCAACCTGATGCTGGTCAAGATGGAAAACCGGGGCGCCGGGCAGTTCGCCCTGAACAGCAGGGATATTCTCCTGTTCAAAAAGCATCCGGAGGCAACCAGCGCCCGTAATATGCTGCCCTGTGTCGTCCGCAAAACCTATCAGACCGACTGGCTGGTTGGTGTTGAGCTTGATTGCCACGGCAATACCCTCATTGCCGAAATCGTTCCCCAGTCTCTTAAGGAAATGGACATACGACCGGGCAGCGAACTCATCGCCGTCTTCAAGGCATCGGCTTTTCAGCGGCTCTACGATGTCAGGGAAAATTAAGCCGGCCTTAAGCGCACCGCCTTGCCCTGCACCTACCGCATCAAAAAATATTTCCCTTCAATCCTTTTAATAGATTCATATTCCAGGCCGCGGGCACAGCTTTCGCTGTCGCCAAATCAGCAAAGAGATTGACATATCCGCATATGCGGATTAAATAGAAACAAAATGAATTTATCACTGGCACTCTACCGAGCACACAGAAAAAGGAACGAGTTTTATGGAAAGTCTTGCCCGGCAGTATGCAGCTGAACATGAGACCAGCCTGCTGGACAACATGCAGATGTTCAAGGCACTCAGCGACGAAACACGCCTGCGTATTTTAGGGCTGTTGAGTGATGGGGAACTCTGCGTCTGTGACATAATGGCCGTGCTGGAATTACCGCAATCCACCGCCTCAAGACACCTGGCATATTTGAGACATTCGAACTGGGTTTTTGGCACCAGACGCGGTAAATGGATGTACTACCGGCTTGCGGCCAACATTTCGGACAACTCGGTCCACCACCGGATTCTCCAATACCTTGCCGGTCTCACCGAGGTCCGGGCCGATCGTCAAAAACTTACATCCCACCTAGCCGAAAAAGACAAAAAGTCCTGCAGTTAGCCAGAAGGCCGCTCATCACTATGCAAAGAGAAAAAGAATGAAAACTGCACCCAAAAAACTCTCCTTTCTCGACAGCTTTCTAACCCTGTGGATATTTCTCGCCATGTTTGCTGGTGTGATAACCGGCTATTTCTACCCGCCGGTGAAAGATATCATCAATTCCTTCCAGGTCGGAACCACCAACATTCCCATCGCTATCGGCTTAATCATGATGATGTATCCGCCACTGGCCAAGGTAAAATATGAGGAACTCGGCCAGGTATTCAAGAACATCAGGGTGCTGACCTTATCACTGGTACAGAACTGGATCATCGGCCCGATCCTGATGTTTATCCTGGCTATCGCCTTTCTTGCCGGCCATCACGAATACATGGTCGGCCTTATTCTCATCGGTCTTGCCCGCTGCATCGCCATGGTCATTGTCTGGAATGACCTTGCCGACGGAGACAGGGAGTATTGCGCCGGCCTGGTCGCCTTCAATTCCATCTTTCAGGTCTTCTTCTTCTCATTTTATGCCTGGATTTTCATCACTATCGTTCCGAAATGGTTCGGCCTTGAGGGTGCCGTCGTCGATGTCTCCATCGGCCAGATCGCCAAATCTGTCTTTATCTATCTGGGCATCCCTTTCCTGGCGGGTATGATAACCAGATTTGTCGGCATTAAAATGAAAGGAAAAAAGTGGTATGAGCAGGTATTTATTCCAAAGATCAGTCCCTTTACCCTGATCTTCCTGCTCTTCACCATTCTGGTGATGTTCGCGCTAAAGGGTGAATACATCGTTCAGTTGCCGTTCGACGTCATACGTATAGCCATCCCATTGACAATCTACTTTCTGGTCATGTTCCTGGTTTCTTTCTTTCTGTCGATGAGAGTTGGCGCCACCTACGAGCAAGCCACGACCCTCAGCTTTACCGCTGCATCGAACAACTTTGAACTGGCCATCGCGGTGGCCATTGCTGTTTTTGGCATCAACTCGGGGGAGGCCTTTGCGGCGGTCATCGGCCCGTTGGTCGAGGTTCCGGTTCTCATTGGTCTGGTGAGCGTTGCCCTGCGCTTCAAAGACAAATATTTTCCCTATGAAAAGAGAACGCTGGCCGGGGTCTGTCATGTACGGATCAAAGAGTAACCACCATTATCGATAGACTCATTTCGGGGAGGTGCGGCAGATGTTACTGACAGGGTATTCACTGGAAATATTTAAATCGAAATGTCACTCGGAAGCCAAGGGAGTACATTGCTTTGCCCATTTACACGATGATGTCCGGGAGGTGCTGCCGTATCTCAATACCGTTTTCGGCGGTTTTATCTACACCAAAGAACCGCCGGCGCTGACATTAAAGAGTTATGGCAAGCTGATAACAATTCATCCGGAAAAAATCGCCGTCAATGCCCTGAGCGACTCGGAGGAAGCTGAGAAGATTGTCGCCTGGCTGCAACGGGAAATTAATGAAACCTGGGAGAGACGCGCCGAGATAGAGCCGAGCACGGAAAGCATGCGGCAGCCGCTTCTGATAGAAGTCTTGAAATTATTACCGAAAACCAACTGCCGCCAATGCAGTGAACCGACCTGCATGGTTTTTGCCACCCGGGTGATAGAGGGGAGCAAGGATCATAACGATTGTCCGCCTCTGGATACGAAAAAGAAGGCGGAGTTGCAACACTACCTGTCTCAATTTCGCTTTGAATGACAATGGTCCAGTGATACCCATACAGATGTCTTCCCGGATCACTTTGAGCAATTAGCCCAGCCACTCTTCCACTTCGTCCTGCCCTGGAGCGCGGCCCACACATCTAACCTGCCCATCAATAACCACCGCCGGCGTGGAAAAAATCCCCAGCTGGGCAATTTCCTGAAAATCCGTTACCTTGGTAACAACCGCCTGGATCCCTTTTGCCGCAACTGCAGCCTCGACTGTTTTCTGTGCCTTTTCACAGGAGGCACATCCCGGTCCACATACCTTTATTTCCATCTCGTTCCTCTTTTTTTTCCTTGATTGAAAAAATGATGGACTCGTAAAAACATTTTACGACGCCATCAAATTATCAGATTGAACAAAAAACCGGTAAACAGGATTCCGCAGCCAACAACCCCGATAAAGACAGCGATCAGTCTGGGTTTCAGGACCTTACGGAGAATGACCATCTCCGGCAGGGACAAGGCGATGACACTCATCATGAAGGCCAGTACGGTGCCGAGCGCGGCACCTTTGCCTAAAAGCGCCTCCACCACCGGTACTATCCCGGCTGCATTGGAGTACATGGGGATGCCAACCACAACCGCGGCAGGCACCGACCACCAGGCATCCTTGCCCATTATCGAGGACATAAAGGTCTCGGGGACATAGCCGTGAATGGCTGCGCCTGCGCCGATGCCCGCAATGACATAGATCCAGACCTTACCGACGATATCGCGTACCGCTTCCCGGCCGCGGCCAAGGCGATCACCCCAGCTGAGGCTTTCTTCGATATCCACGGCTTCCCCGGCCCGCAGGGCCTGCACCCATTCTTCAATCCAATGCTCCAGCTTGAAACGGCCGATGACCCAGCCGGAAATCATGGCGATCATCAGCCCCGTGCCAAGATAGATGGCAGCGACCTTCCAGCCCAGCAAACCGTAGAGCAGAACCACGGCAATTTCATTGACCATCGGGGCGGCAATGAGAAAGGAGAAGGTGACACCCAGGGGAACCCCCGCCTGAACAAAACCAAGAAAGAGCGGTACGGCAGAGCAGGAGCAAAAGGGGGTGACAATGCCCAGGAGAGCTGCCATCACATTGCCTGCACTCTCTCGTTTTCCTGCCAGATATTTTCGGGTCCGCGCCTGGGTGAAAAAAGACCTGACGATGCCGATCACAAAAACAATAAGCGTCAGCAGCATCATTACCTTGGGCGTGTCATAGACGAAGAACTGGATGGCCTCTCCAAGATGATTGCCCCTTTCGAGACCAAGCAGTGAGTAGGCGAAAAAATAGGAAAATGGTTCCAGCTGCCGGTATATCAGGTACCAGGCAGCAAAGCCGAGCAGTCCCAGGACGAGAGCTCTGGCCATGGGAGTCTTTTTAACGTCCGGTTGCCGGTCGGCAGTGGCTTTGCCGCAGTCACAGCTGCCTTTGGCAGCAATGGATTGAATGGGTTGAATCGCTTTCACAGGGACATCCTCTAATTTTTTGGGGCGCATTCACGCAGGACAGCCGCAGCCGGCAAGACCTTACGCAACCTGTCCAGTTCAGTATCGTCATCCAGCCAGCCGCCCAGCTTACTCAGCATGGTTTTGGCGTAAGCCGATTCGCCGCCATCCGCCAGACTGTAAATCATCCAGGTACCCTGCCGATTTTTCTTAACCAGGCCGGCATCTTCCAGAATTTTCATGTGCTTTGAGACCGTAGACTGGGCCAGTCCCAGGACTTCCTTGATCTCACATACACAAAGCTCCCCTGACTGCAGCAGTTTTATAACCCGGACCCTGTTCGGGTCGGACAGCGCCTTCATCACTCGAATAAATACCTTCATTGACATTACCCCTATATTCATATATCGCCATTTAACGATTAAATTAACTCAATCATGATTTTTGTCAACGGTTTTTCAATTCTTCAGCAGCAGCAATGTACCCTGTCAATCAAACACGAGACGCAAAAGAGAAAAATATGTTACAGTTTCGAAACATCATCGCGCGGGGAAAAAACAAGCAAAAACCTTTGAATCGGCGATGGCTGCGTAAAAAACTTCAGGTGAAGGTGAAGATTTTTTACGACGCCATCATGGATTAATAATTGCACATCTCGATGTAAGGTACATTTTAACTGTTGTTTACATGGGACCGCTATGAAACATCGCAATGTATTGTCACTTTGTTTTCTCCTTCTCTTCTTTTTATCAACCGGCGCGGCGGCCTCGCCGTCTTCTCTTCGAGCCGGCGTCGCCAGTATGATCACGCCTGTCAGTGCAGTGAAGTATTATCAGCAGGTCGTCGAGTATCTGGGAAAACAGTTGACGATGCCGGCGAAAATGATACATCGAACCACCTATGACGAGATCGATACCATGCTCGAAGAGGGCCTGCTCGATGTAGCTTTCATCTGTTCTGCGCCTTACGTCATGGATAACGAGAGGTTTGGTGCAGAATTACTGGTCGCTCCGCTGGTAAAAGGCAAACCGTTTTATCAGTCAAATATAATCGTCCACCGGGACAGTCAGATAAAAACGGTCGATGAACTTCAAGGCAAGACATTCGTCTTCGTCGATCCAAAGTCCAATACCGGCCGTCTCTACCCTACCTATCTGCTCGCCAAGAAACACGTAACCCCGGAAAATTTTTTCGGTTCCTATCTCTACAGCTACAGCCACAACAAGTCCGTAGAGATGATCGCCAAGAAAAAGGCTGAAGGCGCGGCAGTGGACTCGATCGTCTATGATTATATGCTGGCCACCGACTCCCCATACGCCCGGGAGACAAGGGTCATTCATCGCTCCCAGCTGTTTGGCATCCCGCCTGTGGTCGTTCCTCCCGGCTTATCGCCTTTTTTAAAGAGCGCCATCCGGGAGGTTTTTGTCAATATGCATACCGACCCCGACGGCAAACGGATACTCGATGCAATGAAAATCGAAAAGTTCATCGAAGTGCCCGACAGTAATTACGATTCCATTCGGGCAATGCGGGCTTTTATGGCCAATAACAAGAGGATAGTGGAGAATCGATCGATTTCTCCGAAGAAAACCCTGAAGAACAGTTCCGGCACTATCTACTTCGGCATCCTGCCCCGGGAAAACCCAAGGATCTCCTATGAGAAATACCAGCCCCTGATAGATTACCTGGCCGGTGTAACCGGTGAAAAGATCGAGCTGAAACTGGAAACAAACTACAAGGATGTCGTCAACAGTCTGGGGCAGGGCAAGACCTCTTTTGCCCTGCTGGGACCGCTTACCTACCTCGATGCCTTCAATCGATACGATGTAGCGCCGATCGCCAGGAGTAAAACTGTGCGCGGAGAGCTCTCTTTCAGGAGTGTCATCGTGACCAGCCGGGATGGATCCGTTGAAGAATTGTCCCAGCTGGCCGGTAAAAAATTTGCCTTTGCCGCACTCTGGTCTACTTCCGGGAATTTGCTGCCACGGTATATGCTGGCGTGGGCCGGTATCCATCTCAGCAACCTGGCAGAATATAAGAACTTCAATCATCACGATACGGTTGCCAAGAAAATTATCAGCCATGAATTTGACGCAGGGGCCATCAGGTCGTCCACCGCCGACCAATACCTCCGGTACGGCCTGAAGGTTATCGCCACCTCAGACCCGATTCCCACCGGCCCGGTGGTCGTTTCACCCGGAACTTCGCCCGCTCTCAGAGAAAAAGTGCAGAATGCCCTGCTGTCGATGCACAAAAGTCCCCAGGGCATGGACACCTTGAGAAAGCTCGATCCCGATCTTCAGGGTGGCTTTGTTGTCGCCTCCGACGTAGATTATGTTCAGATCAGACAGATGATCAACAAAGTCCCCCTGACCTGCGGCATAGGCTGTCACCCGAAAAGGATATTCTGATATGCTGCAGGCGATTACCCACTCCCTACAAAAGAAATTCATCCTCATCGCCTTCGTCTCCGTTCTTGTCCTGGCCATAATCGTCAGTTTTTCTGTCGCAACCAAAACGAAATCGGCACTTTTTAAGGCAACGGAGCAAAAGGGCAGGATGCTCGCCCAGACGGTCAGTGTCCTCATCGTCAATGAACTCATCTACGAAAAACTGGGACTTGTCGAAGAAGGCGGTCTCATCGACAATTATGTCCGTGAATTGTATCAGCACGAGGAGCTGGAGCTGGATTATGTTGCCGTACTCGATAACAATTTCCAGGTCATGTCGCACAGCAACTTTGGTGAGTTCGGCAAGTTTTACAAAGATCCTTTCGCGAAGGACGCACAGGATACGCAGGATGTCCTGGTCAAGAAAACCACAAGTACAAAATCCCATACGGATGCCCTGGAATTTGCCGTCCCGCTGTCCATCGAAGGCAAGCGCTGGGGGGTACTGCTTTTTTCCCTGTCTCTCGAAAATGTCGAACGAGAGGCCCGGGCAATCCTGTTCCAGATCATGTCGCTTACCTGCATGACCCTTGTCTTCCTTTTCATCCTCATCTATTTCCTCAGTCAAAGATTTATCCGGCCGATCATCGATCTTTCCCAGGCCATGGCGGAGGTGGAGGTAGGCATGGTGGAAAAGACCATTCCGGTAAAGGGCAAGGATGAATTGTCGCAGCTGGCCGAGAGCTACAATCAAATGGTTCGCCGGATTCGCGAAGCCAACGAGGAGATGAAACTGGCCCACGAAAAACTTCTGCAATCGGAAAAACTGGCGACCCTCGGCGTTCTCTCCTCAAGTGTCGCCCATAGGATAAATAATCCCCTGGGAGGGCTGTTCAACTGCGTGCGGATGCTGCAGCGCCGGGGAGACGAGCCGGAGTTCAGGCAGAATTACCTCACCCTGATAGAAGAAGGACTGGACAGCATTGAAGAGACCGTGGGACAACTGCTGTGGAAGGCGGGCAAGAGAGACGGGGAGGAGAAGCGTTCCGACGTCTCGACTGTTCTCTCAGGCGTCGTCAAGTTCCTCGACTACCGCATGCGAAAACAAAATATCCGCTATACGGAAACGGTCGATGCAAACCTTGATATCCCTGTTGCGCCACACGATCTCGAGGAGATATTGCTCAACACCATGTTAAACGCCATTCAGGCAATGGAAAACGGCGGAAGCCTTACAACCAAGGCCGGAAAACAGGGTTCGGAGATCCTTTTACAGATCGGGGATACCGGCACTGGTATCCCCGCTGACAAACTGGACAAGGTGTTTGACCTGTTCTATTCAACCAAGAAGGCCGGGGAAGGGACGGGACTCGGTATGTGGATGACCTATGAGCTGGTGAAAAAATACAAAGGCAATATAGAGTTACAGAGCGAGGAAGGAACCGGCACAACCGTCACTATCACTATTCCGGAGATGGTATGAAGAAAAGTATACTGATCGTCGAAGATGAGAAGATCCTTCGAATCTCTCTCGCCGATGCGCTTAAAGGAGAGGGCTATACAGTTCTTGCCGTGGCCGATGCTAAGGAAGCTCTTGCGGCCATAAAACAGGGGGCCTTCTCTCTGATCATTACCGATATCCGGCTGCCAGGCGTCAGCGGCCTGGAGATATTGCGCCAGAGTATGCAGCTTGCCCCGTCTACCCCGGTCATTGTCATGACCGGCTATGGCAATATCAAGGATGCGGTGGAGTCGATGCGTATAGGTGCCTTTGACTATATTACCAAACCCTTCGATCTCGACGGCATGTTCATCACCGTCAGCAAGGCGCTGGAAGTGCACACAATTACCGAAGAAAACATTCGCTTGAAGAAAGAGCTCAGCAGCCAGTTCAGCGCAGGCAGGATCATTGGTGAAAGCAAGGCAATGCAGTCGGTTTTTGCCATCCTGGACAAGGTGAGCAGGACCGAATCAACCATCCTCATTCAGGGGGAGTCCGGGACAGGCAAGGAGCTGGTTGCCTCAACCATTCATTATCAGAGTGCCAGGAAAAAGGAAGCAATCATCCGGGTCAACTGCGCTGCCCTGCCGGACGATCTGATTGAAAGCGAATTGTTCGGCTACGAGAAAGGGGCCTTTACCGGGGCCGATGCAAAAAAACCCGGACGTTTTGACCTGGCCGATGGCGGGACCCTCTTTCTCGATGAGATAGGCGACCTCCCACCCCTTACCCAGACCAAAATCTTACGCTTTCTTGAGGAAAAAACCTTTGAACGACTCGGTGCCACCTCCACAGTCTCGGTCGACGTGCGGATCATCGCCGCGACCAACAAAAACCTGGAAAAGGAGGTGGAAAAAGGGAGTTTCAGGGAAGATCTCTACTACCGGCTCAATGTCATTCCCGTGGTTCTGCCACCTCTTCGCAAACGGGTTGAGGATATTCCCCTGCTCATCGATACCTTTTCCCGCAGTTTCAATGATCAGTTCGGCACCAACGTCGTCTTCGGTGATAATGCAATAAAAGAACTGCTCAAATACAGTTTCCCGGGCAATGTTCGGGAACTGCTCAACGTGGTGGAGAGATGCATCGCCCTGTCGAACAGCAAGATCATAAAACGATCCGATCTGCCGCCGCATATTCTGAAAACCAGCCAGGAAAAGATTCCACTCCTCTCCCTGCAGCAGGTCAGCGCCGAGGCCGAAAAGGACCATATCGTAAAAATCCTCCGGGTCACCCGCGGAAACAGATCAAAGGCCGCAGAAATACTGGGAATCAGCAGGAAGACACTCTGGGAAAAAATCAATAATTATGGCCTGGATATTTAGTACCTTATAGATTGATTTCTTGTTTTTTTTTTGCAGGAAATCAATCTGTCTCAAGGTACGTATCCCCTCTGTTGTTGAAGGGGATTACAGCCCTTGGGTTGCGGGTGTTAGCCTGCTTTAGGAAAAAGAAGCGATTCTTTCCTCTGCTCTTGGGCCATCGTTACGACAATGTAACACTCGCACCATTGCTGCTTTACCCTATCCTTCCGATATATATCACAAATACTCTCTTAGCGTCTTGCCGCACGGCATCCCGGCTGACTCCCTGCACGAGTAAGCGCATAACAAGTTGTTTTCTTAAGCTTATTCTGAATATTTCCATCGTTTGTGTTACCTGGATGTAACACATATCCCCAGATTAACCATGGCATGGAAAATGCTCTTCAATGGAAAAGGGGGACATATGCAACCTTGCCGACAGTAAGACCATTCCCCTCTTCTGAACAGGCCATGGCAGACAAATGGCAGGAATCGAACCCCACATCTCAAAAGGAGGCATCGCATGGCAGAAAAATCATTGCTGGAACAAATGCGGGAGGATGTCCAGCGAGCGCTGAACAAACCAAGGGAGCAGCGGCGGTGGGCGATGATCGTTGACATCCGCAAGTGCGTCGGGTGCCACGCCTGTACCGTTGCCTGCAAGGCGGAGAACATGACCCCGCCCGGGGTCGACTACCGGATCGTCAGGGAGGCCGAGGACGGCATGTATCCGAACGTGCAGCATTACTTCATGCCGACCCTCTGCATGCAGTGTGAAAATCCCCCCTGTGTCAAAGCCTGCAAGGATGGGTCGATTACCAAGGGCAGAGACGGTGTTGTCAGGATCGATTATAGCAAAAATACCGGAGATCCCGGGGTGGTGAAGGCCTGCCCCTATGACGCAATGTCCATCGATAGTGGGAACTACTACACCGATGGCACCCCGAAAAAAGAACCATACGAGGACGCCGACACCTTTGAGTACGGAGTAAAGTCCGGACGAAAGGGAAAGGTTCACAAAAACCGGAAATGCCATTACTGCATGCATCGGGTGGAGGCGGGGATGCTCCCGGCCTGTGTTTCGACCTGTATCGGTGCGGCAAACTATTTCGGAGATCTGAACGATCCTGACAGCGTGGTCGCCAGGGTGGCAAAAGACAAGAACATCTACATCTTCCGCGCTGACCAGAAGACCGGACCGACGACCCGGTATATGTCGGACGATCCGCAAAGCTGCGCCAAATGCCACGAATAAAGGGAGGGCACAATGGGTAAAATTCAGGAACAAAAACACATCGCCGAACAGGCGGAAGTAATAGATGAGAAGGGTGTTTCCCGCCGGGGCTTTCTGAAATGCGGAGCCTTTCTTGGCGGGTCAATGCTGCTCGCTTCCCAGGTGGAATGGGCAACGGGACTGATAAAGCGGGCCGAAGCAGGAGCCCTCGCACCAGGAGAGAGTTATCAGCTGGCCAAGGCCGAGAATATCCTTTACGGAGTCTGTCTGCAATGCCACACCGCCTGCAACATCAAGGGCAAGATTCTCGACGGGGTCCTGGTCAAGATCGATGGCAATCCCTACAGTCCGATGTGCATGCTGCCGCAGCTCGACTACGAAACCAGTCCTTTTACGGCAGCCGGAGCCGATGGCAAGATCTGTCCCAAGGGTCAGTCGGGCATTCAGTCGCTGTACGACCCCTACCGCATCGTCAAGGTCCTCAAACGGGCCGGTAAACGAGGCGAAAATAAATGGCAGGTCGTCTCATTTGACCAGGCCATCGCCGAGATTGTCAATGGCGGCAATCTCTTTGCCCACGTCCCAGGGGAGGAAAAGCGCACGGTCAAGGGCCTGAAGGAGACCTGGAAGCTGCGTGACAGTAAACTGGCCAAGGCCATGGCCGAGGATGCTTCGGCGGTTGCTAAAAAGAAAATGAGTCTTGCCGACTTCAAGACCAAATACGCCGGACAACTCGATCTGTTGATCGATGCAGAGCATCCCGACCTGGGACCTATCAACAACAAATTTGCCTTCATGGCCGGCCGCATCGAGCATGGCCGCAAGGAGTTCGCCCAACGCTGGCTGAAAGACAGTTACGGCAGCGTCAACTGGTACGAACACACCACCATCTGCGAACAGTCCCACCATATCGCCTATAAAGAGGTGACCAACCAGTGGAAGGACGGCAAATGGACCGGCGGTAAAACCCATCTGAAACCGGATGCGGCGCATGCAAAATACATCATTTTCTTTGGCACCGGGGCCTTCGAAGCCAATTTCGGACCGCCGCCGATGTCGGAAAAGATCACCGAAGGCATTGTTTCCGGCAGGCTGAAAATAGCCGTGGCCGATCCGCGCTTCTCCAAGACGGCTGCCAAGGCCCAGCAGTGGCTGCCGCTCAAACCGGGCACGGATGCCGCTCTTGCCTACGCGATGATCAGCTGGATAATCGACAACAAGCGCTATGATGAGAAATACCTGCGGGCTGCCAACACCGCCGCGGCAAGCGCTGTCGGGGAGACAAGCTGGAGTAATGCCAGCTATCTGGTGAAGATCGACAAGGGGCAGCCAACCGCTCTCCTGCGGGCTGAGGAAGAGGGCTTGGGTGCCGCGGACCAGTTTGTTGCCATGGTCGGCGGCAGGCCAATAGCGATTGACCCAAATGATGGCAAGACCCCGGTTGTGGGTGATCTGCTCTTTGCCGGCAAGGTCGGCGGTAAAGAGGTTAAATCGGTCTTTCAGCTGTTAAAGGAAGCGGCACAGGCAAAAGAACTGAAAGACTGGGCTGCCGAGTGCGGACTGCCCGTCGCCGACATTGAGAAGGCGGCAAAAGACTTTACCTCCTACGGCAAACAGGCAGTGGCCGAGTTTTATCGTGGGCCGGTGCAGCACACCAACGGTTATTACAACGGCCAGGCACTTATCACCCTGAACATCCTGATCGGCAACGCCAGCTGGAAAGGCGGCCTTCAGGCCGGAGGCGGTCACTGGCACGAGATGGGCGACAAGGAAGATCAGCCGTTCCAGCTCAAAAAACTCTACTCGGACAAAACCAAGGCCTTCGGAGTATTACTTACCCGGGAGAAGGGCAGATACGAAGACTCGACGCTCTTCTCCGGCTACCCGGCCAAGCGCTTCTGGTATCCCTATACCGGCAACGTCTATCAGGAGATCATCCCATCGGCCGGCATGGGCTATCCCTACACCATCGATGCCCTGTTCATGCACATGGGCACCCCAGGCTACGCTGCCCCTGCCGGGCAGACAGCACTGGAAATCCTCACCGACCTGAACAAGGTGCCGCTCTTTTTTGCCTGTGATATCGTCATCGCCGAAACCTCGATGTACGCCGACTATCTCTTTCCGGACATGGCAATCTGGGAACGCTGGGGTTCGCCGCACATCACCCCCGACGTGATCACCGCGGCCAGCAAGGTACGCCAGCCGCTGGTCACGCCGATGACCGATGTGGTCAGTGTCTTCGGTCAGAAACAGCACCTCGGCATGGAGACGATCATGCTGGCCATCGCCGAAAAGCTTGGCCTGCCCAATTACGGCAAGGATGGCTTTGGCGGCGGCCAGGCCCTCGAGCGGGTCGATGACTGGTTTATCCGTATTGTCGCCAATTATGCCAAAGGAGACAAACCGGGCACCGAGGTTCCCGATGCCTCCGCCGAGGAAATCAAACTCTTTACGGAGGCTCGCCGCCATCTGCCTGGGCATGTCTTCGATGCCGATCGCTGGAAGAAAATTGTCGGTGAAACGCTCTGGCCGAAGCTTATCTACATCCTCAACCGCGGCGGCCGCTTCGAGAACGCCGACAAGGGATACAAGGGGGATAAGATGGCCCACGCCTACAAGGGGATGTTCAATCTCTACGTGGAAAACGTCGCCAACGGCAGGCACACCGGAACCGGGGAGCATTTCTCCGGCCTGGCCAAGTACGAACCGGTGACCGACCTGCACGGCAGGCCGGTAGTTGACGAAGGCTTCCCCTTCCATCTGGTTACCTACAAGGAGATCGTCGGTGGCCAGTCACGCACCCCCGGCAACTACTGGAGCCAGAATCTGATGCTGCCCGAAAACTTCATCCTGATGAATTCAAAAGACGCTCGGGCACAGGGACTAAAGGATGGGGCTCTTGCCCGCATCGTCTCCATGTCCAATCCCAAAGGCGAGTGGGACCTGCGCAACGGCCGGAAGGTGCCGATGGTCGGCAAGGTCAAGGTCGCCGAAGGCATCCGTCCCGGCGTAGTCGCGGTTTCCTGGCACAGCGGCCACTGGGCCTATGGCGCCTCTGATCAGTTGGTTGACGGCAGAAACATCAAAGGGGATAAGCGTCGGGCAACCGGGCTCTGCACCAATGCTGCGCTGCGCATCGATCCGGTGCTCGGCGATATGTGCCTGACCGATCCGATTGGCGGCTCCTCCTCCTTCTTTGATACGAAGGTCAAAGTCCTGGCAGCCTGATCGCATGCTGCAAGATATCTCCGGTGGGTTTTTGGACCCATCGGAGATACTTCGGTGTTTTAAGGAAGTGCTTTGTAAAAAACCGGAGCAAGCCTCTTCCATTTCAACTGCGGATTCCTGAAATTACCCGAAATCCTTTTTCAGCATTGGCAGCTCCCCTTTTTCATAATCATTTATAAACTTGATAACATCCGCCTTGATACTATCTCTCATAATCCTTGTCTGCTGCAGCCGGTCAATTCTGCTTTCGGCAATTTTATCCGGATCAGAATGCCGCCAGTTCAACCGCAGTAATTGACCGGGAAAATCGGGACATTTTTCATCGAGGCGTTTCGGGCAGATTGTAATGACAATGTCATAGCGCCGTCCCATTGCCAGGAGATCGGAAACCGAATGCGGGCAGCCACAGTTTGCCAGATCATAGCCATCCAGCTTCATGACTATATTGACCACCGGACGGAGTGGCCCGGCCTCAAAGCCAGCGCACTCAACATTAAAATGATCACCGCCAAGATCCTTGAGGTAGGAACTGGCAATCAGGTTTTTGCCGAAATTCTGTTCAGATACTACCAGTACATTCAACATGACCGACTCTTCGTTTGAGATATAAAAAACCTGCTCTTTCCAAGAACACAAACCCTGGTACATTGTCCCGTGCTTGACAAAACATCAGTCTTTATTGAACAAACGGCTCCCGCATCGTGACAAACTCTTCGGCACTGCTGGGGTGAATGCCCACGGTGCGGTCGAAGTCGGTTTTCGTGGCCCCGGCTGTTATAGCCACGGCAAAGCCCTGGATAATTTCTCCGGCATCCGATCCCACCATATGCACCCCCAGAACCCGGTCGGAGGTGCCGTCAACCACAAGTTTCATAAGTGTTTTCTCATCAATTCTGCCAAGTGAATATTTCATCGGTCGAAAAACCGACTTGAAAATGACAACATTATCGTATCGCTCCCTGGCCTGGGCCTCCGTCAGACCGACAGTTGCCAGCTGCGGCTGGCTGAAGATGGTCGTCGGGATGTTGGCGTAATCCATGATACGGTCGTCTTTGCCGAAATGATTGGCGGCAAAAATGCGCCCCTCGTTGATTGCAACCGGAGTGAGATTTACCCTGTCGGTGACATCCCCAATGGCATAGATATTTTCAACGGATGTCCGCATCCGTTCATCAACTTCTATGGCGCCCCTGTCATTGACCGCCACCCCAATTTCCCTCAGCCCCAGACCGGCTGAATTCGGTCTGCGTCCGGTGGCAAAGAGAACCTGGTCAAAGCTCCTACCGTCACATTCTTCGCAGATGACCCGCAGGCCCTCAGCCGTTTTTTCAACCCTGGTCACGTGGGTTGCGCACTGAATCATGATACCCTTTTTTACCTGTTCGGCCCGCAGATGTTCCGCGAGATCCGCATCGAAACCACGGAGCAGACGAGCACAGCGCACCACCATGGTAACCTCCACCCCGAGTCCATGGAAAATGCTGGCAAACTCCTGGGCAATATAGCCACCACCGACAATTGCCATCCTTTTTGGCAGCTGGTCGAGCAGAAAGGCGTCGTCGGAGACGATTACATGCTCCCGTCCGGGAAA
>Ga0210123_1000630_pt1 | contig 21085 bp, 20 predicted proteins | sample Muzzi_PWB_D2_FD_185535 | JGI IMG/M metagenome (GOLD analysis project Ga0210123, IMG submission 185535) | Wetland microbial communities from San Francisco Bay, California, USA, that impact long-term carbon sequestration - Muzzi_PWB_D2 (SPAdes) | ecosystem: Environmental > Aquatic > Marine >... | reverse complement strand
CCGCCACGACGGTGGCGCAGCCGATCAGGTCGTCCACCGCCGTGGCGGCGATGCGGTGCCGGTTCACCGTGGGGGCCGGCAGGTCGAAGACGCCGAAGGCCCCCGGCCCGAGCCCCGGGGCGGGGCCGTCCAGGACCAGCGCGACCCGCTTCTCCCCCCGCACCGTCCGCACCCCGGAGATCGTCCCCCGCCCCCGGACGCCGTCCGCGCCGTGCAGCCGCACCGGCACCCCCGGCAGGGCCTTGGGCAGGACGCCCCCCAGGAAGGTCGCCCGGACCTCCCGGCCCCGGACGGCGGTCACCTCGAGCCCCGGGTGGTCGGTGTGGGCCACCAGGGCCCAGCGCGGGCCCCGGCCCTTGCGGTGGCGGGCGATCAGGTTGCCGTGCCGGTCGGCCCGGAACGGCACCCCGGCGTCGTCCAGCAGGGCCTTCAGGCACGCCGTCACACCCCCCTCGTGAAAGGGCGCGGTGGGGACCGCGAGCAGCCGTCGGGCGATGCCCAAGGGGTCCGGTCCGTCCTGCGGGGCGGGCCCGCTCATGTCGCCTCCGGGCCTTCCGGGGCGAGCCCCAGAAGGTAGAACAGGCGTTCGGAGCGCTCGCTGCCGGGGGTCCACGGGATCATGTCCCGCACCTCCAGGGGCTTGAGGCCGGCGGCCCGCATCGCGCGCTCGATCTCGGCCTTCGTGAAGCCGTACTCCACCACCCGGGCGGTCACCCGGGCGGGCCCCCCCTGGCGGCGGCCCACCCGCACGGTCAGTTGGATCGTGGCCTTGCGGGTGTCCGGGTACCACACCGTCTGCCAGATGCTCTCCATGCCCCCCCGCACGTTGCGGAATGTCCCCGTGCCCCAGTCCCGGGCCAGGTGCCGCACCGTGGCGAAGTCGCACACCACGTGGCCCCCGGGATTCAGGGCGGCGGCGAAGCCCCTGAAGGTGGCCGCCAGGTCCTCCAGCGACTCCAGGTGGTTGAGGGCGTCGTAGGCGCACACGACCAGGTCCACCGGCTCGGGCACCTTCAGGGCCTGCATGGGCTGGACCGACAGGTGGGCGCCCGTGCCCTCGCACTTGGCGGCGGCCACCCGGATCATGTCGGGGGAGAGGTCCGTGCCGTAGACGGTCAGGCCCCGGCGGGCGAAGCGGGCGGCCATCTCGCCGGTGCCGCAGGCCACGTCGGCCACCGAGGCGAACACCAGGCCGTGGTCCGCCGCCACCCGCTCGAACGCGCGCCACCAGTGGCCCCAGAAGTCCCGCCCCACCGCCGCGTCGTAGATGTCCGCGAAGGTGGGGGGTGCGGTGCGGGTGGGGGGCTGGGCGGGCACGGGGTCGGCGCTCCGGCCCCATGATGCCACGCCGGCCGCCGCCGGGGTAAGCGGGGGAGGGGGGCGAGGGGGGCGGGCGGCCGATTTCGGGTACACTGAAGCCTGACGGCCACAATCCGGAGCCGCTGTCTGTCATGAAGGCGCTGTTCGACTTCCTGCCCATCGTCCTGTTCTTCGGGGCCTACAAGCTCCAGGGCATCCTGGTGGCCACGGCCGTGGCCATGGCGGCCTCCGTGACCCTGGCGGGATGGGGCTGGTGGCGGCGCGGGCGGCCCGAGCCCATGCACCTGATCTCCGCCGCCCTGATCCTGGTGTTCGGCGGCGCCACCCTGGCCCTGGCCGACGAGCGCTTCATCAAGGTCAAGCCCACGGTGCTCTACGGCCTGCTGGCGGTGGTGTTCCTGGGCAGCGCCTTCACCGGGCGCACCCTCACCGAGCGCATGTACGCCCCCGTTGCGGCATCGGTCCCGGCCGCCGTGCTCAGGCGCCTGAACCTGTGGTGGGTGGGCTTCTTCGCCCTCATGGCGGGGCTGAACCTGTTCGTGGCCGTTCGCTACGCGACCGACACCTGGGTCAACTTCAAGCTCTTCGGCCTGCTGGGGCTGACCGGGGTGTTCGTGGCGGCCCAGGCGGTCTACCTGGCGCGTTGCGGGGCCGGCGGCGAGGCCCCGCCCGGGGAGGACCGGGAGGGCGCCGGACGGCGTTGACCGGCCCCCCGGCGCCCCCTACAATCCGGCGTCTTCGTACCCGATCCGCCGTGCACCGCGCCCTCCATATGGCCCGCCTCCCGCTCCTCCGCAGCCCGCGGGGCCTTGGGGTCGCCATGGCCGGGCTGGCCTGCGCGGCCGTTCTCGCGCTGGCGGCGCCGGCCCCGGCGCGGGCCGGGGCGGTGGAGACCCACGTGCTCCCCAACGGCCTGAAGGTGGTCCTCAAGGAGGAGCACAAGGCCCCGGTGATCAGCTTCCAGGTCTGGTACAAGGTGGGCTCCCGCAACGAGCAGGTGGGCCGCACCGGCCTGTCCCACATGCTCGAGCACATGATGTTCAAGGGCACCGAAAAGCGCGGGGTGGGCGACTACGCCCGCATCGTGGCCCGCAACGGCGGCAACGAGAACGCCTTCACCTCCCGCGACTACACCGCCTACTTCATGAACTGGGCCCCCGAGCACCTCCCCCTGTCGGTGGACCTGGAGGCGGACCGCATGACCGGCCTGGTGGTGGACCCCCAGCAGTTCGCCCCCGAGCGGGCGGTGGTGGAGGAGGAGCGGCGCATGCGCATCGACGACAACCCGGTAATGACCACCGTGGAGCAGCTCTACGCCGCCGCCTTCATGGCCCACCCCTACGGCAACCCGGTGATCGGCTGGATGAGCGACCTCGACCGCCTCACCGCGGACGACCTGGTGGCCTACTACCGGCGCTACTACGCCCCCGACAACGCCACCGTGGTGGTGGTGGGCGACTTCGACGCCGCCGAGGCGCTGGCGGAGATCGAGAAGGGCTTCGGCCCCCTGCCCGCCGCCCAGGCGCCCCCCGAAGTCCGGGCCCAGGAGCCGCCCCAGGCCGGGGAGCGCCGCATCATCGTGCGCAAGCAGGCCCAGCTTCCCTTCGTGCTGCTCGGCTACCACACCCCCAACTGGCAGAGCCCCGACGCCTACCCCCTGGCGGTGCTGGCGCGCCTGTTGTTCGAGGGCAAGCGCTCGCGCATCTACCAGCGCCTGATCTACGCCGACCAGGTCGCCGTGGACGGCGGCGGCGAGTACGACCCCCTCTCGGTCGATCCCCAGCTGTTCTACTTCTACGCCACCGTGGCCCCGGGCCACACCACCGACGAGGCCGAGCAGGCCATCTACGACGAGGTGGCGCGCCTCCAGGCCGAGCCGCCGGACGACCGGGAGCTGGCCCGGGCCCGCAACCAGGTGGAGGCGGGCTACGTGCTGGCCCAGGATTCGGTCTTCTACCAGGCCATGCACCTGGGCGAGGCCGAGACGGTGGGGGCCGGGGTGGATTACGCGGAGCGGTTCCCCGAGCGCATCCGCCAGGTGACCGCCGAGGACGTGCGCCGGGTGGCGGCGAAGTACCTCGTCCCCGACAACCGCACCGTAGCCGTGCTCGCCCCCGAGCCCGCCCCAGGTTCCGGCGAGGGTCCCCAGGCCGAGCCCGGCGGGCCCGGCCCGGAGGGAGGCATGTGATGCCGGTGGCCCGCCGCGCCTTCCTTCCCGCCCTTCTGCTGGCGGCCTGCTGCCTCCTCGCGCCGGGCCCGGCCGGGGCGGCGGACATCCAGGTCCACCGCGAGGTGCTGGACAACGGCCTGGTGCTCCAGGTGGTCGAGCGCCACGCCCTGCCGATCGTCACGGTGCAGATGGGCATCCGCGCCGGGGCCGCCCTGGACCCGCGGGGCGCCGCCGGCACTGCCAGCCTGACCGCGGCTCTGCTCACCGAGGGCGCCGCCGGCCACTCGGCCAACGAGATCGCCGACGCCATCGAGTTCGTGGGGGGCCGCCTGGGGGCCGGGGTGGAGGAGGACTTCGCCCGCGCCACCGTGACCGTGCTGTCCCGCGACCTGGACACGGGCCTCGGCCTCCTGGCCGACGTGGTGCGCCGGCCCGCCTTCGAGCCCAAGGAGGTGGAGCGGGTCAAGAAGGAGGTGCTGGGGGGCATCGAGGCGGACGAGGACGAGCCGGCCAAGGTGGCCGGCAAGGCCTTCGACGAGGCCCTGTTCGGCGCCCACCCCTACGCCCACCCGCCGGAGGGCGACCGGGACGGCGTGGTGGCGGCGACCCCGGAGTCCCTGCGGGCCTTCCATGACCGCTACTACCACCCGGACGGGTCCGTGCTCAACTTCGTGGGCGACGTGACCGTGGAGCAGGCCCGCGCCAAGGCCCGGTCCGCCTTCGGCGACTGGCCCAGGGGCGGCGCCGCCCCGCCCGCGCCGGAGCCGGTGTCGCCCCCCAAGGGGATCGACCTGATCCGCATCGACCGCCCGGTGACCCAGGCCACCGTGATCATGGGCCACCTGGGGCTGCGCCGCTCCGACCCGGACTTCTACCCGGCCATCGTGATGAACTACATCCTGGGGGGCGGCGGCTTCGCCTCCCGCCTGGTGAATTCGGTGCGGGAGGAGCAGGGGCTGGCGTACTCCATCGGCAGCGGCTTCACCGCCCTCGCGGACCCCGGCAGCTTCGCGGTCCAGTTCCAGACCCGCAACGCCGCCGCCAACCAGGCCATCGCCGCCGTGCAGAGCCAGCTGCGCCGCATCCGCATCGGTGCCGTCACCCCCGAGGAGCTGGCCGACGCCAAGGCCAACCTGGTGGGGGGCTTCCCCTTGCGGGTGGACACGAACGGCGAGATGGCGGGACTGCTGACCTTCATCGAGATGTACGGCCTGGGGACGGGCTACTTCGACGACTACATCCGCAACGTGCAGGCCGTCACCCGCCGGGACGTGCACCGGATCGCCCGCAAGTACCTTCACCCGGACGACGCGGTGTGGGTGGTGGTGGCCAACCAGGCGGAGGCGGATGTCCGGGTGCCCTGAGGCGGCCGGGACGCGCGCCTGCCTGGGACCGGCCCTGGCGGCCCTCTGCCTGCTGGCCCTGTGGCCCGCCGCCGGGCGCGCCCAGCCGCCCCCGGCGCCCGAGCCGCAAACCCCCGAGATCGCGCCCGGGGCCGCGCCCGAGGCCGCGCCGGAAGCCGCCCCCCAAGCCGCCGCCCCGCCCCGTTTCCTGAGCGCGCGGGTGCGGATCCGCGAGCTCACCGAGGCGGGCACCGAGACCCACGCCTTTCAGGTGCAGAAATTCGGCAACCGGGTGCGCATGGAGCCCGATCGACCCGGCGACCCGCGCTTCACCCCCGAGACCCTGTACGACTACGACAAGCGGGAGTCCTACCGCCTCCTGGCCGACGACCGCATCACCTTTTCCTACGTGATCCCGCTCCGGGACCGGGTGCTGGCCCAGATCGAGGGCCTGATGACCACGCCCCCGGAGGAGCCGGTCTACCGGCTGGAGGTCAACCCGGACGTGACGTTCGACGGCCACCCCTGCACGCTGGTGCTGGCCGGGTTCCCGTCGCCCCTCGGGAGGATCCACGCCCTGCGCTGGGTGTGGGAGGCCCGGGACCTGGACGGGCAGCCGGTAAAGGTGGTATTCCCCCAGGGCGACGGCTCGGTCCTGATCGTGGAGTACCTGGACGCGAGCGGGGCGCCCTTCGACCCCGCCCGCGTCCAGCCGCCCCCGGACCGGCCGGTGATGAGCGGGTTCTAGGCGGGAGGCGAGGGTGGCGATCGCGGTCCGGCGGCTCTTGCACACGCGCATGCGGGTGGGGGACATGGCGGCCAGCATCCGGTTCTACACCGAAGTGCTGGGCCTTCAGGTGGTCTCCCGCCACACCTCGCCCCGGGGCTCCGAGCTGGCGTTCCTGAAGGTGCCGGGCTCGGCGGAGGAGATCGAGCTGTGCAGCTTCCCGGCGGCGGGCCCGGTGCGGGTGCCGGAGGACCTCGTTCATCTGGCCTTCGAGGTGGCCGACCTGGACGAGACGATCCGGCGCCTGGAGGCGCTGGGGGTGCCGGTGACGGACGGCCCGACCGACAGCCGGTCGGGGCGCTTCTGCTTCATCGACGCCCCGGAGGGGTACGAGGTGGAGCTGATCGAGCGGCGCCCGCCGGGCGGGACGCCATGAGGAAGGAGGGGGCGACTCCGATGGCATGGACCCGGTGGGCGGTGGCGGCGGCGCTGGCGGTGGCCCTGGGGGGCTGCGCCGGCAAGGTGGCGCCGGGAGCCTCGGACTACCGGCCGCTGCCGTTTCTCTCCAAGGTCACGGTGACCGGCAGCGACGTGCCGGGCCCCTTGCGGGTCCGGGACAGCGCCCTGTTCTTCGCGGCGGGCGGCACGGACCGCGCCGTGGAGACGGGGGAGCCGGTGGAGGCGGTGTTCCGGGCCTGGGTCAACGGCCACGGCAAGTTCGCTGGCCACTGGGAGCGGGACGGCGAGGTGGTGGACCGGGTGACCGTGTTCATCACCTACGGCGAGCAGCTGGAGGTGCGGCTGGGCGACCCCGGGGCGTTCCCCACCGACCAGCCCGGGCGCCACACGGTGCGCTTCGTGGTGGAGGCCCCCGTCCCGAAGGAGTCCGGGTCCGAAGGCCCCGCCCCGGTCCCCGAGCTGACCTATGAAGTCCGGTCCCCTTACCGGTAGGCCCGCCCCGCGCCGCGAGGCCGCGCCCGCCGCGGCGCCGTTTCAGGAGCTGGCGGCCCGGGCTCTCTACTGTCCCCGCTGCGCGGCGGCCATGCCGGTGCGGGAGCGGCTGCTGCTGGTGCTGCCGGACGGCGAGGTGCACGAGTACCTGTGCCGCCGCTGCGGCGGGTCGCTGGGCACCCGCACGGTGAAGGGGGGCCTGGCCCGCCCCTAGGCCGCCAGCAGGCGGCACCCCACCAGGACAAGGAACACGGCGAAGCCGCGCCTGAGGTGCGCCGCGGGCAGGCGCTGGGCCAGGCGCGCCCCCAGGGGGGCGGCCGCCGCGCTGGCCACGGCGATGGCGGCGAAGGCGGGCAGGTGGACGAAGCCCAGGTGGGGCGGCGGGACCCCGGCCGCGCGGCCCCCCGCCAGCAGGAACCCCAGGCCCCCAGCCAGGGCGATGGGCAGGCCGCAGGCGGCCCCGGTGCCCACCGCCCGGTGGGTGCGCTCGCCCAGGTGGATCAGGTAGGGCACCGTGAGGGTGCCGCCGCCGATGCCCACCATGGCGGACAGGGCCCCGATGGGCACCCCCCACAGGGGCGCCCCGGGGCTCGGCGCCGACCCCGGCCGGGGGGCGCTCGCGAACGCCATGCGGGCGGCCACCGCCAGCTCGAACACCCCCACCACGGCCCGGAGCGCCTCCCCCGGCACCCCCCGCGCCAGCAGCGCGCCCCCCAAGGCCCCGGCGGCGATGGGGGGGCCGAGGCGCCGCACCCGCTCCCATGCCACGGCCCCGGCCCGGTGGTGGGCCCGCACCGAGGCCGCGGCGGTCACGGCGATGGTGGCCAGGGAGGTGCCCACGGCGGTGTGGACCGCGACCCCCGCCGGCACCCCCCGCCCCTCCAGCAGCAGGGCCAGCACCGGCACCACGACCAGGCCGCCCCCGATCCCCAGCAGCCCGGCCAGAACGCCCGCCGCGAGCCCCACGGCGAGGAGCGCCGCCAGGTAGAGGGCGGGGTCAGCCATTTCCGGGGGCGCGGGGCCCCGGCGACGTCACGGGCCCAAGTCCTTCACGTACACCTTGGCGTTGCGCTGGTAGTTGTACATCGCCTGGCGCCGCACCGGCAGGGCGCCGATCTCGGCGGCCACGAAGCCCCGCTCCAGGAACCAGTGGGCGGTCTGGGTGGTCAGGACGAACACCCGCCCGATCCCCTGCTCCCGGGCCGCCCGCTCCACCTGCTCCAGCAGCACCTGGGCCCGGCCGGCCTTGCGGTACTCCGGGTGCACCGCCAGGCACGCCAGCTCCCCGACCGCCTCCTCGGGGAAGGGGTGGAACGCGGCGCAGGCCACCACGGCCCCGTCCCGCTCCAGGACGGTGTAGGTGCCGATCTCGGTCTCCAGCCGCTCCCGGGGCCGCGGCACCAGGACCCCGGCGAGCTCCAGGGGGCCGATCAGCGCCAGGATGCCCCCGACGTCGTCGATGGAGGCGGGGCGGGTGGCCTCGAAGCCCCGGGTGGTGACCAGGGTGCCCACGCCGTCCCGGGTGAACAGCTCGGTCAGCAGGCCGCCGTCCACGCTCCGGTCCACCAGGTGGGCCCGCCGCACGCCCCCGACGAGGGCGGTGACGCAGGCCGCCAGGGTGGCCTTCAGGGGGCCGGGCAGGGCGGGCTCGGCCCCGATCCGGGCCTCGGCGTCCGCCAGGGACAGCTCGCGCACCGGGGCCCCGGCGGCGTCGGCGAGGCCCGGAGGGTCCACCAGGCACAGGAGCTTGTCGGCCTCCAGGGCCACTGCGGCGGCCCCGGCCACCTCCATGGCGGTCAGGTTGAACACCTCGCCGGTGGGGGAGTAGCCGACGGGGGACAGCAGGGCCACCGCCCCCTCGTCGAGCACCTTGCCGATGGCGACGGTGTCCACCCGCCGCACCAGGCCGGTGTGGCCGAAGTCCACCCCGTCCCGCACCCCCACGGGGCGGGCGGTGACGAAGTTGCCCGAGGCCACCCGGATGCGGGCCCCCGCCATGGGGGAGTTGGCCAGCCCCATGGAGAGCCGGGCCTCGATCTCCATGCGCACCACCCCGGCGGCCTCCTTCACGCAGGCCAGGGCCTCCGGGCTCGTGGCGCGGACCCCCTCGTGGTAGTCCAGCGCGAGCCCCGCGGCGTTCAGGCGCGCCTCCACCTGGGGCCGGGTGCCGTGCACCAGCACCAGGCGTACCCCCAGGCTGGAGAGCTGGGCGATGTCGTGGATCAGCCCGGCGAATTCCGGCCCCGCCACCGCCTCGCCGCCGAAGGCCACCACGAAGGTGCGCCCCCGGTGGGCGTTGATGTAGGGGGCGGCGCCCCGGAAGAAGCGGATGAATGCGTCAGGTCCGTCGGACACCCGTGGTCTCCCCGCTGTCGCCCGGCCCGCAGAACTGCGCGATCAGCCCGGTCAGCGCGTCGCGCATGGGCCGGACCCGCTCCAGGGCCAGGAACTCGTCCGGCTGGTGGGCCTGGGCCAGGTCCCCCGGCCCCAGGATCACCGTCTCCACCCCGAGCCCCGCCAGGTAGGGACCCTCGGTGGCGAAGGTTACGGAACCGGACGGGGTGCCTGTCAACGCCTCGGCCGCCTTCACGATGGCCGAGGCCGGGTCGGTCTCCAGGGGCGGCACCCCCTCCACCAGGGCGTCCACCCGCACCCCCAGGCCGCTGCCGGCCAGCACCCGCCGCACCCGCACGTCCAGCTCGCGCCGCGACGGGTTCACCTCCATGCCCGGCACCAGGCGCAGGTCGATGGACAGCTCGCACTCGGCGCAGATCCGGTTGGGGTTGTCGCCCCCCCGGATGTGGCCCAGGTTCAGGGTGGGGAAGGGCACCTTGAAGCGCGGGTCCGGGTGGCGCTTCGCCAGCTCCTCCCGCCACCCCATCAGCTCGCCCATGACCCGGTACATCCCGTCCAGGGCGCTGACCCCCAGGGACGGGTCGCTGGAGTGGCCCGGGCGCCCGGTCAGGTGGATGTGCTCCATCATGACGCCCTTGTGCAGGTGCACGGGCCTCAACGACGTGGGCTCGCCGATCACGGCGTAGCGCCCCGGGGCCCGGCCCGCGTCGGACAGGGCCTTGGCGCCGGCCATGCTGGTCTCCTCGTCGGCCGTGGCCAGCACCACCAGGGGGCGGCGCAGGCGTGCCGGATCCACCCACGCCGCCACCTCGACGGCCAGGGCGAGAAAACCCTTCATGTCCGCCGTGCCCAGGCCGTAGAGGCGGCCGTCGGCCTCGGTGAGGGTGAACGGGTCGTGGCGCCAGCGCCCGACGTCGTAGGGCACCGTGTCGGTGTGCCCGGCCAGCACCAGGCCCCCGTCCGCATCCGCCGGCCCCCGGGTGGCGATCAGGTTGCACTTGCCCGGCAGGCCCGGCAGGTCCTGGACGGTCACCGCGAAGCCGCTGTCGTCCAGCCACCCGGCCAACAGGTCGATCACGGGCCGGTTGGGCTGGTCCAGCTCGACCAGCGGGCTGCTCACCGAGGGCGTGGCGACGAGGGCCGCGAGGGCCTCCTGGAAGGGGGGGGCGGTCATGGCGCGATTGTGGGCGCAAGGGCCCCGGGGATGCAACGCGGGCGGGCGCCGTCTGCTACCGTCATGTCCGGCGGCCGCGAAGCCGAGGGGGGTGAGTGAGCGAAGGGCCCTTCAGGACGGTGGCGACGTACCGGGAGGCGATCCAGGCCGAGACCGCCGCCGAGCTGCTGCGCTCCGCCGGCATCGAGGCCGTGGTGTCGGACGCCAATACGGCCTCCGTGCAGCCCCTCTACTCGTTCGCCCTGGGGGGCGTGAAGGTCTGGGTGCGGGAGCCCGACCTGCCCCGGGCCCGGACCCTGCTGCGGGACCTGCTGATCAACTTGGAGTACGGCCTCCGCGTCGGGGCCCGGCCCCGCGCCGCCGGGGGCGCCATGCGCTGCCGGGGCTGCGGCAGCCCCGCCACGGTGGCCGCTCCCGGCCTCGGCGGCCTGCTCTCCCTGGGGATCCGGCGCCGCTGCCTGGCCTGCGGCCACGTCGGCTGGCGCATGCCCCGCTGGCGAGATGTGCCCGAGGCGCCCCTGCCGCCCGCCTTCGAGCGGGCCATCGCCGAATACGAGGCGGGCCTGCGCGGGCGCCTGCTGGGGGCCCTGCGGCGGGCCCTGGCGGCAAAGCACCGGGAGGCCGCCCGGGCCACGGTCGAGGCCGCCGCCGAACGGCGCCGCCGGACCCTGGACGCGCGCTACGAGGCGGTGCGGAGGGAAGTGGTCGCGGCAGTGGCGCAGGGCCTGAGGTCGGAGGCCGAGCGCGACCTGCTGGCGGCCCAGGAATACCTCACCTGGCGGGAGCTGGCCGCCCTGGAACGGCGCCGCGACGCCCTGACCGGGCCCGGCCGCCGGGTGCTGGAACGGCTGACGGCCGAGGCCCGCCGCCGCGCCGGCCTCGCCGAATGAAAAGGGGCGGCCCCCCCGTCGGGAGGGCCGCCCCAGGGCACGGCGCCGAACACCGGATCAAACGCCAGCAGGCAACTCGATCAGCCCTTTGGCGGGTAGGGATCGTTCCCGTGACTATCGGACTGGGAAATCCGCCCGTCCTTGTTATGGATAACGAACTCTGTCCCCTGGTTGCGGCTGATCTGCCGCCCCTGGTCAATCGCGTCCTGCTTCGTGTCGGTATGGACGGAAGCGCGGCTCGCTCCGCCACGTTTCACATCCCATCCACCGCCAGGGTTGGGGACAACGTGATGAGAATCCCTTGGCATCCGCTTCTCTTCCCGTGAATGTGGAATGCCTGGCGGGGGGCTAGCCCCGCCAGGCATTCCAGACCCACCTAGCTACATCCCACGCTCGCCCCGCAGTTGAGGCACTTGTAGCAGGCGCCGTTGCGCACCAGCATGCTGCCGCACTCGGGGCACGGCGGCGAGTCCTCCTGGGCCTGGAAGGCGGTCTCCTCGCTCACCCCACCCTCGCCGAAGTCCAGGGCGGGCTGGGAGGCGGACTCGCCCTCGCCGGGCACCTCGGCCTCGTCGTCGGGTTTGAGGAACTTCTGCCCGAGCCAGCGGAAGATGTAGTCGATCACGCTCTTGGCGATCGGCACGTCCTTGTTGTTCGTGAAGCCCGCCGGCTCGAACCGGGTGTGGCTGAACTTCTTCACCAGGGTCGACAGGGGCACGCCGTACTGGAGGGCGATGCTGGTCCCGGTGGCCACCGCGTCCATGAGCCCCGAGATCGTGGAGCCCTGCTTGGCCATGGTGATGAAGATCTCGCCCGGCTGGCCGTCGTCGTACATGCCCACGGTGATGTAGCCCTCGTGGCCGCCCACGCAGAACTTGTGGGTGATCGAGCGGCGCTCGTCCGACAGGCGCCGGCGGGTGGGCCGGGCCTCCAGCTTGGCCTTCTCCTTCAGGCTCGTGTTGAGGGGCTGGGTGCGCTTGGAGCCGTCGCGGTAGATCGCGATGGCCTTCACCCCCAGGCGCCACGCCTCGATGTAGGCGTCCTTGATCTGCTCGATCGTGGCGTCGCTGGGCACGTTCACCGTCTTGGAGATGGCCCCCGAGATGAACGGCTGCACCGCCCCCATCATGCGCACGTGCCCCATGGCGGCGATGCTGCGCAGGCCGTTGGCGGGCTTGAAGGCGCAGTCGAACACCGGCAGGTGCTGGTCCGACAGCCCCGGGGCCCCCTCGATCGTGTCGTTCTCGTCGATGTACTGGAGGATGTTCTCGATCTGGGCCCGGGAGTAGCCCAGGGATTTCAGCCCCTCGGCCACGGTGCGGTTGACGATCTTCATCATCCCGCCGCCGACGAGCTTCTTGTACTTCACCAGGGCGATGTCGGGCTCCACCCCGGTGGTGTCGCAGTCCATCATGAAGCCGATGGTGCCCGTGGGGGCCAGCACCGAGATCTGGGCGTTGCGGTAGCCGTGGGACTCACCCTCCAGGAGGGCCAGGTCCCACGCCTCGTGGGCCGCGTCCATCAGGGCCGTGGGCACGTACTGCCGCTCGATGTCCCGCACCGCGGCGCGGTGCTTGCGGATCACGCCCAGGAACGGCTCCCGGTTCTTGGCGAAGCCCGCGAACGGCCCCACCTTGGCCGCGATCTCGGCCGAGACCGCGTAGCCGTGGCCGGTCATGATGGCCGTCACGGCGGCGGCGTGGGCCCGCCCCGGATCGGAGTCGTAGGGCACGCCCCGGGCCATGAGCAGCGCCCCCAGGTTGGCGTAGCCCAGCCCGAGGGGGCGGAACTCCTCGCTGTTGTAGCCGATCTGCTCGGTGGGGTAGCTGGCGCCGCCCACGATGATCTCCTGGGCCAGGATCATCACCCGCACCGCCTGCCGGAAGGCGGCCACGTCGAAGCCCCCCTCCTCGGTGCGGAACTTCATCAAGTTCAGGCTCGACAGGTTGCACGCCGAGTCGTCCAGGAACATGTACTCCGAGCACGGGTTGCTGGCGTTGATGGGGGCCGTCTCGGGGCAGGTGTGCCAGGCGTTGATCGTGGTGTCGAACTGCATGCCCGGGTCGCCGCACACCCAGGTGGCCTCGGCGATCTTTTCCATCAGCTCCCGGGCCGGGTAGGTGCTCACGGTCTCGCCGTTGGTGCGGCTGATCGTGTTCCACTGCCGGTCCTCGAGCACCGCCCGCATGAAGGCGTCGCTGACCCGGACGGAGTGGTTGGCGTTCTGGAAGTGGACGGAGTCGTAGGCGCCGCCGGGGACGTTGAAGCCGCCGTCGTAGCCGGCCTCGATGAGGGCCCAGGCCTTCTTCTCCTCCTCCTCCTTGCTGGTGATGAACTCCAGGATGTCGGGGTGGTCGGCGTTGAGGATCACCATCTTGGCGGCCCGGCGGGTCTTGCCGCCGCTCTTGATCACGCCCGCGAAGGCGTCGAAGCCGCGCATGAAGGAGACCGGGCCGGAGGCGATGCCGCCCCCCTCGAGCCGCTCCATGGAGCCGCGCAGGGGCGACAGGTTGGTGCCGGTGCCGGAGCCGCCCTTGAACAGCATCCCCTCGGTCTTGGCCAGGTCCAGGATGCTGGACATGGAGTCGTCCACCGAGTTGATGAAGCAGGCCGAGCACTGGGGCTTCTCGTAGAGCCCGCAGTTGAACCACACGGGGCTGTTGAAGCTGGCCTTCTGGTGCAGGACCACGTGGGTCAGCTCGTCGGCGAACACGCCCCGCTGATCCGCGTCGTCGAAGTAGCCGCGCTGGAGGCCCCAGTCGGCGATGGTCTGGGCCACCCGGTCGATGAGGGTCTTGAGCGAGCGCTCCCGCTCCGGCGTGCCCAGGTGGCCGTGGAAGTACTTGGACACCACCACGTTGGTCGCCATCTGCGACCAGCTCTTGGGCATCTCCACGTCGCGCTGCTCGAAGAGGACCTCGCCTTTCTCGTTGGCGATCGTGGCGTCGCGCAGCTCCCACTCCACGTCGTCGTAGGGATGCACCCCCTCCTGGGTGAAGTAGCGCCCCACCAGGCCGGTCCCGGCCGCCTTGGCCCCCGAGGGGGGGATGGCGGTCAGGTCCATCTGGGTCTCCTTGGCGCGTCGCTTGGTCACGGTCGCCTCGTCGCTTTCCACCCCGGCCGCGGCGCGTGGCTCGGCGGGGGTGACGGCATCCTCTCCCATTCTATCCCTCCCCTGTTCGGTTGTCCGTTTGAGTGCGGACGCAAAAACAACCGGCCGCCCGCGCCTTCCCCGCAGCCATCGTGGCGCGGGGCGCCCGGCGCGGGAGGCCGGGGGTCCACCGGCCGGGACGGTACCAGCCCTCTCGAAGGGGTGTCAACGGGGTTTCCACAAGATCTTGTGGGCATCAAAATCCGTGCCACAACAGGTGGTGTTCATAAGCCTGTGGAGAACGCTGTGGGCGGGCGTCCCCGGGTCGCCCCCCGGGGGGCCGCCGAGCGCCCTGGGGAAAACGGGCGTGTCCGGCCCTTCGGCCCCGTGCTATTCTGGCCCCCGGCCGGGCCGGAGCGCCGGGCCGGGCCGGGGGCGGCCCACCCCCCAAGGGTCCGGCGCCGATTCCGGCCCCAAATTCAGTCCGAGATCCGGCCCGGGACGCGGCCGAGACCCGGGCCGGCGGCACGCCACGGAGATGAAGGGAACGGGAGCCATGTTTCGGGGAAGCATCGTCGCGCTGGTGACGCCCTTCGACGCCCGGGGGCGCCTGGACGAGAAGGCCCTCGGCGAGCTGGTCGAGTGGCACCTCGCCGAGGGCACCGCCGGCATCGTGCCGTGCGGCACCACCGGCGAGTCGGCCACCCTCACCCATACCGAGCACGAGCGGGTGGTGGAGCGGGTGGTGGAGGCCGCGGCGGGGCGGGTGCCGGTGATCGCCGGCTCCGGCTCCAACGCCACCGACGAGGCCGTCGAGCTGACCCGCCACGCCAAGAAGGCCGGGGCCGCCGCCGCCCTGCTCATCACCCCCTACTACAACAAGCCCACCCAGGAGGGGCTCTACCGGCACTTCGCCGCCCTGGCCCGGGCCGTGGACCTGCCCCAGGTGCTCTACAACGTCCCCGGCCGCACCGCCGTGAACCTGCTGCCCGAGACGGTCGAGCGCCTGTGCGAGTTCGAGAACATCGTGGCGATCAAGGAGGCCACGGGCAGCGTGCAGGTGACCGGTGAGATCGTGCGCCGCTGCGGCGACCGCATGACCGTGCTCTCCGGCGACGACTTCGCCAACCTGGGGCTCCTGGCCATGGGGGCCACCGGCGCCATCTCGGTGACCGCCAACGTGGCCCCCGCCGACATGGCCGCCCTGTTCGCCGCCTGGGACCGGGGCGACGTGGCCGAGGCGCGGCGCCTGCACTACCGCCTGCTGCCCCTGCACAGCGCCATGTTCCTGGAGGGCAACCCGATCCCGGTGAAGGCCGCCTTGGGCCTCATGGGCCGGATCGGCCCCACCCTGCGCCTGCCGCTGACGGACTTGGCCGAGGCCCACTTGGACACCCTGACAGCGGCCCTGGCCGACTACGGCCTGCTGAAGGCGCGGCGCGCATGAACCCCGTCCGCGTCGCCGTCACGGCGGCCGCGGGCCGCATGGGGCAGCGCCTCGTGGCCCTGGCCCACCAGGGGGAGGGCACCGTGGTGGCCGCCGCCACCGAGGCCTCCACCCACGGCCGCCTGGGCCACGACGCGGGGCAGGTGGCGGGCATCGGCGCCATCGACGTGACGATCTCCCCGGACCTGGCCCACGCCGTCGGCGCCGTGGACGTGGTGATCGACTTCTCCACCCCCGAGGCCACCGTGGCCCACGCCGCCGTCGCCGGGGCCGCCAAGGTCCCCCTGGTGATCGGCACCACCGGCCTGTCTGCGGACCAGCAGGCCCGGGTGGAAGAGGCCCTGGCTGGGGTGCCCTACGTCCAGGCCCCCAACATGAGCGTGGGGGTGAACCTGGTGTTCAAGCTCCTGGACCTGGCGGCCCGGGCCCTGGGGGACGCCTACGACGTGGAGATCGTCGAGACCCACCACCGCCACAAGGTGGACGCCCCCTCCGGCACCGCCCTGCGCATGGGGGAGGTGGTGGCCCGGGCCCGGGGCGTGAGCCTGGAGACCCACGGGGTCTTCGCCCGCCACGGCCAGACCGGGCCCCGCAAGCGCGGCGCCATCGGTCTGCAGTCCCTGCGCCTGGGGGACGTGGCCGGAGACCACCTGGTGACCTTCGGCACCGAGGGGGAGCGGGTGGAGATCGGCCACCGGGCCTCCAGCCGCGACACGTTCGCCCTGGGGGCCATCCGCGCCGCCCGCTGGGTGGTGGGCCGCCCCCCGGGGCACTACGACATGCAGGACGTGCTCGGCCTGCGCTAGCCCCCGCCCCCCGCCCCCCGCGCCACGAGGGGCGTATCATGACGGGGAGGCCGGCCGGACGCCCCCCGGGGGCGCGGCCGGGGCACCCATGGGCACACCGGAGACCACCGCATACATCGGCGTGGGCGCCAACCTGGGCGACCGGCGGGGCCAGTGCGATCGGGCCGTGGCGGCCCTGGGGGGCATGCCCGGCGTGACCGTGCGGCGGGTCTCCTCCTGGCGCGAAACCGAGGCCGTGGGCCCGCCCCAGGGCGACTTCATCAACGGCGTGGTCGAGGTAGCCACCACCTTGAGCCCCCGGGGCCTGCTGGAGGCGTGCCTGGCGGTGGAGCGGGCCATGGGGCGGCAGCGGCATCCGGGCGAGCGCCGGGGGCCCCGGGTGATCGACCTGGACCTGCTCCTGTTCGGCGACGTCGTGCTCGACGCGCCCGGCCTTTGCGTGCCCCACCCGGAGCTGCGCGCCCGCCGCTTCGTCCTGGAGCCCCTGGCGGAGATCGCCCCGGACGCGGTGGACCCGGTCAGCGGCCGCACCGCCGCCCGGCTCCTGGCCGAGCTGGACGCCGCCCCCGCCCGCGCGGCCGGGGCCGCCGAGCCGGGGACGCGGCCGTGAGCCCCGAGCTCGTCACCGGCGCCGCCGCCATGGGGGCCCGCTCCCGGGCGTGGCGTGACGCCGGACACCGGGTGGGCCTGGTGCCCACCATGGGAGCCCTGCACGCTGGCCACGCAGCCCTCCTGGAGCGGGCCCGGGCCGAGTGCGGCCGGGTGGTCCTGTCGATCTTCGTCAACCCGCGCCAGTTCGGCCCCGGCGAGGACCTCGCCACCTACCCCCGCACCCTGGAGGCTGACCTGGAGATCGCCGCCGGGGCCGGGGCGGACCTGGTGTTCGCCCCCGGCGAGAAGGACGTCTACCCGGACGGCTTCCAGACCACCGTCTCGGTGGACCCCCTGACCCGGCGCCTGTGCGGGGCGTCGCGCCCGGGCCACTTCGACGGCGTGACCACCGTGGTGTGCCGGCTGCTCGGCCTGGTGCGGCCCCACCGGGCCTACTTCGGGCGCAAGGACTACCAGCAGGCCGTGGTGGTGCGCCGCATGGTGGCCGACCTGGCCCTGGAGCCGGAGGTGGTGGTCTGCCCCACGGTGCGGGAGGCCGACGGCCTGGCCCTCAGCTCCCGCAACCGCTACCTGTCGCCGGAGGACCGGCTCCGTGCCCGGGCCGTGCCCGCCTCCCTGGAGGCGGGGGCGCGCCGGTTCGCCGCCGGCGAGACCGACCCCGCCCCCGTGCTGGAGGCCATGCGGAAGGTGCTGGCCGAGGGTGCGGACGACGTGGACTACGTGGCCGCCTGCCACCCGGACACCCTGGAGCCGGTGGCCCGCCTGGTGCCGGGCACCGTGCTCCTGGTGGCGGCCCGGGTGGGGCCGGCGCGGCTGATCGACAACCGCACCCTGGCCTGATCCCCCGGCGGCCTCCGCCCGTCCCGGGGCGCCGAAAAAAGACCGCGGGCGCCATTGACGCGGGGCCGGGCGATTCATACAATACCAAGCTTTTCCGCCGCCGAAGAATCGGCCGGTCGCGTGTCGCTCGTGAACGCGCTCGGCATCGCGGTTGTAAGGGGTTTTGCATGCCGACGATCAGTCAGCTGGTGCGCAAGGGACGCAAGAAGGTCGTGACCCGCACCAAGAGTCCGGCGCTCAAGGACTGCCCGCAGAAGCGGGGGGTCTGCGTGCGCGTCTACACCACCACGCCGAAGAAGCCCAACTCGGCGCTTCGCAAGGTGGCCCGCGTGCGCCTGACCAACGGCATCGAGGTGACCTCGTACATCCCGGGCGTGGGCCACAACCTGCAGGAGCACAGCATCGTGCTCATCCGGGGCGGCCGCGTGAAGGACCTGCCGGGCGTGCGCTACCACATCGTGCGCGGCGCTCTGGACACCACCGGGGTGGGCGACCGGCGCCGGGGCCGGTCCAAGTACGGCGCCAAGCGGCCCAAGTAGCCCGGGCAGAAGGAGGCAGAAGAGCCGTGTCCCGCAGAAGTTCCGCTGTCAAGCGCGTGCCGGTGGCCGACCCCAAGTACAACGATGTGCTGGTGGCGCGGCTGATCAACGTCATCATGCACGACGGCAAGAAGACCGTGGCCGAATCCATCGTCTACGGCGCCTTCGACCGGATCGGCGAGCAGACCGGCCGCGAGGGGGTGGAGGTGTTCCGCGAGGCGATGGACAACCTGCGCCCCATGGTGGAGGTCCAGTCCCGCCGTGTGGGCGGCGCCTCCTACCAGGTGCCGATCGAGGTGCGCACCGAGCGCCGCACCGCCCTCGCGCTGCGCTGGCTGGTGCAGTACGCGCAAGGCCGTTCGGGTCGCTCGATGGAGGGCAAGCTGGCCCAGGAGGTGATGGACGCGGCGGGCAAGGCCGGAGCCGCCTACAAGAAGCGCGAGGACACCCACCGGATGGCGGAGGCCAACCGCGCCTTCGCCCACTTCCGGTTCTAGGGGCGGCGAGGGAACCCCAGGACCCCCTTCGGGAACAGGCACCATGGCACGCAAGTACGCACTCGACCGCTGGCGCAACATCGGCATCATGGCCCACATCGACGCCGGCAAGACCACCACGACCGAGCGGGTCCTGTTCTACACCGGCATCTCCCACAAGATCGGCGAGGTCCACGACGGCACCGCCGTCATGGACTGGATGGAGCAGGAGCAGGAGCGCGGCATCACGATCACCTCCGCCGCCACCACCTGCTACTGGAAGCGGGACGACGACCAGTACCACATCAACATCATCGACACCCCGGGCCACGTGGACTTCACCATCGAGGTGGAGCGCTCCCTGCGGGTGCTCGACGGCGCCGTGGCGGTGTTCGACGCGGTCAGCGGCGTGGAGCCCCAGTCCGAGACGGTGTGGCGCCAGGCCAACAAGTACCGGGTGCCCCGCATCTGCTTCATGAACAAGATGGACCGGGTGGGGGCCGACTTCTTCCACAGCATGCAGACCCTGGTGGACCGGCTCCAGGCCCGCCCCGTGGCCGTGCAGTACCCCATCGGGGCCGAGGACGCCTTCCGCGGCCACGTGGACCTGGTGGAGATGAAGGCCATCCTCTTCAAGGATGAGACTATGGGGGCGGAGTACACGGTCGAGGAGATCCCGGCCGACCTCGCCGGCCAGGTCGCCGAGTGGCGCGAGAAGCTCATCGAGGCCGCCGCCGACTTCGACGACGCCATCATGGAGCGGTTCCTCGAGGGCGGCGCCGAGGCCATCACGGCCGCCGAGATCCGGGCCGCCATCCGCAAGGGCTGCCTGGCCATGCAGATCGTGCCGTGCCTGTGCGGCTCGGCCTTCAAGAACAAGGGCGTCCAGCCCCTCCTGGACGCCGTGATCGACTACCTCCCCTCCCCCTCCGACATTGCCGAGGTCCACGGCCACGACACCGACGGGGGCGACGCGGTGCGCAAGTTCACCGACGAGGAGCCGTTCTCGGCCCTGGCCTTCAAGGTGGCCACCGACCCCTACGTGGGCCAGCTCACCTTCATCCGGGTCTACTCGGGCGTGCTGCCCGCCGGCTCCTACGTGATGAACTCCACCAAGGGCAAGCGCGAGCGCGTGGGGCGCCTGCTCCAGATGCACGCCAACAAGCGCGAGGAGATCGAGGAGGTGCGGGCCGGCGACATCGCCGCCGTGGTGGGCCTGAAGGACACCACCACCGGCGACACCCTGTGCGCCGAGAACGCCCAGGTGGTCCTCGAGCGGATGATCTTCCCGGAGCCGGTCATCTCCGTGGCGATCGAGCCCAAGACCAAGGACGACCATCAGAAGATGGGCGTCGCCCTGGCCAAGCTGCTCCAGGAGGACCCCTCCATGCGGGTCCGCACCGACGAGGAGACCGGCGAGGTGATCCTGTCGGGCATGGGGGAGCTGCACCTGGAGATCGTCGTCGACCGGATGCGCCGCGAGTTCAAGGTGGAGGCCAACGTCGGCAAGCCCCAGGTGGCCTACCGCGAGACCATCACCCGCACCGTGGAGCAGGAGGGCAAGTTCGTCCGCCAGACCGGCGGCCGCGGCCAGTACGGCCACGTCTGGCTGCGCCTGGAGGCGACGGAGCCGGGCACGGGCTTCGAGTTCGTGAACGGCATCGTGGGTGGCGTGGTGCCCCGCGAGTACGTGCCCGCCGTGCAGAAGGGCATCGAGGAGGCCATGCAGAGCGGCGTCCTGGCCGGGTACCCGGTGGTGGACCTGAAGGCCACGCTGTACGACGGCTCCTACCACGAGGTGGACTCCTCCGAGATGGCCTTCAAGGTGGCCGGCTCCATGGCCTTCAAGGACGGCTGCAGGGCCGCCGGCGCCCAGCTGCTGGAGCCGATCATGTCCAACGAGGTCATCGTCCCCGAGGAGTACATGGGCGACGTGATCGGCGACCTCAACTCCCGGCGTGGCCGCATCCAGGGCATGGAGGCCCGCGCCGGCGCCCAGGTCATCTCCTCCAAGGTGCCTCTGGCGGAGATGTTCGGCTACGCCACCCAGCTGCGGTCCATGACCCAGGGGCGGGCCACCTTCACCATGCTGTTCTCCCACTACGAGCCGGTGCCCAAGCAGATCGGCGACGAGATCGTCGCCCGGGTCAGGGGCTCCTAGGGGTTGGCAAGGCACACCCAAGGTTTGAACCGGCATCTGGCACAAGGAGCGTAGGGGTCATGGGCAAGGAGACATTCGATCGGAGCAAGCCGCACGTCAACGTGGGGACGATCGGACACGTGGACCACGGCAAGACGACGCTGACGGCGGCGATCACGGCGGTGCTGGCGAAGTCTGGGGGAG
>Ga0210123_1000629_pt1 | contig 21105 bp, 14 predicted proteins | sample Muzzi_PWB_D2_FD_185535 | JGI IMG/M metagenome (GOLD analysis project Ga0210123, IMG submission 185535) | Wetland microbial communities from San Francisco Bay, California, USA, that impact long-term carbon sequestration - Muzzi_PWB_D2 (SPAdes) | ecosystem: Environmental > Aquatic > Marine >... | reverse complement strand
CTGGGAGATGAATGCATTGTTACAAATCAGGATGAAGTCGGAACCTACTCCAAAGATGCTTCAGGTCTGAATTATCCCCCTGAACTGGTCGTCCGGGTTCAGGAAACATCACAAATTCAAAGGCTTATGAGACTGGCCAATGAATACAAGTTTCCGGTAATCCCTCGAGGTGGCGGGTCGGGATTGGCAGGGGGTTGTTTGCCGGTTTTGGGCGGTGTGGTGCTGTCACTGGAAAAGTTGAACCGTATTATTTCCGTTGATACGCAAAACCTTATTGCGGAAGTTCAACCCGGAACCATTACTAAAGATTTACGGGATGCGGTCCAACAAAAAAAACTCTTTTTCCCGCCGGATCCGGCCGGGATGGATCAAAGCACCATCGGCGGCAACGCAGCCACAAATGCCGGCGGCCCATCATGTGTCAAATACGGAACCACAAAGGATTACATTCTCGGCCTTGAAGCGGTGCTTCCCTCCGGTCGAATGATAAACACCGGAACCCGGACCCGTAAAGGTGTGGTCGGATACGACCTTACCCAACTTCTTGTCGGTTCCGAGGGAACGCTTGGCATCATCACCGGTTTGATTTTAAAACTAATCCCCTTCCCGGCTGCCGTCAGCGCCATGACTGCCGTCTTTTCAGACCTGCCGTCGGCCATGCAGGCCGTAATTCAAATTCTGAACAGAGGACATCTGCCATCGGCCATTGAGTTTTTGGACGCCAAATGCCTCTTACTGGTGAAAGATATTTTGCCGTTTCATGTTCCCGGCGAAAATTCCACACTGTTGATTTTCGAGGTTGACGGTGACCCTGATCAGACAAAACAGAAAATTAAAACCATCGGAAAGATTTTAAAGGAGGTTGGCGCAACGCACCTTCTTCCCGCTTTTAATGAAAAGGAACGCGAAGATATCTGGAATGTCCGGCGACAGGTTTCTTTGAGGATTCACGACAATTATGCCCTCTACATCCCCGAGGACGTAGCGGTTCCCCTAGGGAAAATCCCGGCCCTTGTGGCCGAACTTCCGGAGTTGGAAGCCGAATACGATTTCGACATATTCGCTTTCGGGCATGCAGGTGACGGTAATATCCATCTCAACATCACGGCGCAAAATCAGGACAACATGAATCGGGTGGAAATGGGAGTGAAGGCCATATTGGCCAGGGTGATTCAGATGGGCGGCACAATTTCCGGTGAACACGGCATCGGCCAGGCTAAAAAACGGTATTTGTCCATGGAGCTTTCAGCGGAAAGCATCCGGCTCCAGACCGAAATCAAAAAGGTCTTTGATCCAAATATGATCCTCAACCCGGGGAAAATTTTTCCCAAAGAAGATTTCAACAACCGTCTACTCTGAAAATCCGTAGTGAAATATTTCGTATTCGGTTTTTCCTCCCAGCAAAGCATCGATCTTGTCTTGGATTTCTCTTCTATCCTCGCTGGCCATCCATTTTTTCCAGTCTTCAGAAGAATGCCACGTGCTGATCACCAGAAACAAATCGGGTCGGTCCATGCTTCTTAAGGTTTCACCGGAAATATAACCAAAATGATTTGTGGCAAGGGATCTGATTTCCCTGAAAAGGGGTATGATTTCTTTGGCTTTGTCTTCCGGCACGATTCGCTTAATGAAAATTTTAACCGCCATGCTGCCCTCCTTTGAGGTGTGTTTTCATTTATGGGTTGAATGAAATTGTTGTCATATGATTTTTTTTTGCACCGTTAACCTTGAACCCTGAACCTCTTTCGTTAAATACCAGAAAAATAAAATATCGTCAAATTTGGCAGACCATTGGAAAAAAATAATACCGGGTTAACAGCGTATTGTTTTTTTCCTCTAACTGTTATAGGAAAAGCATACATCTGCCGTCAAGGAACGCTGACCGAAAATCGCCAACATAAAAGCCAAAGATAATGCCGATGGGAAGGGGTGCAAGACAAAATGTTTAACGAAAATAATTGTCTGGAAAATTTGAAACACATTGTATCCGAATATGCCGATGATGAAAACATAAAAAATCTGTCTTTGGATGAACTCCGATCAAGCTATACGAAAATCGCCGATAATATTTATCCCATATCTGTTTCCAACCGCCTTAAATACAAAAACATGCTATGGAATATCGACAATTTAAAACCCGAAATCCGGTCAAGATTTCAAGCACAACTTTTCAATACATGGCATTCTGTTTACATAAAATCGATAATAAACGATCCGACAGAAAATCGTCCGGAAATTAAAAAACAAGAATCGACGTTTGTTGTGGAAGGCAAAAAAGCTCTAAAATCAATGCAAAGCAACACGCCTCCGTCATTACGGAACAACAACCCATTGAAAGTGAAAAACAAAAAAGTGTGTCATCAAATGAAGACGCGGATCCAAGCCGTGGAATGAATCCGGTGGAAAAACAAACTCCAATAACAGTCCCAAAGGTTTCGGCCAACAAATATGAAAACGACTGGTTCGATAAACTCCTCGATTTTTTTGCCGCCATCGTCGGCAGTGTGGCGGGAGTAGCGGGTCATTAGAAGCCATCTCAAAATAAAGATTTTGGTTCAAGATCAAGGCGGTGCCGAGTTTTAACCCGCAGGCATACTCAAGTATGTCGAGGACTTAAAACGAGGCTCCAACGCCGAGGTTGGGCCAAAAGATTATTTCGAGATAGCTTCTAGTTTTTCTTGATTTAATTGTCCTGAACGATACTTGATTTGTTCAAGTGAGATTTTGTGCAAACACACTCGCGAAGAATCTGTTCATCGCGGAATAGCACTTATCCGGTGTCTCAATCATCGGCCAGTGACCGGCACCCGTATATTGCCTATTGGGTATGTCGTATTTAATATGGATATGCATGATACAACATTCATCCTTAACTGAGCGTTCATATCCATTTTCATGAATGATTCAAGCGTTAACTCCCGCCGAGCTGGGTCTGGGGCTTAATAATGACATCGATCCGCCGGTTGACAGCACGACCTTCTTCTGTTGCATTGGAGGCCAAAGGTTTTGAAGAACCATATCCCACGGCAACGATTCGGTCATAGGATAATGTCTTGTTTGCCAATAGATACTGGCGGACACTCTCGGCTCTTTGCTGGGATAAAAGTTCGTTAACTTCATTTGAGCCTGTACTATCCGTATGACCTTCAATGATCACATCCGGTTCGCCGAATGTCCGGATAGACTGCTGGATTTTACTGAGCAGAGGATAATTGTCCGGCATGATAACGCTTTTTCCCACAGGAAATTGAATAGCTCTCAAACGAATGACCAGAGAATCTCCTTTTTTGTAGACTTCCGCTTCATCCGAACTAAATAGATTTTGGACCTCTGTAAACAATTCATTGAATCGCTTTTCAGCTGCCAGACGTTCCTTGACAATTTGCTGTTCGCGGGTCTTTCCCTCAAGATCGGCGATTTGTGAATTTTTAGTTTCTATTTCCGACTGGAGCGTTTTGACCTTGTCAAACATGAACTGACGGTCTTTCTGAAGTGCATCAATTGAACCGAGTATATTCTGCACTTGCGTTTCATAAGGTTGATTACGCATGTCCGTTGCACCGAGTTTGGCCGTCATTTCATACAAGATTTTTTCCACCCAAAGCGTCATCTCTTCCGGTTTCATGTCTTTAATTTTCTCGCTCTGATCGGCGATCTCAAACATCCGCTGTGACATGAACAAAGCCTCGTTGGCCTTTTGGTGCATCATTTCTTTCTCGTAAGGATGTTGAGTAATAAACGCATCGGCTTCGGACAGTTTGTTCTTGGCAATACTAAAAGACTGGGGCGCTATTTTGTCGACTCTACTGTTTTTGGCTTGTTCGATAAGCCTGCGTACCTCTCCAAGAGTTTCGTCTTTAATGGCACGCAGTTCAAGACTGCGAAAGCTTTCGGCAAGCGCTACCTTACGTTTTTCTGCATATGCCAGGTCACCTCTTTCAATAGCACTTGTAAGACTCAGAAATGTTTGCTCGGCATCGGTATAATCATATCCCAATTTTGCAGCACCTGCCTGTCGTGCAAGATCGCGACTTTTAATCACGTCGGCCAGTGTGGTTCGTGTCACTTTGGTTATTTCTTCAGCCTTTAGAAGATAGACCTGCCCTTCGGCGGTATTGCGAAGGATTTCGGACATCTCTTCTCCTTTCTCAAGCCCTTTTTTGGCCTTGCCAAGTGATGACTCGGCCTTTGCGAACCAGGTGGGGGCCAGAACATTGAGTTGGTTCTTATATGCTGCGGCCAGATCATTTTCCAGACGGTTAATTTGATCGGTAGGATTCTCCGCCTCGGCAACAGGTTTGACCTCGAGCTTGGTGCTTGTACAGGCACCGACAAATGATAAAAACACTACGATTACAACCATATAAAAAATGTTTTTTCCTATCAGCATAATGTTCTCCTTTTGTATTTTGGGATGTTTTATAGCCTAAGTAACCCAGGAGTCGAGGTGTTTTTATTTTTCGAATCGCTCCATGGATAATGTTTTTTTTATCCGTGTAAACTCGTGGTTAAAGGATCGCTCTTCCAACCCAAAGTCCAGCAAAAACTCCATTTACACCTTAGACTTGAAAGTATCTCTCCTGTCAGATAATTGCAAGAATTTTCATCGACATGCCGCCTCAGTGCTTTCAGCAAGTCCCAACCCTTTGAAAATAATTTTAAAGACGTCCAGAAAATTCCGCCTAATGATATACGAAAACACAATGTTCTTAAAATTATATATTGATGGCTACATCAAAGCAGCTTTGAGGAGATTCATTGCATGTTCACCGCCTTTGTTTTTAACATAATCAAGGATGATTGGTGTAAATTTACTAACCATGTCACCGTTTAAACCCAGTGTTTCAAAAGAGCTTGTCAAACCTGCCATTCCTGCAAGTTTGTTGCTGCCCATCATCGATGAAATACCTCCAGGAGTACCTGAACTCACTTCCACTTTTGGTGCCGCACCTATCATTTGGTCAATACCGGGAACAGCTTTCGCGATACTGGAAAAGTCTTCAGCGGTAAGATTTTGTTTTGCCAATTGAAAAATCGACCCGGCTCCACCTTCAGCTTGGTCTTTAGTAACTCCAAGTTGACTGGAAAGGAGATCGACTAAACCCATGTCTCCAGCATAGCCTGGCGTATACGTTATCCAGAAAATCAAAAATAATATTGGAAATATCTTATTTAAAAACTGTCTTATAATCATTTCACACCTCCACTATTTGTTATCTTTTCTTTCTTGCCATTAGCACATTCTGAGATCAATTTACGCCTATTACATATACCCTAAAAATGGACATACCCTATTAAATAAATTTGTTTCAATTCAAAAATGATATAAGATTAAAACAAGATTATGTCTTGCTTCACACAAAATATCACTGGGATATTGAGGAACTTGCCCTTTCTTAAATCAAATTTCATATAGGACATCTTGGCAAATTAGTCAGCCTTATGATATGAGAAGTAATTGTCCCAAATCTTATCGAGTTGCTGCATACCGTCATTCAGGTCTTTTCTGCGAATGATATTTCTTTCCCGACTCACAAGATCCCAGCGTTCAAGCTTGTGCAAAGCATCTTCGATTTCAAAATTAATCCTGCAGTTATGTTTGTTTTCAAACCAGAGTTCCACGGTCTCATCGAGTTCAGTTATTGTGAGATCCCTGTTCTCAACAAGAAGGAAGTAATATGCCAAGATCGCTTCTTTGAACTCTTCTTCTTCGGCCGTATCGACAAGATGATGAAACACCCCTGTGTTATTGTCAAGATTCTTAAAGTAAAGATTGTCAGAGAGAGTTTTCATAAACTTAATTTTACGGTTTTTGAACTTGTTTATCTGCTTGAATAAAAAGCCGCCCAGCGTCGCCAGACCCAAGGCCAAGGCAATAAGGTGCTGCTGTTCAATCTTTACTTCCCTTTTGGTTAGTCCGAGCCAGAAAGAAATGACCGAAGCAATCAAAAGAATTGAGGCCCCAAGCTTTGTTGCGATTACAACAATGCCGCTCACGGCAGCTGGGATACCAATAATGAGTTTGTCGACGGTTTTCATGCGAACCTCACTGTTGGGGAAAAGCATCTCAAGGTCCGCCTTGGGAACATTTTGAAAGAGTTTAATGATGGTCGAGCCTGGTGTGAAGTAAAGATCTTTTTGCCTTCTGGCTTTGAAATAATCCTCTTCTTTAAATTTGATATATATCGCAACCCTTTCGTAATTTGTAAATGTGATCGGCTCTTTCTTTAGTCCAAAATATTTTACCAGTGTCTCTTCTTTTGTGCTTTCGCCGCGTTGATAAAATATAACTTCCTCAAAATCATTGAACTCAACACGAAGACGGATCTTAAAAAGAGACTCTTCTTCCAGAGCTTCTTCAAGGTCCGTATCAGTTATCTTTTGGAAGTTGGCGGCATTAAGGATTACCGTCAATCCCTCAACAAGTTTTTTTTGCAGCGCCTTTTTTTCTTGCTCTGAGTAATCGTAGTTCAACCGGGTGTCTGCATCGGGGTTAAATGGTGAATAGCAGTCTTTAAGCATTTCCACTTGGTGGTGGAACTCAAAATGAATCAAGCTTGCTAAAATATGACAAAGCTGTCTAAATAAATTCTGATCATGTTTGGAAAGCCGTGAATCGTTGATACACATTTCGATAACATCCGCTTTCCTGAAAGGAATAAAACGATTTAGATTCTGATACTCTGTCATTGTGATTCCTTATTTCGTCAACAGAGAAACAAGTTGTCCATTTCACCTTAATTCCCCCTCCTCAGTGAGAGGGTTTGAGTGCCATTAATCTTTCCGGACTCTCTACAACTCGGAGATGCAAAACGCGCAACGTGATGCATTGATTGATATAGTCGAGAAACATTTAGGGCATTCTTTAGTGGTCGGTTCCTCCGGTGTTGCTTCCTCTTCTCTTTTGAGTTTATTAAGGCCGCGAATAAGTATAAAAACGGCAAAAGCAACGATTAAAAAGCTGATTACCGTGTTAATAAAAATGCCGTAATTGATTGTTACAGCACCTGCCTTATGGGCCTCAGTTACAGTTGTAAATGTGTCGGCAACCGCCCCCTGTTTGATAACGAGAAAAAGGTTGGAAAAATCGACTTTGCCAAGTAGCAAACCGATCGGCGGCATAATAATATCGTCAACCAGTGATTTTACTATGGTACCGAAAGCAGCACCAATTATAATACCAACGGCCATGTCTACAACATTCCCCCTCATCGCAAATTCTTTAAATTCTTTTAACATTTTTCCCCTCCTTTTGTGTTGACCGTTTACCCACAAAGTTTGATTTCCAAACTTCGAATGGCTTTATGAGTTTAACAATTGAAGCTGCAATTAGCAACAACTATACCAATATAGTTTTATTTTATAAATGATTGTTATTTTTAAGCAAATTGACAAAATAAAAAAGACCCCAATGTATCACAATTGTGATTTATGAGACACTTGAGTATCATTCAACAATATTTACTTTTAGTATTTAGATTATAAAACTCCTTTTTTTCTTTGTTTAGAAAAATGCCTGGGATGACGTACGATTCCCCCCGGCCTACTTCGGCAGAGTTAATCCGGCTGTGGCCAACCTCCGTGCCTGTAATGTAAACTAAAACCCTATTGGTTCGTCTATATAGCTGCAGGTTAAGAAAGAATTATTATCTTTAATCCATTAAACGTGCGTGAATAGTCGGTTAGAAACCATCACTGTTAGAAGATAGTCTGATGTGATTGCGTTGGTAATACCAAAATAAAAAAGGAAAGATCCATGGTTAAACTGAGATTTATCCAATGTTTTTATATGGTTGTAGCATTGACGGTATTTGGGCTGGGATTCGGCCCGCCACCGACTATCGCTGCCGAGAAAACAGCCCCGGTGTCGGAGGAAGATGTTCAAGTGCTTGCCTCGGGTCCCATACACGAGGCATTTGCAGAGGCAGTGCCATTGGATCCTGAACCGGGAATCGTGGCGCCCAAGGCATCGCCGGCCCTCATCGAGGAGATTCCGCCCGAACAGAAACCTGAAGGGGACGTTCAGTGGATTCCCGGTTACTGGGCATGGGATGATGAAAGGAACGAATATATCTGGGTGAGTGGGATTTGGCGGGTACCACCGCCGGGCCGTCAGTGGATCCCCGGTTATTGGACCCCCTCGGGACAGGGATATCAATGGATTTCCGGCTACTGGGCCAGTGTGAAGGTGAGAGAGACAGAATACCTGCCCGAACCGCCTGAATCGGTAGAAGTCGGACCCAGCAGTAATGCTCCTTCGCCGGATTATACCTGGATACCCGGTTGCTGGGTATGGCAATATGGGCGCTATGCGTGGCGGCCCGGCTATTGGGCCGTCGTGAACCCGGACTGGATCTGGATACCTGCCCACTATAACTGGACGCCGCGTGGATATATCTTTGTGGGTGGATACTGGGACTACACCGTCATCCATCGTGGCGTTCTGTTCGCGCCGGTTTTTTTCCCACCGGGGGTATACCTTGGATTGACCTTTTCGTTCTCACCCGGCTTTGTGATCGATCTGAACATCTTTGATGACGCCCTGTTTCTGCGACCCCGGTATTGCCATTATTATTATGGGAATTATTACGCACCCAAATATTATAGAAAAGGGATCTATCCGTGGTTTTCCCTGCATGCGAGACGGGTTGTCTATGATCCCATCTATGCCCATCAACGCTGGAATCATCGGAACGATCACCAGTGGGAGAACCATTTGCAGACAAGATTTCGTGAGCGTCGAAAGCACGAAGAGTTACGACCGCCCAGGAGCCCTGAACTCAGCGCAAGGTCAGACAGGAAAGGCGGATCTTCAGGGCCCGAACGGCGTGACTTTGTCATGCCACTCGACCGTATCGGGAAAACCAAAGCCAGCACATATCGATTCAAACCTCTGAGCAAAAAAGAGCGAAGGGAATTCTCGCAACGGGGGAAAGAGGTACGCACATATCAAAAGGAACGTCAGAGTCGAGAGACCCAACGGCGGGATAAACCGGAGGAAAAGGCTTCAAAAAAGCCAGCGCCGAGCAAAGAAAAATTTTCCAGATCCCCGATTATGGACAAGTCAAATCAAAAAGCGAATCGAAAAAAAGCCCCACCCGCTCAATACAACGCGCCGAAACCCAACCCCGATGTTGAGCCCCTGCAGAGAAAAGATGATTTGTCGCACTCGCGGAACAGATTTCGGAAGTCGGAAGATAGAGGGCAGAAGTCAGCGATCAGGGGTCAGCGATCAATGGGCAAGGTTCAGGAATCAAGAAATAAAGGAGGGCGGTCGGAGGACCGCATGCAAAAATCTAATGACAGGCAACAGAGAGGGAATGCCGGACGGCAGAGGTTGATTGAAAGATAGAGGCCGAGATATTTGAACCACCCGTCGATATCGCCATACTTAGGAAAAGGAGGAAAATATGAGCCAACGATCCAAAAATTTATCTGAACGAATCAAATAATCCAGCCCCGGTTTTCATCCCAAAGGGAGAGTGTTTTGTACAGATAAAATAGAAATTTATTAATTCTTACATAATTGAAAAAGAATTAAATCCTCCTTTAAAAGTTTTACTTTTAATTTAAAAATTGGCTACTGTTTTTGGAATTATTATCTAGGATTCTTCTTATTTCCAATGATATACTTTTGACATCGAATGGCTTCTGGATAAACCCATCACAACCACGAGATAATATCTTGCCTGCCTGGCCATCAATGCTATAACCACTTGAAAGAAGAACCTTTATGGCAGGATCGATATCTTTCAGTTTTTCATAGGTGTCTCCACCACCCATTTTCGGCATGACCATGTCCAGAATGACGATATCAATCTTTTTCTGGTTTTTTTTGTAAATCTCTACAGCCTCTATTCCGCTTTTTGCAGCGAGGACTTCATAGCCTAATTTCTCTAAAAGATCTCCTCCGACATCTAAAATCATATCCTCATCATCCACAAGAAGAACTGTCTCTGAGCCCTTTAATATTTCTTTTTGGATCATTGTTTCTTTAAAGATCTTTTTTTCAGATGCCGGAAGGAAAATATTAAAGGTCGCCCCTTCGCCCTTTTTGCTGTTTGCATCGATAATTCCGCTATGATTTTTAATAATGCCATAAACTGAAGCAAGCCCCAGACCGGTACCCCTGCTGACCTCCTTGGTAGTAAAAAACGGATCGAATATTCTATGTTGAATGTTTTCATCTATTCCAACACCGGTATCTGTAACGGAAATTTTTACATACCTGCCGGGTTTCACTCCATATGGTTTAACATCATTATCATTTAAAATGACATTTTCTGTTTGAAGATACAGCTCTCCAGTTCCGGACATGGCTTGCCATGCATTGACATAAAGGTTCAAAAGTGCCTGTTCAATCTGAGGTTGGTCCACTTCCACCGCCCAGATATCTGGGTGGCATTTTTTGTGTATGGTAATCTCTTTCTTAGTTCTCCCGAACATCTCAGAGCTTTTATTGACGATATCATTTACGTCTGTTGGTTTGATTTCATATTTGCCTCTTCTGGCAAAGCCCAGGAGTTGTTTAGTAAGACTTGACGCATTCTTTATATAATTTTCTATTCTATTGAGATATTCAAAACTGGGATGATCAGAATCAATGTCAAAAGACATTAAAGACGTGCATCCCTGAATGCCCATCAACAAATTATTAAAGTCGTGAGCAATGCCTCCGGCCAGTGTGCCAATGGCGTCCATCTTCTGGGCTTGCTGAAATTGTATTTCCAGTTCTTTTTGCTCACTGATATCTCTCAGATTAATGACGCTTCCCATAGGATTTCCATTTTTATCCCTATAAATGGCTCCGCTTATGCTCACGGGAATAATGTTTCCTTCTTTTGTGTAACGAAGAGTTTCAATACCCGAAAAGTTCTCTCCGGATGATACTTTATTAATCATCATTTTAGTTTTAGGCCAAGCATCCGTTGGAACAAAAACGTCCATTGACTTGCCAAAACATTCCTCTAATGTCCATCCGAAAACATTTGTGAAAGCCATGTTAAAGTAAGTGACTTTACCCTCCATATCGTAAACAACAACAGGATCGGGGTTTGCTTCCAGAACGATACGATATTTCTCTTCACTTTGCTTCAGGGCATCCTCAATAGACTTGCGTTCAGTGATATCCCTTGCAACTGAAATCATAGCAAAAACTTTTCCGTCCCGAATTAAAGGTTGGGCACTGACTTCACCAAACTTTCTCGTTCCATCTTTAGAAATAAATTCGTATTGAGACAAAGGGACCCGTTCTCCTGAAAAGACTTTTATCATGTCAGAGAAAGCTTTTTCCAATGAGTCCGGCTCAAGCACATCCAGATCCTGGATTGGCTTTCCGATCATTTCCTCGGGTGTATATCCCAATATCCTTCCAACAGATGGGCTAATATTGATAATCCTAAAATCAGGATCTATTGAGAATATCACATCAGATATGTTCTCAAAATATCTTCGGTGTCGTTCCTCGCTCTTTTGTAAAGCTTTCATAGCTTTCTTTTGTTCGGTTACGTCTCGAAAACTCCATACGCGTCCGGAAATCTTTTCATTTCTCATCAACGGACAAGATTTGCGTTCTAAAATCTGTCCGTTTTTAAAATTGATCGTATCAAAATCTTCATCTATTAAATTGTACAATTCCTTAACTTTTGTGAGAAATTCATTCGGGTATAACAGCTGGTCCAAAACATAGTCGAGCAACTTCTTATCGTCTTTTGTTTTGATGAGTTCATTTGGAATATTCCATATCTGTGCAAATCGTTTGTTAGCGTGAAGGACTTTCCCATTTTCATCTACAACAAGGATACCATCTGCGGTTGCTTCTATTGTGGCTTTTAGGAGCCCCTTGCTTTCCCGAAGTGATTGCTCAAGAGAACTTTGTTTCAGTGATTTATCTTCAAGTTCTTTAACCTTTTTTTCTAATTCTTCATAGGATGGTCTTTTGTCCATTAATAAATCTCCTGATTGTATTCAAAAAATATGTGAGTCCATTAAACGTCTTTTTATTAATAGTTATAATTGCTTTTTTGGAATTTAAATTTTTAAAACATTACACCGTCTATTTTATGAAGTAGAAACTATGTCAAATTAAGGATTTGAAAACTTTTTTGCGAGATCGTTGTCGATAACGTACATGCAGACTTCCTTTGCACCTTGCTCAGTGTAAAGACACTTTTTGCAAAGATTGTTTATTAAATATTCAACCTCGCCTCGAATCCTTTTATCATAAGCCTTGAAGGCTTTTTTGTTGTAATCTTTTATGGCACGACGGAAATTTTCGTTTTCCAGAAAGGGGTCCAGCACCTTTTCCTTGAGGTGATATACATATCGTTCGTGTAATGACTGATAGAGTGCTGTGTCCGTAATCGATTTCCCCTCAAGCATGATTTCTTGGGTCAGGGTTTTGGAGGCATATTCATTTTGGGTGTTTCTTCGAAAAGCAACACGTTTATTTTTGTCTGCCTCTGGTCCCAGCAGATAACTCTCGATGGCCTCATAAAATTCCTCGGTAATTTTTAGTTTTTCTCCGGTAAAGCTGCATGTTTCATCAGACCCGATTTCAAAATTGATGGAAAACAGATAATTTTGTATGTCCCTTGAAATTTGTTCATTATTGTAAAGATAGAGTGACTCTTTGACTTCCTGCAAAATCGTGTAGTTGTACATCCGCAACAAAGAGTCCAAAAAACCTTTGGGTATGGATGTGTTCAGTTCATTGTGGTATGTTGTAAAAAATTTGTTCAGAGTCGACATGTTGATCAGCTTATCTTCTCTGGCATAAGTGGAATAAAACTCGTTAAATATTTTAATTGAATCCCGACCGGAAAAGCCATGGGCCCCTTCAGTTTCCGACTCAGCTATGATTTTCCGACGTCGTTTAGCCGTGAATTTTTTTTGATCTTCTTCCGAAAGCCATGGGGGTATATATCCGGTGTAAATTTCAATCTTGAGCAGTTGCAGATTCTCATCACAGTATAGGCTGTATTTATCCGGATCGCCGATCCATTCCAACAGTGCTTCTGATTTGGTATTCAGTCGTGATGAGATAATAACCCTGGCAAAATTGTGCAGGACCCTGGGCAGAAAGTTATCATCGATATGTTTGCCGAAAATATTGCGGTAAATCTCAACTTCCGTATTCAAATCCAAAACATAGGGAATTGTAATGGATTCGATGCGGTCTGAAAACGACTGGAAATCTATCAACTTTGATTTATCTTCCGGGTTCATCAGCGCCAGAAAAAGGGAATTGACGTTTTCCTCAATATCTCCGACTTTATGAACCCCCTCGCTGATGATGTTGTGGAGTTCGATCAAACGGTCTTTGTTAAAGTTTTTTATGTCCATAAGAGCATAGATGCCATTGTTGGTTTTCGCATATCGTGAAAAATAATATTTAACCTGGTTACTGTCCTTTAAAAGATGATTTATCCGGCTCTGGAGTATATCATTCTTATAAATGTCCTGCTTCAAGGGCTTGTCGCCCGGGTTGAAGACACTGATACCTTCACCGATCCGACGGTTGAACGAATAGGGCCTGGCATATAACATTTTAAATACTTTCAATGGATTTTTAAGTCTGTTCAACAACGCTTGAAACAAGGAACTGCAAATCGTACAGGAATGATCTCTAAACACCCACTCATACTCTTTTTCAGTAAAGAGGTTCCATTTTATTTCATCGTTTTTAAACAGATCATCAAAAAATGCCCGGCGGTGATCCTTGGGAATGATCAATATTGGGTTGTCATGGCTGGGACAGGGCACTTCGATGAAATTGTCTCCCGAATCCATCGCCAGATTTGATCCCGATACATAATTCGGAACCTTAGAAGTGTTATCCTGGGTTTGGAACAACTTTTCAAATAATTGAATCGGCGCGTTATCAGCGGTGTCTCCCAAAATTTTTCGGTCCAACCTCCAAACCGTTTCAAAACGCAACCCTTCTTCAGTATTGGTATATTCTTCGAATTTTTTAAGAAGATTGTTTAAAAAAGTACTCTTGCCGCAGCCATGCGGGCCCTCAAATATATAGATCTTATTTTGTTGAGCACCACGTTTCAGGGCTTCTACAAGATTGATCAAGCGGTTTGCAAAGAGTCTGTCGGCAAAAAATGGGGTGTCGGAACCTTGGATAAAGAGTCGGCTGCAATCATAATGAACAAAACCAATGGATTCGGGATCATCCGGATATTCATTGTGGCCTTCGCCGACATAGGTTTTAATCATATCGTGAAACACTTGAAAAGCATTTCGTATCACCACCGTCGGTTTTTGGGTGAGAACCTCGAGAAATTTCTCAAAGGATATGATTGAACGTCGGCTCCCGACGGTCATGCTGTGGTCTATATTTTTGATTGCATTTTTAATGGTGCTCATGATTCGGTCCAAACTCTACAATAGCTCAATTTTGTTGTGTCGATATCCTCTTTCCGTGTAATAGTTTAATCCTTTAAAACAAAACAATTTAATCATACCTGAAGCGATAATGTTTTTAAAAAGCTAAAGTATCACCTTTTTGGAAATCTTTCGATTTTCCATGGTGTATAATACCCGCTCCCATTTTAGTTCCTGTTCTTTAACCTCCTGCTTCTGCGGTGTTGAGAAACTCGACGTCATGCCCGTATCCTGAGACATCGGAACCGAAACAACTTCGTTTGTTTCCAACTGAACCGGTCCGCCCCATAAATATTCGATCCCCATCATCGTATTTGAAATAAACTCTTTGACCAGCGGTTTTTCCTCGAAATGGTGAACCAGATAGAGCGTATGATCGTTACATTTTTTTTCATCGACTTCGATATGGGGTGGATGATACAGGCTGTTAATCAACATTTGACGGTAATCTTCGGCCTTACGGCTTTTGACGTAATACTCCCAGACCATCTTTCCCGGATTCAATCGCCGGCCTGCGACAAACAGATTGTTTTGGGAGACAAAATCCTGATCAACAAAGGTGTTGATAAACATAAAATCACAAAAATCATCGCGAATTTTAAAAATAAAACCTTTTCCTTTACCAATATCTTTATCGTATTTTTTTCTTTCATCAGCATCATGGATCTTTCGAAATTCCATGTCGTATTTGCCTTTATCACCCAGGTCCTCAATGTATTGAAACAGCCGCATCCCCAAGGCATAGGGATTGAGTCCCACACGGGGCAAAGACGTAACGCCGGCATTGACCCGGGCAAACTCCACTTCATGCCCGTTGATGCGGTCATCTTTTAAAAAAAGATTTTCATGCCAGTAGCTGGCCCAACCTTCGTTCATAATTTTGGTTCTGATCTGAGGCTGGAAAAACAAGGACGTTTTGCGGATAATCTGCATAACGGATGTCATCCACCGGTTATCATCCTTTTTTAACACATCTGAATTTTTGATTAAAAATTGAATGATATCCTGTTTGGCGTTGTTGTTCTCTTTAAGGTGTTTTTTAAAAACCGCTTCAAATTCAGGGTGTTTTTTAGTCACGTCTGAAAAAAACGTCTTTTCTCCAAGATCGCCGGTTGTGGCCATGCATTCATTATATCGATTAATTTCTTTCATATATTCATGAATTTTTACTTTCTTGATTGTCTGTAAAAACACATCGAAGTAGTAGTCGAGTCGCTTTGATCGGTCTTCTGACAACGGGCGATTCAGTCGGGAGAGCTCACCATGATATCCTACGAGATTGTCGATACCGCGGCTAAACTCAATAACATAATCGACCCATCTTCCCTTTTCAGATCTCAGCTTTGCAATGAGTCGCTTGTCCGAAAGCGCCTGCCCCACAAAATCATCGTCCCAAGTATGGCGGAAAAAGAGATTATTCTGAAAAAAATCGATATGGGCGAGAACATGATAAAAAATCATAACGTTCAACCAATCGGGATTGTTATCATTGTAAAATGAAATGGCCGGTCGGGTATTGATCACAGTTTCGTAAGGGTTTCCGGGATAGAGTTCATATCTGCCTTTTTCTTTGAGGACCTCAACGTCATGAACCCAGTAATCGTAAAGCGTTGGAATCATCACTTTTGGGGTGAGCTCCAGGAGATCACGGTTTGTAACAATATACTCCAGCGTTTCATCTTCGAAACAAAGACCGGCTTCCCGTGCTCTGTCCTTGCAGCCTTCCATTATATTTTTGGTATGTTGATCAATTAATTGCATATAGCAACCTTTTATGTCTTTGAAACAAATCGATGCTAAAGAGCATCAGATAGGATTAAATTTTTATTGGAAGCTGTTTGAGTGGTTAGAGATCGTTATCAAAAAACCCTCTTCGATTCGAGGTCATCCGAACATCTTGTCTTACACCACTCTCTTTTATCTAAACATCAGACCGTTTTTTCATTACGAGCTATTATCCACGAGTTCTTTCAGGAAAAATTTAATCCTATCTGATGCGACCAATTTTCAAGACGCTAAACTCATACGAATGTTTCTATTTTCATTATACCCATGCCCTATCACCCATGACCCGTTCATGAAATAAGCCTCTTAATTCCTTCGATGATACGGGATTCGTCAGCATCTTCCTTCATGACATCGAGCCGGAGCAACTTCGGCTTTTCATCCAAGAGCTCAGACGTTTTCAGGTATCTTTCCACCTCGGTAGAGTTGACGGCATTGCTTGATTGTTCGGCAATCGTGATTCCGATTCGATTGGCATAGGTCAGCATTTTGTTAAGTTCAGGGATCGACTCCTTACCACCGGTGTCCCAATCGTCACCATCGGTACCATGAAATATGTAGATATTATAGTCGGCTGCCAGATTCTCTTTTTCCACGATGTCGTTTACCAGACGAAATGCCGATGCCACCCGGGTTCCGCCGGCGACTTTGGAATTGTAATAAGTGTAAAAATCATCGACTTCTTTGGCTTCGGTGTCATGGAGGATAAAGCGGGATTCGACCTGCATCTCATACTGGTATAAGAGCCAGCTGTAAATCAAAACATGTTGTGACACGATCAGCCGGGTCGGATTCCCATGCATGGAACCTGAGTAATCTCGCAGGAAAAAGACCATTGCCTGCGAGTCGTAATCCTTTTCACGAGAGAGAATTCGATAGATCCTGTCACTTGGCGAAATCAGAAAACCGGTGGGATCAATACGACCGACATCGGGCAGGTTACCTAAGATGATGTTGGTTTCTATGATTTTTCGCAAGGTTGCTTTCTTATCGATAATCTGTCCGAATCTCCGATTTTTGTCGGTCATGTCATAGGTATATCGGGTAAGTGAACGTTTTTTGCCCTTGTCTTTTAGGTTGGGGAGTTCAAAATGTTCGGTAAGAATTTTACCCAAGTCATATGCGTTCGACTCCATCTCATGCTGTCCGCCGTCTCCTTCGCCGGACCCCGCGCCGCCCTGATTTTCCGGATCATGAACCGGCTGCTCATGAATGACCTCTCCTTCTTCCCCTTCACCGGATCCACCGGACGGACCATTTTCCGAAGCTTTAAGTCTCTTGTCATGAAGAAATTTTTCTTCAACGGTGGTGGGAACCACAACGATTTTTTCTTTGTCGCCCCTTCCCGGCTTTACCAGCCGACCCACCTGAACTTTTCGAGGGAAGCCGTCTTTTTCTCTTTGCTTGTCACGGTCCAGCAGTTCATCTATGGATCGCAAGCGATTGATATAAGTGCTTTGCGGCGGACTCATATTCTGCAATTCACAAAGATCATTGTAAGCATAAACATTGCAAAGAGAATCTGACACCAGGTCTTCGGCATCGGTCTGCATCCTGGAAATTTCATGACGCTGGTGGCCCTGGAGTTCGGAAAGGATTTTTTCTTCCGGTCCGGGAGATAGGCCTTTCTTTTTCAATTTTTGGTAATATTCCAACATTTCATCATTCATGCTTTTTAGTTTTCATCTTCTTGGGTACAAAAATACTCGATGGTCTTTTGTGCACATGTCTTACAGTAATTGAGCTTCTCAAGCATGGTTAGGATCATACGGTCATAGAGTTTCTGATTTTCTTCATTGGTGCGATTGGCCAGTGCACCGATCAGACTGCCTGCACCCGCAATATCGGATTTTAACCGAACATCGGTGACCGCCTTTACCAGTTCCAAATTATCCATGAAATCATAGTTGGGATCCACGGCGATCTTCTGGCCGTATATCTTTCGAATGGAAGTTCTAAACGTTTCGCGCTGCTCTTCCGTCTTGAGCCCCAGCCTTTCTTCAATACTTTTGATATAACGCTCGTCGATTCTCATGGCCTGAAGCTCTCCGGTCTGAGGGTCCTTGTATTTCCACATTTTGTCGGGGCCTAAGTTTTCAGCATCAATACCGATGATCATATTCACATAGTTCATTACATCTTTTCGAATGGCAAAGGGCTCGTCCATATAGGCGTTGAACATCTCCGTCATCACGCGTTCGCGATACATCCCTTTTGCGGTTTTGAGATCATCCAAAAACTTTGCCCGATCATTGGCATCTGCCACATAATCGAGAACAACCCTCTCCAGAGCCTTATAAATGTCATACGCAAACATACATTTGCCTTCATTGGTCTCAGAGCTTTCAATCATCAATTGAATGGCTCTGCCCAGATTCCGCTGGCCCAGGCCCTTTTGACCAAACCGTTTCGTAATATCCGGTTCCTGGTTCAGGGTGTCAATGACCTCGGCCAGGGTTTTGATGCTTTTCTCCCCGGCCACTTCACCGGCAGCCAGCTTCATGGTTTCAATGGGAGTCAGTTTTTCCGATCGGGGAAGGCGGGTAAGAACCGCTGCTACCGAAGCTGCATAATTCAAATTGGGATCCTTGTGGAGCGGCTCCTTGCTGAACGTTGTTTTGACATCGCTTCCAATGGCGTATGATGTGAGATCTCCCTGCAATTTATAATTCGTATTGTGCGAAACGTAGCAAACACGGCACCGGTCCACAATGGGCGCCTCTTCTTTTTCAGCCATAAAACGGTTGAATTCAGAATTATTGCTTGTGGCGACAATCAACGTGTCAATGGGCCATTTGTATCCGTCAATTTCAATATTTCTGTTTTGAATGACCCCCAGATAAACCTGAACAAGATCTTTTTTGTTTTTAAATATTTCGTCACTGAAATGAATGCCCCCGCCGGCAACGCGGGCCAGTGCGCCGCGCCTTAAATCAAAGCGATACGGATTGTTGGTGTCCGTGATATGCAACAGGCGCTGTATGGACTCTTCACCCAACAAATCAACCGCCGATGAGGTTATTTTGTCTTTGGCCGGGTATTTCCCTGTTACCGTCCCCAAACTTTCGGAAAGCGGGACCGGAACGATTTCTATGAATTTTAACATGTCTTCCATGGTGCTGTCTGTGAATGTTCGAATATCGTTCCAAATGTACTCGCTGCATGCGCCCAGAGGGCGATAATTTTCATAAAAGCTTTCTATTTCATCATCTGAAAACCCGATCTCTTTGGAAATAAAGGCTTTATTATCATCCATGTCTTCAAAGAGGTTCAGGGCCAGGATCATGGGGTCTTCATATGTTTGGGATTCGATGGATGTAATTCTTCCGTAACTTTTTAACTTGTCCATGTTGATGAATTTAAAGGTGTGTTTTTTATTCTTCTCCTGGGACAGGTAAAGACGGTATTTGCTGCACAAAAATTCAACAAAGAATGTTTTCCCGTTTCCAGGTTCTCCCACAAGGACATAGGCCATTTCTTTTGACGACCCTCCTTCTGCGGCATCCTTGACAAAGGAGACGAAACTGTTGATTTCATCGTACATGCCGATAATGTGCTTTCCGCCTCTATTAAATAGTTTGAAATTGTATGTGGTTTTCCCCTGGACCATAACCTTTTCAAAGTCATTTTCCAGAATCATTCTGGACACGCCCTGAAATGCATTTTCAAAACGACGTTTACCTGCCTTTACAGCCGTCAGATGATCGTGAAGTGTATGCTTTTGTTTCTGAGCCATTTTATTCTCCTGTATACGTGTGATTTTTCCCCAACCATCAAGCTGGTTGTCTTCAAAAATCTTTTGATTCCCAAAGAGTGAAGCAAGGTAGAGACTGATAAAATACGTGATTTATCTGGAACAAGATGTAATAGATACCCAGGAGAAGAAATGAGAAAAGAAAAAGAGGAAATACATCGGTTCGGGAAGAAATTGAAATAGAATAAGAAGTTCTGCTTGTATTTTCCTTAAAGCAATTTATGCTTTACCTCATTCATCCTCCATTCTTTGAGAAAATTTCTTCAACCTCTTCTACGATTAAAGGTTTATAGAAGTCATCACCCACAAACTCAACCTTTCGGTTTCCATTTGTAAAATCGATCTCCATTGAACAATCGAATTTTCTGGATGCTGCTTTAACGATTCTTGCCAAAACTTCAATGTTTGTGTCTTCAAACTTAATCGGAATTTTATTTGACATTTGCCTCCCAATACCCCTAATTTTTTTCATCATCCACCGTACCGGCTGTCATGATGTTTATATTTTTTTATTTCTGCTGGATGTTTGTGCAAGAGGCATGCCATCTTGTTCCGCCAATGTCTGTTCTTTGGTTCGGTTTACTCTTTTAAGCCTATCTTTTAGAAAAAACCGTTTTTTTGGTGACATTATAACTATCTGTTTTAAAATATTTACTTAGATATTGTCATTTTTTCTAAAAAATGTTTCCCAGGATAAAAAGGTGTGTTTACTATGCTGAGGTTGGATGTAAAATCGGTATTGAAACGTGGATCGTGGTCGGTATTTTGGGCTTTGATGAGAACTGTTTGGTTGTTAAAGAAAAATTTTCCGCCAAATTATTGACATGCAAACTTAAAAAAATGACGTTTGTCCTTAATAACTTTTACCTAAGTTGAGTAAAAGTCGAGGATGCCTCAAATCTAGACATCCTCGACTTTCGCTCACTTAGGATATTATTCTCATTCTTCCATCCGGTTGCCAATGACTATTAGGGCTGGGCTACGGTCATTCCTTTTGTAATACCTTGCCCGTTTAGAACTTTGCATATGGAAAGTTTCTCTTTGGCTTTCACTACCTGAATGGTCCCTACTTTCTCAAGGCTCTGATCTAACACCTCACCGGTGTCCGGGTCTCTCAAAATTTCTGATTTTCCTACATTAAAGGTCTGGCCTACGCTAACACCCTCTCTGGT
>Ga0210123_1000628_pt1 | contig 21109 bp, 20 predicted proteins | sample Muzzi_PWB_D2_FD_185535 | JGI IMG/M metagenome (GOLD analysis project Ga0210123, IMG submission 185535) | Wetland microbial communities from San Francisco Bay, California, USA, that impact long-term carbon sequestration - Muzzi_PWB_D2 (SPAdes) | ecosystem: Environmental > Aquatic > Marine >... | reverse complement strand
TCAGGCGTCTCACCAGCGGCAAGGTCTTCCCTGGATCCCGGCACTCCGCCAGCGTTTCCGGGCGGTGAAAGGCGAATATACCGCAGAAGGAAAGAATTGCCACTGGTATCTGCTAACTGTTTGCGAAATTGGCAGCAACCCAGCCATCCGGATAGGTAGCCGCTGAGTAATAGGGAGAATCCAAACCGGGTAGGAGTTCTGGCCGAACCTTTTCCGTGGACGGTGACTCAAGGGACTGTGTGGTATCGAGTCTGTCGAACGCCCTCATGATAAAGGCCGAAAAGGAAAAATAGATCCCGGCCATGAGCCCGCTGCCAAGGGCAGCGGACCAGAGAAGGCCAGTGATGATGCTTTCAGACATTATGCCGTCCTGTTGGTTGTGATGCGGATGATTCTGCAAGTCTATTTCATCGGTTTTACAGACCCAGCTCGGTGAGCCCCTGGTGTCCATCGGGACGACGCCCGAGCTGCCAGTGGTACAAACGCTGCGCCTCGCTGATCGGCAGGTCATTGATGCTGGCGATGCGCCGTCGCATCAGGCCGCTGTCATCGAACTCCCAGTTCTCGTTACCGTAGGACCGGAACCAGTTCTCCGCATCGTCATGCCACTCGTAGGCGAACCTGACAGCAATGCGGTTTTCCGTGAATGCCCACAGTTCCTTGATCAACCGGTAGTCCATTTCCCTGGCCCACTTGCGTTGCAGGAGCTGGACGATCTCCACGCGACCAGTCACAAACTCCGCACGGTTGCGCCACTTGCTGTCCGGTGTGTAGGCTAGTGAGACCTTTTCCGGGTCACGGCTGTTCCAGGCGTCTTCAGCAAGGCGCACCTTCTGCGCTGCCGTTTCAGCAGTATATGGTGGTAATGGTGGTCTGGTATCGGTCATGGGTAGATTCCTCTATTGGTAACGGTGATATGGTCCTCGTCCAGCTTGTCCGGCAGGTTGATCATCGAGAGTTCGTCGAACCCTCCGATGTGCACATTGTCGATGAAGATCTGCGGAACCGTGCGCCGGCCGGACCGTTCGATCATCTCCAGCGCACGTGTCTGATCCGAGGAGATGTCGATCTCCTCGAAGTCGAGTCCCCTGGTGCGCAGCAGCGACTTTGCGTGGTCGCACCAGGGGCAGTTGTCGGTTGAGTAGATTTCTATGCGGTTCATAGGGGTTTCCTCCAGACGGATAGTTATGCAGCGCTCACTCGGCCTGCATGACCTTGACGGCCTGAGCGGTGGTCCAGACCGTGTTGGCCGTGAAGCGAAAGTTCACGAGTGCGGCGGCGTAACCATCGCCTTCCTCGACCTGGGCCGCCGCCGTTGCATCTGATACCACGGCAACCTCGAATCCCTGCTCGAGCAGTTCGCGCAGGTGTGATTCGGTGCAGAGATTGGCGGACATGCCTGCCAGAATGACCTTGTCGATGCCGCGTTTGCGCAGCTGCAGCACCAGATCGTTGGTCTCCGGACCGTAGACCTTGTGCGGACTGGTCACCGTGGTGCGACCATCGTTGATATACGGCTTGTAGCGCGCCAGCCAGTCTGCGCCGGACCCCTCGAAGCCATCGACATTCAGCGGGTCCTTGCGATCAAACATGTTAATCTTGTGCATTAGCGCTTCGAGCGCGCCTTCGAACTTCCAGCCGTGGTCGTGCGGGTAGTAGTAGTGCGGGGAAATGAATACCGGAATGCCCACGGCCTTCGCCGTCTTGAACAAGGTGTCGATGTTCTCCACGGTGTTGTTGGCCTCAACGTTTTTGCCTACCACGCCCCAGGTAACACCCTTGGGACTCAGGAAGTCGTTCTGCGGATCGGTCACGACCAGCGCTGTACGGCCTGTCTCAATCTGCATACCAGGATCGGGCAGAGCGGCATGTGCGGTCGAGATGGTGATGGTCAGAGACGCAACTGCGCCCAGTGTCCTAACAATTGTCTTCATGGTTTTCTCCTGTCGTGGCTTACGCCATTCGTTGATTTACATGGATGGAGAAGTTCTGGCCGATCCGGCTGAGCCGTGCTTCCCGTTGACCCGGTGCAGCAGGTGGGCCTCCAGGCGGGTACACAAGGGCATCCACAACCACACGACAAGGGCTAGCGTGCAGAGCAGATCGGCGATCTGAAGGCCATCCAGCAGCAGCCCGCCCAGGGTCAGGACGAAGACCAGTACCCGGTTCAGGTTGATGAGGCGGTTGCGTTGTCTGGCGTTCATGTCCGGTTCTCCTGTAGTGCACTTGTTTCATTGCAGGAGCCGTGCCATGTAAAAAATATTAAAAATTACAATGAGATATAGAGATTCACGCACCTCAGAAACTTGTGGAACTCAAGAAGTTGTGACTTAATTCTCGAATAACTGTGGAGAGGGCCACGATGGTATGGCTCTGTTTCGAGAGGCTGCCGGGCCATCTACACCACTCGCACAGATTCACGCGCGCAAAGGCGTGTGCCAGTGTGAACAGGGAGACCGCTAATTTAGATGCGTGTGTGCAGATCCTGATACCGCGCGACGTGGTCGATGTGGTTGCCATGATGAGGAAGCGTCTTGATGTCGACAGGACTTTGGCCTTACTCCATATAGACGGCTATTTGAATCAGCTCAAACCTCAATTCCCGATTAACGTGCTGTCGTGAGCGGACTGATTTGCCCGGGGGTATCACGCATCGACGATCACATCGCTTACAGGCCTGGAACAGCAAATCAACACGTACCCGGGATCCGGGAGGTCGGCGGGTTCAACAACGTAAGTCACTTCCCCGGCAATGAGCTTGCACATGCACGTATGGCAGGTCCCGGAGCGGCAGCTGTAGTCCGGCCTCAGGCCATGGGCCTCGGTGAATTCCAGGATGCTGTCGACACCGGGTTACCTCCGGACTGGGTATGTCAGGCAGGGACGGATGTCGCTGAGAGGGGGAGCAGGTCGTAGCTATCTGTCGCGACCTGCATCCCGATGAAGTCACGCAGCCCAATCGCTCGCTGTCGTACGGGTAGTCAGGTGCTTGCGCAAGAGAGTTTTGCATGAGACCCGCGATGACCGCGCTGTTTTTGGTCCAGGTCAATGTGCGCTGCCAGCGCTAGCGACGGCAGCGCAGCCGTAAGATAGAGTTTGCTAACTATAGAACATGCTCTAGTCATGGGCATGCCATCTGCAGAAGGCACATTTTTGCGCCGCTGACGGCGGATTCAACCACCGTCAGCGGTGCACCTGGGATGTCGTCCTGGTGGTTTCTCAGCGGCTGTTGACCTTGGAAACCGCGACGTGATGCATCGCCGGCCATTTCTGCTCCGCCTTGGCAAGGGTCCCGGCCTTGTCTTCCTGGTATTTCCCGAAGGCAACCGAGTTCAGGAACACATAGAGCTTGCCGTCGACGATGTCCGCAAAGCGTGGGCTGGCGTCGAGCTTCTTGCCAATTGCGACGCCAAACGCGCAGAAGCCGCCATACTGCGGCAGGTAGGCTGACGGTTTCGATGCAAAGATATCTTTCGTTTCTTCACTGGCGAAGTAGTAGGCCACGCCATCATGCACATGGGTGAATTTGGCATGCCCGTCGGTTTCGCCGAGTCCGAGGGCGAGCGCCACGGTGTCATGACCACGCAGTGCGACGGGCTCGCCTGCGAGTGTTGTGCCGGCCGAGACATTGTACTCGTCGACGGCGTACACCGCTGGAGCGGCCGAGACAGCACCGATGAACGTAACCGCAGTGATCAGGGTATTGATGTGTTTCATGATGATACTCCTCTTCAGTTGTCGCCCATTTCGGGCGGGGTTGGTGATTTCCGCGAGCCACCTGGCCGGCGGAGGGAGCCACCGGGTTTCGGCGGCTTTTCTGTCGTACGGTTGTTTTATGGCAAAGGTTGTGCCAAGACGGAATAAGAAGTAAAAACAACTGGATAGAGAAATATGCGCACCTCAGGAATTTGCGGAACACAAGAAGTTGTGGCCTAATTCTTCAAAAATTGAGGAGAGATATATGTCCACAAGGTGGTTTCAGGACGCTCCCACGCTGCTGGCGGTACTGGATGAAGAACTGGTCTGCCGCCAGGCCAGCCGCGGCTGGTGCAGGCGGCTTGGCGCGACGAGCGCAGGTGATGGGCTGGCCGTACCGCTATCGGAGATGTTCCGGCTCGATCACACGACAGGGCTGGCGGATCAACTGCGGGATGGCCTGCGGCGAGCAATACCACTGCAGGACATTCCCGTTTCCCTGCGAGGCGAACAAGGCACCACCAAGGGATTCTTGTTCGCATGGCCCGTCCAGCTGGAGTCAGGGTCGACCGGTCTTTGCCTGGCGGCCACCTGCAACTCTGATCTCGACCGGGCGCCCGAAGAGCTGCAACGCTTGCGCACGATGCACGAGCTGATACTCGACGCTGCCGGAGAAGGGATCTACGGACTCGACAGCGATGGCAGGGCCACATTCGGGAATGCCGCCACCATGGAGATCCTTGGCTGGAAGCCGGAGGACGTGGTCGGAAAGCGTGTGCATGATATCCATCACCATACGCATCCGGATGGTTCGCCCTATTTACGTACCGAATGCCCCATCTACGCCGCCCTGCGCGACGGTGAGATCCACCGGGTGGACGAAGAAGTGTTCTGGCATCTCGATGGAACCGCGGTCCCTGTCGAATACACCAGTACGCCGATCCTTCAGGACGGCGGGATCCAGGGTGCCGTCGTCGTGTTCCGCGACATCTCGGAACGCAAGGAGATCGAGCGTCAGCGCGAGGCCGCATTCCAGGAGATCAAACACCTGAAGGAGCAGCTCGAGCAGGAACGCGATTATCTGCGCGACGAGATCAAGACCGGGTCTAACTATGGCGAGATTATTGGTGCCAGCGAGGCACTGAAGCGCACCATGGCGCAGATCGACGCCGTGGCCCCCACACCCGCTAATGTGCTGATCCTCGGTGAGTCAGGCGTTGGCAAGGAGATGGTCGCACGCGCTATCCACGACAGGAGTGAGCGGGCGGACAACCCGCTGGTCAAGGTCAACTGCGCATCCATCCCCAAGGAGCTGTTCGAGAGCGAGTTCTTCGGTCACGTGAAGGGGGCCTTTACCGGCGCGCACCGTGATCGGGTCGGTCGCCTGCAGCTGGCCGATGGAGGTACCGTTTTCCTCGACGAGGTGGGCGAAATCCCGCTGGACCTGCAGGGCAAGCTGTTGCGTGCCCTGCAGGAAAGGGAGTTCGAACGAGTCGGTGACGAGCGAACGATCAAGGTCGACGTGAGAGTCGTCGCCGCTACCAATCGGGATCTTGAGGCTGAGGTGCAGGCTGGCAGGTTCAGGGAGGACCTGTACTATCGGCTGGGCGTGTTTCCAATTGTGGTGCCGCCGCTGCGGGATCGCCGTGAAGATATAGGACCGCTGGCCGAGCATTTCCTGGCGCGTACTTGTTCGGATCTTGGTCGCGATCCGATGAACTGGTCGAAACAGCAGGTAAATCAGCTCATGGGGCATCGCTGGCCCGGCAACATTCGGGAACTCAGGAACGTCATTGAACGTGCGGTGATTCTCAGTACCGGCGGTCGTGCGCGCCTCGACCTGGCGATGCCCGATGATGCCGGGAATATGGCAGATGTAGAAGTCGCAGTGGCACAGTCAGATGGGATGGATTTCGTTACGGATGCCGAAATGCGGGAACGTGAGAAGGCCAACCTGATCGCTGCCTTGCGACATGCCAACTGGCGTGTGTGGGGGCCGGATGGCTCCGCTGCGCTGTTGGGGATCAAACCATCCACCCTGACATACCGTATGAAGGCTTTGGGCATAAACAAGCCTAATTGAGCCTTGGGAAGCTCACTTGATCTTTATTGCCATGTTGATCGAACTGTTTTGAATCTTATTGTAAATAACATTCTGGCAAGGTATTAACCGAACTCATCGACTGGCGCGCCATATCCGGCGGATATCCTTTTCCCTTTTCTGGTCGGCTTTGGCATTTGGTGACACGATTATCAAGATGCTCGACGTTAATGTTGGCATCCATAATTTTGTGTTCATGATAAACCTCCTAGGGTTCAGTAGTGTTGTGTTGATGAAGCAGCTGGATGAATTCCGCTGTCTTCGATACCTGCATTATGCGTGGAGTAGTCCCCGGGGAACTCGGGGGTATACGTAAATTATTTCGGTTAATACGTAAGAGGGGAGGAAAATTTAATATGAACAGGGGCCAGTGCTTTTATTCTCAGCACATTAGCTTATGGCATCACGACAAAGATCCGGGCCAGGGTTTATGGGCAACTCGGGTAATTGGTGCAGCAAGGCGCGTCCGGTTCCTTGGAGTGTGGAGAAAAAACAGCTGGTAATCAGAAGGAAAGTCTCACAGCTGGTATCTAGCAACTGTCGGCGAAAGTGGCAGCAATACTGTTACACAGGCATATAAATGAATGAGTAACGTGTGGAATTAGAACAGGGGACGAGTCCTGGCCGAACCTTTTCCGTGGATGGTGATTCAAGGGGTTATCCTGGTATTAGTCATTATTTACAGTCAGTTATAAATCGTCACGATGGATCTATCCATGCAAACCACCCGGTTAGAACCATAGTGGGTGCGATTACAACTCGCATCGATATTCGCATCGGTAAAGAATGACGAGAAGCTATTGCTGGCTCAATAATATCACTTGAATCATTTCAAAGTGCCTGGACAGGTAGCGTCAGCAAATCAGGTTGAGTCCGGGATCATTGAGCTGGTGACGCTTGATGACTAAAGTTGTTTGCAAGGCCAATGAAAACATCGCCTGTAACACATAATTGATATGCCGGTGCTCAGAATATTTCCTGGCGCGACCTGATCAGCGTTTCAGCATTCGTATGTGACTGACGACCTTGCATTTGAATATTATTTTGTCCGAGCAGGCATGCCATTAATACATGAAGTAAACATGGACAGACCAGCGCAATCAATGTCAATGTTGCTGCAATGCGCAGAGGCAACAGGGGCTTTGTTGGCCTGGAGGCATAGACCGGCTGGGGAATGGCAAATGACCGGGATTCATTCAGGTCATCGAAGCCAATTCAGGCAATATTTCGGGTTGATCAGGCTGGAAAGCAGAGGTAGCGATTGCTCAATGGGCATGAGTTTCAGGGGAAAAGGGTTATACTCCGTCAATACGCAGCCGGGCTGGCTCGGCAGGGAACGCAAGAGCCGGTTCCATGCCTGGAATGAACAGTGCAATGAAGTCGGCGCCCGGTATTTTTCCTATGCGAACAACGAGATCTGCCTGAAGACGCCGATGATACCGGTGATGCTGTCTTGCGACAGCCGGATCGTCAGGCAGGACAATTTATGTTATCTGATGGAGTGGACGACGGTCGATGACGGCGCGGTGGAACAGCCAATCAGTGGCGTTAAGATACCCGGATACAGTCACTGCCTGCAGGCTAACAGGTGCTGATGATGGTTGAGTCACCCAACACGTTGCGCCATCGCCTGGAGGATTTCGTCGGACAGGCGCGCGAGAATGAACGCAAGTTGCGGCGTTTCCAGAATTTTGAATTACGACTGATCGGTCATGACTCCCTGTTTGCGCTTATCAAGGATGTGCTGAATCCGGATGCGGTGCGTTTTCGCTGGGATATCGTCACGCTGTTATTGCTGGATCCGGAATATGAGATCCAGCGCATCCTGAAAGAAGAAGGCGTCGATCTGGATGAGTACCCGTCACTGATGTTTGCCACCGACAGTGATGATTTCGAGTCGCTGTATCCGGCCTCGCTGTTCCCGGCCCCCGGTCCCTACCGGCGGCGCCGACATGCCTCGCTTTTTCAGGGGGCCAAAAAGGCGCCGGCCAGCATCATGCTATTGCCATTGATACGGTATGGCCGGCTGATCGGCAGTCTGAACATCGGCAGCCATGATGCCGAACGCTTCAGTCGTGAGGTCCGGACCGATTTCTTCGAACACTTCTCGGCGGTGGTCGCCATTTGTCTGGAGAATGCCTGCAACCTCGAGCGCCTGAAACGCCAGGGTCTGACCGATACACTGACGGCGATCAATAATCGGCGATTTTTCGATCAGCGTCTGGAGGAGGAGGTCGAACTGGCGCGCCGTAACACCGACATGCTCAGTTGCCTGTTACTGGATGTCGATTATTTCAAACAGGTCAATGACAGTTATGGCCATCAGGTAGGCGACCAGGTGTTGATAGCCATCGCAGCGCTGATCCGTGCCCAGATGCGCAGCACCGATGTGCTGGCACGTTTTGGCGGTGAGGAGTTTTCCACGCTGCTGGCCCATACTCCGGAGGCCGGGGCCCTCGATGTGGCCGAGCGAATCCGCGCCAGTATCGAACATCACCGCTTTCAGGACCCGGATGGCCGGCCTTTCTCGGTTACCATTTCTATCGGAGTCGCCACGCTTAATGGCGGCAGCGAACAGGCCGTGCAGTTATCCGCCCAGGGCCTGGTTGGTCAGGCCGACCGGGCGTTGTACAAGGCCAAGGCCGAAGGGCGTAATCGGGTCCACAGTCTGGGTGAACTGGTTGCAGCGCCAGCACCCCGCTCAAGGGGTCAGAGTACTTGAATATTAGCCTGTCGACTGCTTATAACGCTCACTGCGACGATCCCGGCCATGCGCACACTTCTTCGAAAAAAAGGGGACACCCATTAGCCAACCCGTGTCAAAAGTGCGCCCAAAAGCTGCCCTTCGCAGGAAACGATATGATTTGCGATCAGTAAATTTACAAAATGCTTGCATTTTGGGTAGTATTTATTTAGCTGTGGTCAATCAGGTCTATTTTGGATTTATAGGATTACGTGGGTATTTGTGCGCTAACCGAATTTGGGTGCTCAGGGTTCTTGTCGGCTTGAACCTATTAGTATGAGGATATGGATACTCCTTACACTGATCGGGATGGCATTCACCACCTGGGCATTGCTTAAATCACTTCAAGCCAAGAGAAAGAACCAACCGGGACGAAGCTTAAGAGATGGATACCCCATGGATTTCAAGAAAAAAAACGACTACCTCAGCATTACTGACAAAATCATTAAATACACTGACGGTAGACACACTGAACAAGTCTATCAACTTAGTAATATCACACAAATAAAGAAGCGCAAGTTAACGCACAAACGGATCGCAAAAGTGGTTATTTCAATTGCGTTGGCGGCAGGGGGGGTTGCTATTGTCGCTACGAAGGAAAACGATCTTCAGCCTATAGCGGCGGCTGCCATTATTTTGTCCATAGTGCTCTTCCTTTGGTCGCTGCTGCGAAGGAGCCACTATGCACTAATTCTTGAGACCAGTTCGGGAACGGGTGAGGTTCTTGTTAGTAAGAGTGAGAAATTCATTGACCAACTAGTCTCAACAATAACCGACGTGATGGAACGCCAGATCGAAGGCACGAACATAACTGCATACCCGAAGGATTTCACGGTAATCAACAACTCTTACACGAAAAATGTGACAGGTGATGACGTGGCTGGTGACAAGTTTGAAAATATCAAAAACAGTGCGATCGCTAACCGTAGTGCGGGAGCGCACGTTTCAAATTCATTGATCAGCAACTATGGTGAAGGAGTAGGGAAGGCGCTCGACGAACTAGCCCATCATATTAGCGCATGTAATGATGAGGGCTCTGCGGCAGTGTTGGCGAAACTCAAGGAATCTATGAGTCAACCCGAACCGGATAAATCCCGAGTCACAGCGCTTTGGAACACTCTTGTTCGTATATTACCTGACGTTAGTAAAGTGACAACCAGCATTGCCGCAATAGCCGGCGCTATACTATGAGTGTTAGTACAAAAAAAGGGGACAGATTTATTTCAGGAAATGTCTGATTGAATCCGGTGGGTGAAAAGTCGAGTTTTTGACTGGATGGCCACGCTGGAGGAAGCCGATGCCACGGAAGGCGCGCATTGTGCCGGCAAACTGCCCGCATCACATCGTGCAGAGAGGACATAACCGCTCGATCGTGTTCACAGAAGACAGGGATTATCTCTACTGCCTCGAAAACCTGCCAGAATGGAAAAGCCGATTGGGCTGCAGGCTTTACAGCTATTGTCTGATGACCATTACATATACATCTTGTTGTCGATCCTGGCGACCATCCGGCAAACCCGGGATGGCTGATGAAGCGCGTGGCCCGAAGGCAGACAAGGCTGGTCAATACTCTGGAGCGGCGTAGTGGAAGTCTTTGGGAAGGGCGCTGCAAATCCAGTCTGATTGAAACAGGCAGCCATCTTCTTGCCTGGAATTTCTGCCACTGAATTACGGCTAATACGGCAAGCTCGGTCGGCCACCAAAGAAACAGATTTGTCCCCATTTAGACTCTCTTGTCCACATGGTTACAATGACATGAACTTTTCACGGTCATGTGAACACCGGGCGGTTCATCTGTTAGCATGTGGGCTGACTGGAAAAGAATCAGGGAGGTATGTCATGTTACCTGGAAGAACGGTTTTGTTGTTTTTCACCTTTTTAATTCTGAGTGCGACAGGTTTAGCCCATGCCGGTTTTTTTGATCAGCTCGTCAATGATGCAAAAAAAACGATAGAGGACAGTATTCAAAACACCACCAGTGGCACCCCGGATTATCATAGCGGGGTGGCAACCGGTGATCATTCAGTGGCAGAGTCGCAGGCTGGCCAGTCCAACTCCGCAACTTCAGTTAACACGGTACAAGCGGTTTATGACAAGAGTCAGGTAAGAGAAATACAGCAGGGTCTTAATTCCATTGGATACAACGCCGGCACGCCTGACGGGCTATATGGTTCGGGGACCCGTCAGGCGATCGAGTCATTTCAGCTCGATACCGGGCTGGTCGCAGACGGCAAACCGAGCTCAACATTACTCGCACAGATAAAAGACAGGCAAATGGATTCGCCGGCTGCTGCGGCGTCTGGTGGTTCTGCCTATCGGCCTGATAGCCCCCAGGAACTTGGCAGGGCGGCCTATCGAGCGACGCTGCATTATCATCCGGAAGTGCTTGATGATGAAAAATGGCTGAAAGACTCTGCATACAGGCTCTTTCCCGAGGAATCTGTCAGCTTTACCGGAAATGAATTTGCCTGGCAAAAAAATAAAGCTGCAATGAAGCAAAAAATATTAAACCAGATTGATAACCCCCCTTTGACCCTGACGGCCTCATGGTTAAATCAATCCGGTGGTTATCTTGTGGTGGGAAACTATGATTTTGACAAGAAGGGTTTCAAAATCCTGTCGGCAAAAATAAGTCCTTCCGGGGTTGGCGATAACAGGCCTTATACAGAAAAACTGCTCAAGGCTATCAGGTCAAAAGGCTGGTTGCCTGTACCGCAGGACAAGGCTGAGAAGATCGCTACTACAGGTAACCGGCGTCTCTATGGCGAGTTCGATTTTACGATCACTGGAGCAAAAAAGTATCTGCTCAAGGGAGAGATTAAACTCCTTTCCGAATTCAGTATAGAAAAGATAGGTTTTTACAGTTTACAGAATCAAAAATATGATTATGTAGGAACGCTAGACATACCCGACATTGCGGAGAAGAAGACAGAAACGGCCCCCGCACCGCAATCACAAAAGACCGGGTCCGCTGGTAAGATTGTCCAGCAGCCACAGCCGGTCGAAAAAACAGCTCCTGTAAAGGAAAAAGTCGAGGAAAAGCCTGCAGCAGTTGCGGAAAGTGTTCCTGCAGATCCCTATTCAAGGGCAAACAGTGGCCAGGCATTTGGCCCGGATGTGGTGAATATCAGGCTTGGAATGACTCTGGAGCAGGCGGAAAACGAGATTTCGCAGCGTAAAGAGATCATGAAAATCATTAATGGCAGGCCGCCACGACCATTTGCGAGCGCAAGAATGTTCGTGCTGAAACCGGGAGATGAGTTTATTGGCTTGATGACTCTGAATACACCCCATGGAGAGCGTATCGCGTCGATTAACCGAACGGTGTATTTCGATCCGGAAAACTCGCCATCACAGACGGCGGTTGTAAGCTCAATCGAGAAGAAATACGGTACGCCAAGCTACAAATACGACAGTGCAGGGCAGTTCAACCGTACATGGTTGACTGACTCGAACAACAAGCTGTTCACGTCAACCGGAAGCGAACTGCGAGGGTGTGAGGACACTTTTTCCGGTTCTGGCCGCGATGTCTGGCTGGATAACGGTCAATACTATCAATGGACCATGCCCTGGCGGGAGAGGCAATTCATGGGTGTCAGGAACGGACAGTCGGTTGCGAATCTCAAGGAATCGGAAGACAAAAATGTATTTGGATGTGGCCCTGCAAATAAAGTCAGTTATTCTGAAAATGGCGGAATGCTCACTGGTCCAAGTCTGAATATCCAAGTATATGATCCTGCATGGGTCATTGCCGAGTACAGGAAATCCGAAAGGAAGGAAGTATCTGAAGGTGTCAAGGATTTGGATTTGTAAGAATGAAATCGGCCTCTTACCATCTATTGTCCGTGTCACAACGCCTTTGTGTTTTGCCTCAAATGAGGCCGGGAACTGGATGACAGTTTCGAGTGAATCCGGTGATGTCAAAACGCTGTCGTTCCTGCGCGTAGCCCGAACATGAATGCGTTTTCGGAGCGCTGGGTGAAATCGGTCAAGGACGATTGTTTGTCGAAGTTGATTCTGTTTGGCGAAGCGTCGCCAAGACGCGCATTGCATGATTACCTGGTCCATTATCATGCCGAACGCAATCATCAGGGTAAAGGCAACGTACTGTTATTTCCAACCGCCGCGCAAGCAAGGAATCGTGTTGATGGATCAGTCCGTCGTGAGGAAGGCTTGGGTGGGCTGCTGAAATATTACCATCGGGAGCCGCATGAATATTTTGACCAGACGGGTAACTGTGGCTTGGTACGGAGGTCAAAAATCGTTGACGAACCTACTTCGATTCGTAAGACATAAGCTCCACATTTTTCGCAAAACACTCGCCAAAACTCATTTTTATCCCGTAGCAGTCGATCGAGTATTTATTTCTTCCGGTCATTTCTTTTACAGTCAGTGCCTCTCTCACAATCGTTGCCAGGTAGGCGATCACTTGCGTATTGAATATGTCATTGTGATCGTTCATGAACTCTTTCCCGGTGGAAATGAAAGAAAGCGGTTCAAAGGAGGCCGTTGGAATGCTCTGTATATCCTCGGGGACGCCGGGACACTTTTTAGCGTTTCCGATGGCTAAACTGCAATACTTGTAACCGGTTTTATCTGAAAACAATCTTCCCGTCCAATAGGGCGAATAGTTGCCTACTGTTATGGTGTCTAGTTGATGTTCGTTAAGTAATATCTCCTTTCCGCGGAACGAGTGGTAGAGTGCTGGCTCTTCGTTCCACATCAACATACTCAATGTTTGACCCAGCGGGAAATAGCGATTTGTTGCCACATCGGCGTCGGTGCTGAGAACATGCAGCAGCTTGGGCTGATTGGGCGGGAAGCATCGTTCGGCGACAAGGCTCTTCAACGGAAGAACTTCGTTCGCCTCGATAGCTGGGTTGATGAGCACTACAGCATCGCCAAAGTTCCGGGCCAGTACGCAGGGCTCGGTACACTGATCTTCGCCTGAAAGACTGCAATTGCTATCGGGTTTAGCATCGATAACCCGGGACAACAAAACTTCGCTCAATGCAGAAGCGACTATCGCACCCCCGAAACTGTGTCCTATCGTTACCATCATCCGGTCTTTACCGGCCGCAGTTTGTATATTCTCCAGGGCCACTAGTACCTCGGTGACGCCACCTTTCCCGACCTCCTGTGCAACCGCTTTGCGCCCCCAGAAGGTAGCCTCCTCAAGGAAGGGAAGCTGGACAGAAACCCCTGGCCACCCGAGGTATACACCCACTATTTCCCTGCTCTTGGCAACGACCCTGGCCTGCCTGAGCATTGTCAGCATCCTGCGAAAACTTTGAAGGTTGGAATCATCCGGGGCCGCGCTGTGTTTCCAGCCATGGATGAATACCGCAACCAGGGATTTATCTATAGTGGCGAGTTCTTTTTTTAACTGAGTAAATAGTGCACGATTGGCCAGATTTCCCCGTTCTGTGAATTCGAGAACGGCGAGACGGTAGCCTTCGTTCGTACTCTTGTCCCATAGCGTCGTCCGACTGCCCGATTCGTAAGCGTGTACTAGACAACAATTAACCAAAACCAGTAAGAAGAAACTGGTGGATAATACCGTTCGAAGAATCGCTGGTAGGCGAATCGCCGCAAGCGACGGGAGCTCACCTTGCAGTCGGCCAGACAAATTTTGTGGTACCAGATTAAGTCTACGCATCGCTAGCATGCCATTTAAAGCCAAACTTCCCTGTGACCTTACTATAGATTACTGGGAAAAAAGAGGACAAATTTATTTTCGGGGAATGTCTGACCGAATCCGGTGGGTGAAAAGTCTGGTGTTTGACTGGACGTCCACACTGGAGGAAGCCGATACCACGGAAGGCGCGCATTGTGCCGGCAAATTGCCCGCATCACATCGTGCCGCGAGGACATAACCGCCCGGTGGTGTTCGCAGAAGACAGGGATTGTCTCTACTGCCTCGAAAACCTGTCAGAATGGAAAAGCCGATTGGGCTGCAGGCTTTACAGCTATTGTCTGATGACCATTACATATACATCTTGATCGTTGTTGCCTTAGCCGGGCAACCTCCTGGTCGGAGAGCTTGCTCCCCTCGATAGGTGTTGACGAGCCAATGCTCTCGATCGTTGCAACCCGGTGCAGCGCGGAAAGACGCTCTATGTATCCATAAACGCCACGCTGCTTCATTGGAAAAGAAAATAAAAAAGGGGACGCATTTATCTATGGGTGGAAAATAAATGCGCCCCCTTTTTCCGATTGGGTAACGGTGGCGGATTCCTGATATTCGCTGCACCATGAAACCGACATGAATCCGCCGCACCCACTGGAAATCCAGCCACTTCTTCGACGCCGACTTCCCCTGTCCGGCCACCGGACAAGCTGCTACCCCTGCCAGGAAGACGCTAATCGTGGTACCAGGTCGGTTTGTAGGGAATGGTGACGTCGTAAAAATACACGCTTCCATTCTCACTGGATGCGCTCACCGTACGTCCATCCGGGCTGTAGCGCACCTTCCATCCGCATAGCGGCGGTGATTCCAGCTGCCTGAGAACTTTCCCGCTGTTGGTATCCGTAATCAATAGCCTGGCATCGAATATCCGCCCGATGGTTGCCATGTGCCGCCCATCGGGACTGTAATCCAGTGACGCGACGGCGCCGCTGTGCTCGACGGACCGAACCTGCAGTACACCTGTTGCGGAGGTCCACAGGAACAGCTTGAACCAGCCGCCACCCGCCAGCTGCTTGCCATCCGGCGAAAAACGCAGTTCAAACACCCTCCCGGGTGGTCGCTGCATCGTCCTCAGGTAATGCAGTTCACGGTCGAACAAGCGGACATTCCCGTCACCGCCAGACACGGCAATCGATGAACTATCCGGCGCAACCGCTATGGATTTCACATTCGACCCAACCACGTCAGCAGCAAGCGGTTCAAAACCGGGATAGCCGAGACTTCGCAATCGACCCGTCGCATCTCCTACTATTAACTGCCGACGATGCGGGAGAAGTGCCATGGCAGTGACTTCCTGATTTGACAGGGAGTCGACAACACGCCGGGACATAGTATCCCATACAAAAATTTCCCCTCGTTCATCGCGGCTGACAAGATGATCCTTGTCGATCCACAGCAAATCCTTGATCGCGTGCTGGTGTGCTTTCAGAACCGCAAGACGGTCACCGGACGGAACCGACCAAATCAATACTTCTCCATTCAGACCGCCGCTGGCAAGGCGGTCGCCTGATAAACTGAAGGCAAGGCTTGTCGCCCCGAATGGGTGAACCTCCCGGAGCTTCAGCTGCGGTCCCTGCGACACGGAAAATCCTGCACAGCCGGACAGGGACACGAGACCGAACAACAGTAACCAGGCCGGAAATATTTCAGGGCCTGCGGATAAATATCTGGACAACCGCCTGCTTGGCATCCTTTATTCTCAATATTGAAGTTACCGTATCGGCATAAAGGTCACGGGTAAATCTGTCACCAGGGTCGGGCCAGGGTCGGGTATAAGAAGAAAAATTCCCTTTTCCCCAAGTATAACGGTTGTCCGCCGGTAACGGGACAGCATACCGCCAGCTCATCACCATGAAACCGCCCTGGATTGCGCCGCACTCACAGGAAATCCAGCCATGTCTGAACCGCCCCGGGAATGCCGGAGACTCCATTTCTTGAGAGGATGGAGTGATGAACAAGCAAACAAGATATTCCCCGGAGATCCGGGAACGGGCGGTGCGGCGCGCTATTCTCTGCTGCGGGTGTGAGCAGCAGGTGTACATGATGATTCGTCATCAGGCACCAGGCGTGAAGGCTGCACTGGTATCCTGCTCGCCACTGCTTGTGTAAAGCACAGTCTGTCGAGGTATTTTAATTATGACTGGGGAGTGAAGCGTCGTGACCTGAATGCGAAGTATCGCTTTGACACAATCAAATCAGCCGTGCATGCTTTCAATGACCGTGTCAATGGGGGAATATCCCCGGTGGCGGACTCCTGAGAGGATTTGAAGTGCGCAAAGCTTGGCGAGCAATTGAAGAATGAAAGAATGGCTGTTCGCCAAATCGAGTGGATTAGCGTTGCAGGGCCGAATTCATTCGGCCGGCAATACTGCCACGCCATTGAATAAGGGGAGATAATCACTGCGATGCCAGAGTCAACCAGATGTTGTTCCAGCAGCGGGGGGGCGATGCTGCAGCGAATGCTGCAGATCATGTTCCTGTCCTGCTGCATATTGTTCTTCCTGTCGGGTTGTGCCACGACCTATCCCGCAAATCCGCCACTGCAGCAGTATGAACCGGGGGTTGGCTACCAGTACAGTAATGTAAGGAAGGAATCCGGCAAGAGTGGCGAAGTGTTGGTTTTGCTGGCCTTCTCCGGTGGTGGCACCCGGGCCGCTGCATTCTCCTACGGTGTTCTGAAAGAACTTTCTGCAATAGAGATCACCAGTGACGGCCACAAGTTCCACCTGTCTGACGAGGTGGACGGGATCTCCGGCGTATCCGGCGGCAGTTTTACGGCGGCCTACTTCGGCCTGTTCGGGGATCGAATCTTCGAGGACTACGAGCGGGTTTTTCTAAGGCGCAATGTCCAGGGTGAACTGACAGAACAGGTCCTGTTTAACCCGATTAACTGGTTCCGCCTGCTGTCGCCCACCTACTCGCGCGCCGATCTGGCGACCGAGCTCTATGACGAGACCATATTCGAGCACGGTACCTTCAAAGACATGCAGCAATCCGGCGGGCCGTTTGTAGTCATCAATGCAACGGAAATGACCATGGGGACCCGCTTCCAGTTTACCCAGCCATACTTCGACCCGATCTGCAGCGACCTGTCCCGCTATCCGGTCGCCCGGGCGGTCACGGCCTCATCCGCGGTACCCATCCTGTTCAGCCCCGTCACGCTCACAAACCGGGCCGGTGAGTGCGACTGGCAGAGGCCGGCCTGGATGCGGCGGGCTCTGGATGAGCAGGAGCGCACCAGCCGGCTCTACAATCTGGCCTCCAATCTGGCTGAACTTGAAGACAGCAAGGCACGGCCCTACCTGCACCTGTTTGATGGCGGTCTGGCGGACAATCTGGGTCTGCGGGCACTGCTGGACGGGGTATTACGCTACGATGGGATTTCGCAAACCCTTCAGGCGATGGGCATGGAACAGACCCGCAAGGTCGTGGTGATCCTGGTCAACGCGGAAACGGCACTGGATGTCGACTCCAGCCAGCGACTGCAAGCCCCTACATTTGCCGCATCATTGAGTGCTGCAACCTCGGTGCCCCTGTCGCGCTACAGTTTCGAGACGGTTGCCCTGATGAAGAATCGCCTCGAGGAGTGGGAACGGCAGTCCCACGAGGAGAAATGCGGCTCTACCCGGCAAAGTGCCGACAGTAGCTGCAAGGGGGTCGACTTCCACTTTATCGAGGTAAACTTCAGCGGACATCCGGATCCGGCCGAACGTGATTACCTTAAACGTCTGCCAACGTCTTTCGTTCTGCCGGACGAGGCCGTGGACCGCTTGATTGCCGCCGGTGGCCAGATATTGCGGAGCAACCGGGAATTCAAACGGCTGCTGTCCGGTACAACTACCGGTCAGTAACGCATCCAGGGTTGTTGGCCGAATGAATTCGGCCCTACTGTAGGGTCGAATTCATTTGACCAGCGATGTTTCATCGCCATCTGTCATCCAGATACGGTCCCAATGGGGGTATGGATGGTTCCTCCCCAGCGCCACGTTCGGACCTGGTCTCTTTCTGAAGTCAGCGGGGTTGATTAACAAGGTGTGCGCAATTCTCGAAACTGGATCCTCGAAACTCGAATATTCGGAACGCAACTCGCATCCTGCTCCCGACGTCCGTATTGCGGGACTCCTGGATGCTGTAATCACCGACCTACCGGAAAGCGGCCTGCCGGACGATCTGGTGGAGGCAAGCCAACATGGATGCTTGTCCCGATCTTGATCCTGGACGTTCTCTTCGGGCAAATCGAACCGTTCTGGTTAAAGATGCACGAGCAAGGTATCCGTCTTCATCCGCGCGGCTTGATCGCCTGCTAGACTGCAAAGCCGAAATAGGGTCAGGTTCCTTTGATTGCGGCGTCAAATTTACTTCTTCGGTTCAATCGAGGCTGACCCTCTGCTGTCCCATAAACTTTTTAAACCAGGCACAGCTGTTGAATATCCGGTGAAATCTGTTTGACGCATCATCCCGGAGCAGAGCCATAATGTCTCGGTGCATGAATAAATTTAGCTGCAATAAGCGCGGCATCTTCTGCAGTGAAGCACGGGGCAGGTCTGGCTAAATAGCATCATCTCTGCTACCGCTCGCATCATCATGTCGCGCCCCATCCGCATAGAGTTTCCAGGCGCCCTTTATCACGTCAGCGCGCGCGGTGATCGGCGTGAAGCTATTTTTGAAGATACAAGGACGCTTCAAAGCGATCCTGGTTGACCACGATGCCTGCCTGCTGGAATTGTCGCGGTATATCGTGTTAAATCCAGTTCGCGCTGCGCGACAGTTGGAGGAATTGTGCGACGGGCGAGTGATGTATCTTGGCTAGACCTGACCCCGATTCGAGCTACGGAAGGCCCGGCCTGGCTGGGTCAAAAAACTCTATGGCGTGGTACTTCTCGGTGTTGCGGCGAAACTATTGCATGATATTTATACCGACTACGTACTAAATCAGTTTTCACTGGGTAATAAAACAGGCTATGTCACACGACCATTTACATGCGGCACCGGAGTCCGGCAAAAGGCTGGCCCTTGTCGCTGTGCTGAATTTTCTGATCGCCCTTACGGAAATCATCGGTGGCCTGGTCTCAGGCAGTCTGTCCCTGCTGTCGGATGCACTGCACAACTTCAGCGACGGCATTGCGGTGATCATCGCCTGGATAGCCATTCGGCTGAATACACGGCCGCGAAACGATCATTTCACTTTTGGCATGAAACGCGCTGAGGTGCTAGCGGCGGTCGTCAATGCAGGTGCCCTGGTAGCAATCAGCCTGTGGCTGTTCGTTGAGGCCTGGGATCGCTTCCTCTACCCGGCCCCCATTGCCGGTGTCGTCATGACGGGCGTGGCGACCGTGGGACTCGTGGCCAATGTGCTGGGCACCTGGCTGTTGCATCGCGGTTCAAAACAGAACATGAACCTGCGTGCCGCCTATCTGCACTTGTTTTCCGATGTCATCTCCAGTATTGGCGTAATCCTCGGTGGTCTGGCGATCACCTTTCTTGGCATTAGCTGGATCGATCCGTTATTGACACTGCTGATAGGCCTGTACGTGTTGAAGGAAAGCCTGCAGATCCTGTGGCGGGCGCTGGGTGTTTTCATGCTGGCCTCACCACCCGATGTATCGCTGGCGACGGTTCGTGAGGCACTGCTGGATATCCCCGGTGTCGAGGGTGTTCACCACCTGCATCTCTGGCAGGTGTCGGAACATGATACCCACTTCGAGGGCCACATTACGGTTGTAGACCAACCGGTGAGTGAGACGGCAGGAATACGAGCCATTGTCGAGGCGCTGCTTGCTGATCGCTTTGATATCAATCATGTTACCCTGCAAATTGAAGAGCAGCAGACGACTTGCCCAACAGTAGATCTGCTGTGAGCATGGTCGTAAAAAAGGGAACAGATTTATTTCAGGAAATGTCTGATTGAATCCGGTGGGTGAAAAGTCTGGTGTTTGACTGGATGGCCACGCTGGAGGAAGCCGATGCCACGGAAGGCGCGCATTGTGCTGGAAAATTGCCCGCATCACATCGTGCAGCGAGGACATAACCGCTCGATTGTGTCCACAGAAGACAGGGATTATCTCTACTGTCTCGAAAACCTGCCAGAATGGAAAAGCCGATCGGGATGCAGGCCTTACAGCTTTTGTCTGATGAACATTGCATATTATCTTGTTGCCGATCCTGGCGACCATCCGGGAAACCCGGGATTGCCGATGAAGCGCGTGACCGGAAGGCAGACAATGCTGGTGAATACCCTTGAGCGGCGTAGTGGAAGTCTTTGGGAAGGGTGCTGCAAATCAAGTCTGATTGAAGCAGGCAGCTATCTTCTCGACTGGAATTTCTGCCACTGAATTACGTGCAATACGGCAAGCGCTACAGCGTGGTCAACTAACGGGCAGTGATCGCTTCATTTCCGATGTTGAGGCCAGTATTGGTCGGTGTGTTGGCAATGGCGGGCGCGGTCGTCCACAATCAGTTGTTCCTGGCGAATTGATACTCAAGCTGCTGCGGGTAGCTGATAGAGCCCGCGGCAGTGAGTCTGTTAACGGAAGAAATTAAACTTTGTGCCTCGTTAGAAAAACGAGTGGGCGTTCTTGAATGACAATCTCTACCAACCTGTTGAAGTGAATGCGTAATATTGCATCTATTGGTAGAATCATTTTGAGCGTCAGTTCTGAATACAGGAAACCGCCCGAGTAGCAGGCAAGCTGATAGTGTTACTACGTCATTCCGGCGCATGCCGGAATCCATGGGTTTTGGCAGGAAGGTGGTATGGAGAAGCAACCGTGTGTGTATCTATTGGCCAGCAAACGCAATGGAACCCTGTACACAGGCGTTACTTCTAACCTGCTCAAGCGGGTTTGGGAACACAAGAATAATCTGATTGAAAGTTTTACCA
>Ga0210123_1000626_pt1 | contig 21116 bp, 15 predicted proteins | sample Muzzi_PWB_D2_FD_185535 | JGI IMG/M metagenome (GOLD analysis project Ga0210123, IMG submission 185535) | Wetland microbial communities from San Francisco Bay, California, USA, that impact long-term carbon sequestration - Muzzi_PWB_D2 (SPAdes) | ecosystem: Environmental > Aquatic > Marine >... | reverse complement strand
GGGAGACGGCCTGGTGGTGACCCTGTTCGGCAGCGAATTTGCGCCGTCCGGTCGTATCGTCCGCCTGATGGCACCCCTGTTCGTCATCCAGTTCCTCATGGTGCCGCTGTGGCGCTTACTGCTGGCGATGGACCGCGAGCGTACACTCGTGATGCTGCGTCTCGGCTCCGTCGGCCTCAACGTTGCGCTGAACTTCCTGCTGATTCCCCGATACGGGCCGATGGGTGCCGTCGCGACCTCGCTGATCTCCGAGGGGCTGACCGCCGTCGCTCAGTTCGCGTTGTGTCTACGCATCGTTCCCCGCCCGTACATGGGGCGCGGAATTGCCCTGCTGACCGTCTTTGGCGCCGCCACGGCGATCGGCATGCTCGCGCGGCCGCTCCTGCCGTGGGGGGGAGCGGCCGCCGTGGCCGGGGTCACTTTCACGGCCCTGGTGTTCGCCGCGCGCCTCGTGCATCCGACGGAGGTCGGCCAGCTGCTGCGCGACGCACGGTTGTCGGGATCCGGGAGGCCGGGGAGAGAGCAGGGATGACCGTGCGTGCGAACGTGACCGTAGCCATCCCGACGCAAGGTCGCGGCCCGGGCCTTCTCCGCGTGGTCGGTGATCTCTGGTCCGGCCGGCGCCAACCGGACGAGATCGTGATCGTCTGCCAGGGTGATGCCGCCGGGGAGACGGCGCGCGAGCTCATCCGCGCGGTTCCCGAGGCCGCCTCGGTCATTCGCTTCTACGCGTCGGCCCGCCGCGGCACGAACGCCGCTCGAAACGACGCGGTCCGTGTCGCGGCGGGTGACTTCGTGGCGTTCACGGACGACGACATGCGCTTGCCCGCCGACTGGCTGGAGGCCATGCTCGCCGCGTGGAAGGGAGAATGGAATCGGGCCCCCGTCCTCTTGACCGGTCCGATTCACCCGCCGGAGGGAGTCGCTGACGCCGGGGCCATTCCGGGAATCCGCACCGGCGACGAGCGGCGTGTGTGGCGGACGCCACCGCACCGCGGTGATGTGTTACACGGGGGACACTTCGGGGGGCCGCGCACCGTGTACGACCGGGTCGGCATTCCCCCGTTCGATGAGCGGTTCGGGCCCGGTGCCCCGTTTCCCGGCGCCGGGGACGAGGAGTTCGCGATCCGGCTGCTATGGGCCGCCGTCCCCGTGGTCTTCGAGCCCTCCGTCCAGGCCGTTCACGTGGCACATCATGGCGAGTGGATCCGGAGCCAATTCACGCATTGCCAGGGCACGGGTGCGCTTTACATGCTTCGCCTGGCATCGTCCGAGCCGGCCGTCTGGCGTAGTTTTTGGTCGACGGTCTGGGTTTTGGCGGGCAAGAGTGTTCGATCCGCTTCGCGGCTGCGGTTCAACGAGGCGGCGGGCCGGCTCGCAGCCCTTGCGGGGATCGCGTTGGGCGCCACGCGCTGGTGGGTGACGGGTTCGCGGAACGACGATCCGGCGGTCGCGTCCGCCGACGGACCGGTACGCGTGCCTCTTGTCTGATCCGTCCATCGTCGGCCTCGGGAGCACACCGCCGTCCGGCTTTGACGGCATGGGACTTGCCCGAGGCTACGGAAGTGACCGCGAGTGATCCGGGGTGTCGGACCAGGCCCCATCGAGGACGAGGAGACGTGGTGAGCCAGAGTGAAGCGCCGCTCCGCGTGCTGATGGCCATGGATCGACTTGGATACGAAGGCCGCTTCCATGGAGCCGGACGACTCGTCGTCGATTGGAGTCGCGCTCTGCGGCAACGGGGGGTCGACGTCACCACGGTCGTCCTGCGCCCGGAAGACGAGTTCGCCATCCATGACGATGTACCGATGACGTATTTCGGGCACGGACGTTATGATCTGCGCACTCTTCGCGATTTCCGACGCCTGTTTCGCGAACGGGATATCCAGGTGGCGCATCTTCAGGGGTTCGGTTCGCTGACTTTCGGGCGACTCGCAGCCATCGGCACGCGAATTCCCGTCATCGCCCACGTTCACGCGGATCACAAAGCGGAGACCGGGGGATATCCATGGTTCGTGCAGGTGGCGGATCGAGTTCTCGCTCCCCTCACGGCTCGTTGCCTGGCCGTGTCCGAGGCGACGGCCCGCTTCGCCACCTCGAAGCAGGGCTTCCGGGCTTCACAGGTGGAAGTGTGGCTCAACCCGGTGGACTTGTCCGACTACCGGCCGCCGTCGTCGCTCGAGCGGCACGCGGTGCGGCGGGAGCTTGGGCTCGAGGACGACGCACTTGTGGTAATCGCCGTTGCCCGCCTCGATCACGTGAAGGGCGTCGACCTGCTCGTGAGCGCCTGGCCCGCCGTTGCACGACGCGTGCCCTCGGCCCGCTTGCTCCTCGTGGGTGCCGGGCCGCAGCGCGATGAGCTCGTCGCCTCGGTCGAGGCGGCAGGCCATCTGGGTTCGGTCCACTTCCTCGGCTACCGTGAGGACGTGACGCACGTTCTGCACGCCGCCGATGTTCTGGCCCTTCCCAGCCGCAGCGAGGGAATGCCGCTCGCCGCGCTCGAAGGTCTCGCCTCGGGTCTTCCCGTCGTGGCGCATGCCGTCGGCGGTGTGCCGGAGCTCGTGGTGGACGACGAGAACGGATTGCTCGTGCCGCCTCGTCCGGAGGAGCTGGCAAGAGCGCTGATCGAGGTGCTCGAAGACGATGCGCGCCGTGCCAGGTTGGCACGACGCGCCCGGCCTAGCGTTGAACCGCTGGACTTGCCGGTCTACGCTGCGCGTCTCGAGAAGCTGTATCGGAGCCTGATCGGCCGGGAAGGAAGACTTGCCGGAGCCCCCGACAGCCCGTCGACGGTCGTCCGTGCAGGGGCCCTGGCCGGCGGTCCGTAACCAGCCGTCCGTCTTCGGAGTCAGGCGGTACGGCTGGCGATCGCCTGCCGGCAAACTCCCAGGACCTCCTCGGCGTTGGCCGGCAGCGAAAGCTCCGCGATCTTCGCGCGGCTAACCTTGCCCATCTTCTCGCGTCGTGGTGCGTCGTCGAGCAACTCGCGGACGGCGGACGCGATCGCGCCCGCATCCGCGACGGGAACCAGCAGGCCGTTTCCGCCATGGTCGACCAGATCGGTCTGTCCACCGTTGTCGGTGGCCACGATCGGCAGGCCTGAAAACATGGCCTCCTGGACGACGATTCCGAGTCCCTCGTGCAGGGAGGAGAGGACGAAGCAGTCGGAGCGGGCCAGGCGTCGGAGGATCTCCCCGCGACCGAGGTAGCCCGGCCAGCTGACGCGGTCCTCGACGCCCAGGTCCCGAGCCAGCTCGCGGAGGGGGGCGGCCAATGGACCGTCGCCGATCACCTCGAGCCGTACGTGTGACGGCAGGTCGGGCAGTGCCCGCAACAGGTGGTCGAATCCCTTTCGAGCTACGAGTCGCCCGACGGCGATGAGGCGGAACGTGTCGTCGCTGCTCGGCGGCTCCCCGTCGCCCTCGGTCCTCCGCGGTGCCGGGAATCCGTAGGGGATGACCCGGATCGGACGCTCGATCCCGTAGTAGCGACGGGCTCGGTCCCGCGTATCGCTGGAGATCGCGATCACCTCGTCGGCATCCTCGACGATCCAGCGATTCGCGACGCGCGTCCAGAGGTGGCGGTGCGGTGACGACGACTTGGACGGATCGTAGATATCACCGCCGATGATCGTCAGCACGTTCGGAACATTCAGCACGTGGCTCGCGAACACGCCAAGCGGACCCGTCGGGAGCGCGAAGTGCGTGTTGATCACGTCCAGGTCTTCCAACTCGTGGCGGTGGCTCACGATCCAGGCCGCCGCCGCAAACAGGTAGCCGAGCATCGCCCGGTTCGTGGCCGTCGCCCGATCCTTGCGACCGGAGACCCGGAGGCGCACCATGCGCAGGCGGCCTGACTCCTGTTCAACCGGCAACTCCGCCGTTCCGCTGGTCACGACGGTCACGCGGTGGCCGGCCGCGGCCCATGCCTCCGCGTACTGACGGGCGCCCACGCCGCCCCCCCCGCCGACGGGCGGGTATTCGTAGCACAGAACGAGGATGTGCAGGGAATCGCTCACGGCTCCATCCACCGGGGGATCAGACGTTCGCTGCGATGAGCTCACGGTTGTCCCGCACCCAGCCCACGAGTTGATCGACGCCCTCTCGCCAGTCCACGGCGGGCTCCCAGCCGAAGTCCGTCTGCGCCTTCCGGATGTCGGAGACGTAGACCGGCTGGTCACCGGGTCGCCAGTCGTCGTACTTCACCGGCACGTCCTCGCCGCGCAGTGCGGCGAGGTGCCCCAGCAGGTCACGCAGCGAGATCGCGTTCCCCGGGCCGCCCCCGAGATTGTAGACGCGCCCGCTGGTCGTGCCGATGGCGCGCCAGGCGGCGTCGTAGGCGCCGACGAGATCGTCGATGAACAGGACGTCGCGGACCTGCTTGCCGTCACCGAAGATCGTAAGCGGTCGGCCGAGCTCGGCGGCGATGATGAACCAGGCCACCCATCCCTGGTCCTCGATCCCGAACTGCCGGTAGCCATAGATGCAGCTTTGCCGGAACACGACCGTGCGCAGCCCGAAGATGCGGGCGTAGTCGTGCACGTACTGATCGGCTGCGCCCTTGGAGCAGCCATACGGCGAATGGAAATCGAGCTGCCGCGTCTCCGGCACGCCTTCGGGAAGGTCGCCGTACCGGTACCTGGTCTCCTCTTCGACCGTCTCCACGTCCTCCATCCCGCCGTAGACCTTGTTGGTCGACGAATAGAAGAACGCGGGCCGCTTTCCCTGCGACTTCCGCACGAGCTCGAGCATGTTGAAGGTGCCGAGGGCGTTCACGTCGAAGTCGTGGCCGGGATCCGTCACCGACGTAGTGACCGCCACCTGGGCCGCGAAGTGGAGCAGCAGGTCGGAGGACTCGACGGCCGCCTCGACGGCTCGCCCCGGCATCCGCACGTCCTCCACCAGGATCCGCAGGCGGGAGCGATCGTCGATGCTCGCCTCGAGCCAGTGCAGATTCTCCCTCCCGCCCCGGCGCGACAGGTTGTCGAGGATCACCACCTCGTGGCCCCGGTCGAGATAGTGCCGGGCGAAGTTGATGCCGGTGAATCCGGCACCGCCCGTGATCAGAATCTTGTCCATCGCGTCCCCGTACCTTCCCGTTCTGCCGTGTGGATGTATGACGTCAGGCCGGGCGCCGCCCCGCGGCGCCGAGCTTCTTCGTGAAGATGCGTGCCGACTTCCCGACCAGCTTGAACTGGAACGCGAAGAAGACCCAGTTCAGGCGGTCGATGAGCCACGCCACGTAGTTCAGCGGATTCAGCCAGAACACGTAGAGATTGAGCGGAAACACCCGGATGTCGGTGAATCCCGTGTGCTCCAGCACCTGGCGGAAGCTGTACTCCGTGAAGCTGCAGTAATGATCGAAGTTCCCCGCCCGTGACTCGGAGCCGGTGAGCGGGCTCGCGCCGTTGATCGCGTGCAGGACGAGGTGTCCCCCGGGCGCCAGCTTTTCGCGCGCCAGCTCGAGGAACGCGAGAATCTCGGGCTTCGCGAGGTGGTTGAGCTCCTGCTCCGCGACGATGGCGTCCCACGGCTCGGTGGAAGCCCGGAGGAACGAGAACACCTGCGCCACCTCGCAAGGGAGGTTCTTCTGCCGAGCCCACTCGATCTTGTCGGGAAATGAGTCGATGCCGACCACGTTCTCGTAGCCCCGGTCGACCAGGAGTTTCACGAAGTACCCGGGTCCGCAGGAGATGACCAGGATCCGGGCGCTCCGGTCCTCGGGGAGATGCGGCAGATAGTTGTGCGCGTAGAATTTCGCGAAGCTGTCGTACCCCGACTCGATGTCCGGCGGGGCTTCCCACATCGAGTCGAACGGCTCCATGACGGCCGTCAGGTCTTCATCGCGCAACATGTGCGTCATCGAGGGTCTCCCGGACTTCGTCGCTTGATGGTTCGGTATGCTTGCGTCGGTTGCGTCTCTCGTGCTCACAGCAGGCCGCCCTCCCGATACCATACCGCGGTCCGCCGGGCGCCTTCTTCGAAGCTCACCGACGGCGAGAACCCGAACACTCGCTGCGCCTTCGCGCTCGAAAGCTCGAAGCTCTTCCGGAAGAAGTCGAGCCGCCGGCGGTGCAGCGGCGGCTGAATGCCGAGCGGCCGCAGCGTCAGCTCCATCGCGGTGGCGAGGATCAGGAAGGGCCACAGCGGCGCCCGAAAGCGCGGGCCGGGCTTATCCACGGCGTTGGCCACGGCGAGCACCATCCGGTCGGTGCTCACCGTCTCCGGCCCTGCCAGGAGGAATAGATCCCCGGGCGTCTCCGGAGACTCGGCGGCCATGAGCAGGCCCTCGACCAGGTCGTCCACGTAGATGAGGTGGTGGAGGTTTCGGCCCGAACCGATCATGAAGAAAGCGCCCTTGTCGATCGCCTTGAACAGCTTCAACAACCGTCGGTCGCCAGGCCCGTAAACCTCGGGGATTCGTACCGCCACGACCGGCACCCGGCCGCTCTGCGCGAGCGCCAGGCGCTCGCCCGCGAGCTTCGTTACGCCGTAGATGTTGTCCGGCTCGACCGGAGAGTCCTCGTCCAGCACGCCATGCGGCTTCCCGTAGACGCCGATCGTGCTGCCGTGGACGATACGCCGGACGCCGGCTTCCGCAGCGGTGTCGAGGACGTTTCGCGTGCCCTCGACGTTCACGGCGTAGAACTTCTCGTCGGGCACGTTCATCTCGTGCTGCGTGGCCGCCAGGTGAAACACGACGTCGACGCCATCCACCGCGCGCCGCACCGGTTCGGGATCGGTCACCGAGCCCAGTCGCAGCTCGACGCCCGCCGCTTCGAGGGCCGCCCGGTTCGCCGACTCGGCATCGGTGTTCTCCTGGGCGAGGACGCGGACTTCGTCGCCCCGGTCTGCACAATGGAGCGCCAGGCGCGATCCGATGAAGCCGGTGCCTCCGGTGATCAGGACCTTCATGCGGCTCCTTCCGCCGGGGCGTGGCCGAACTCCCGGGTCGCGCCGCGTTCCGCGAAGAAGTCGCGGGCTGCGGCGATTTCATCACGCGTGCGCGGCTCGTCCCAGCCGGCCTCGCGCGCCACATCGTCGGCGACCGCGGCGAGCACCGGCTCGGACGGCGCCTCGGCCGTGCCGAGATCGGTCCGCCGCTGAAGAACGTCCTCCAGCGAGCGGGCCATCTCGGAGCGTACCGCGTGGACGACCTGGGCCGGCAGGACGGACGTGCCGGGATAGGGAACCGCCAGGCGCGGATCGTCGTGGACGATCTCCGTCACATCGGAGAACCGGGATCCGTGGTTGTGGGCGATCTGCCGGGCGACCCCGGGGGAGAAGGGCGCTTCCTCGGGCGCGGCGGCCGTCACCCGGTGAACGAGCGCGTCGAAGACGTCGAAGTCGCCGCCCCAGACCGGTCGGGTCTCCGTGTCCGAGGGAACGGGCGGACGGCCCAGCTTCTCCAGCACGAGATCGATCGCCTGCTCGGCCATTCCGCGGGCCATCGTCGACCGCACTCCGACCAGCGTGACGAGGCCTTCCAGGCCGTGCCGCGGTCCGTGATCCAACAGCAGGGAATCGTGGCCGAAGTGGTGCTCGCTGGAGCTCTCGTCCGCGGCGCCATACAGGATGAGCCCCGTGTTCACCATGGCCACGTCGCTCGTCTGCAGCCCGAGGCCCGGGTAGGCTTCGTTCGCTTCTGCTACGTAGGCGGCCAGCTCGTTCGGCTCGACGGAGACGCGCTCCGGCGAGCCGCTCCAGGGGCCGTGCCAGACACCGACCAGTGTGTAGTCGCGCCACGGGAGCAAAAAGAGATGCCGCCCGCCCCGGTCCACGAGCGCCTCGGCGTCGCGGGTCACGGTGGGGCAGGCAAGGCCGAGACTGCCGGGCAGCTTCTTGCGGGTGACCAGGCCGACATCGCGCGAGAATACCGGCCGCTCGGGTCCCAGATCGAGGTCCGCCGCCGTTCGCAGCAGGCCGCCCGCCCACGGGCCGGCGGCGTTCAGGACGAGGTCGGCCCGGATCGTCATGTGGCGGCCGTCGACCCGATCGTCGACGACGGCTCCGCGCACGCGGCCCTCTTCGACGTTCAGCGAGACGACCTCCGCATAGTTGAGCACCACGGCGCCCGCCGCGGCCGCCGATTGGAGGTAGGTGAGCGCGATCCGTGGCGTGCTGTACATCTGGCCGTCGCAGAACACGACACCGCCGGTCAGGCCGTCTGACGGCAAGTCCGGGAATCGCTGCAGGGTTTCCGCGCGGGACAGCGAGCGGGCCGCTGGAATCCGGCGGGCCGGGTCGTCAATGCCCCGGTTTCGGTCGGCCGTCAGCCATTCGTAGACTTTGAAGCCCGTGCGGAGCACTGCCTTGCCCTTCATCCCGCGTCCGTATGTCGGGATCAGGATCGGGAGTGGCGAGACCAGGTGAGGTACCGTGCGGAGGAGGGCGGAGCGCTCGTGGCTGGATTCGCGCACCCGGGCGACGTCGCCGTGCTGCAGATAGCGGATCCCGCCGTGAGCGATCTTGTACGAGTTGGCCGTGGTCGCTCCGGCGAAGTCGTCTCGCTCGACGAGCACGACGCGCAGCCCCCTCGAGGCGGCCTCGTAGGCGGCGCAGGCACCAAAAATGCCTCCCCCGATGACGAGGACGTCACAGGATTGGCCTTCGGCTGGTGCGGCGTCGCGGATCATCGGCTTCCGGGGATCAGGGCGAACGGCTCATGGACGAATTCTCCAGCGCGATCAACAATCGCGTTGCGGTAACGGAGGAAGCAAGTCGCAGGCCAGTCGGAAGCAGCCGGCTCCATCATGGAATTGCCCGGCCAGTCCGGTACGGAGAGCATGTGCCCGGCAGGAGGCACCCCGGTCGTTTCCGCGTATGTAGCGCTCGCGCAACACAGGCCGGGGAGGCAGATTTGCGAATTCCGCAGAGAGGACCGCATGGACGGCAAGGATCGGATGAACGGTAATCGACGTCGCAGCACGGGCTGGCTCCTGGTCGTGGCGGCGATCGGTGTCCTGCTGGTGATCGGTGGAGCGGCCCTGTGGTCGGCGCTCCCTCGCGAGGAGTCCGCCCTGGTCGACTGGCCGGAGGCGACGCCCGAGAGCGAGGGTTTCGATGGGGCCGCTCTCCGGACGCTGGCCGAAAGCCTGGCCGTGCGCCGGACGAAGCTCTTCGCGGTCGCCCGCCACGGAAAGCTCGTGTTCGAGTGGTACGGGCCCGATTCTGACGCGAACAGCAAGCACTACACGGCGGCCATGCTCAAGGCGACCGCGGCTGCTCCGACGCTCATCGCGGCCGCGGGCGAGGACCTGATATCCCTGGACGACCACGCGGCCGACTGGATCCCGTCCTGGAAGGCGGATCCCCGTCGGGCGCAGGTCACCATCCACGACCTCGCGTTTCACGCGTCGGGGATGGAGGATGTGGACTTCGACGCTGGCCAGGCGGGCGAGCTGCCCGGCTGGAAGCAGCGGTACTACGATCATCCCGACGAGCGCTTCCGCCTGGCGATCGACAGCGCCGCTCTGCTCTTTGCTCCGGGCGATCATTTCTCGTACAGTGGAGTCGGTTTCTACGTGCTGTCGTACATCGTGACCGAAGCGCTGCAGCAACGGCCGGCCACGGCGGATATCCCCTCGTTCCTCGACTCCGAGGTCTACGGTCCGCTCGGATTGCCGAGACAGGTTTGGTCGATCGGATATGGACGCAGCGATACGGTCGACGGCCTGCCGCTGACGCACTTCGGAAGCGGAGGACAGTTGACGGCCCGGGCGGCGGCCCGAATTGGCCAGGTGTTCCTGCAGCGAGGCTGCTGGCAGGGAACGCAGTTGCTCGATGCCGACCTCGTGGACGCGGCCCTCGGCCGGCACGGCACGCCGCCGATGCTGGCCGCCGCCGACGCCCCCCAGAGGCCCGCGCCCGGCGAAGGATGGTGGGCGAACGTCAACGAGGCGTGGCCGTCTGCCCCTCGCGAGGCGGTGGCGGCCATCGGCGCGAGCCAGCAGGTCGTCTGGATCGATCCGACGCTCGATCTGGTCGCTGTGCGGATGGGCGGCAATCTCGCGACGGGTGACGAGTCGTTCAACGAGGCCCTCGATCGGCACTTCGTCGCTCCCCTCTATGCGGCCTTCGAACCCGGAAGGTCGTCGCAGGACGACGACGACGCTGTCGCGACGGCGCCACGAAAGGCCGCGGCGAGGGGCGCGTCCTGCACGAATTGAAGCGCGCCGGGTCCGGCACGCGACGTGCGTCGAAGGCATGCAGCGAGCGAACGGGCCTGTCGTCCTCCCGCGACGGGCGGTCCGATAGACGGCAACGTTGAGAAGCAGAAGGTACAAGCCACGATGAGAATTCTTGGAATCGGTGACCACATTGACAGCGGAGCGTCGCTGATCGAGGACGGCCGCGTCGTCGCGGCCGTGAACGACGAGCGCCTGGTGCGCGAGAAGATGGTCTTCGGGGTGCCGCGAGAAGGCATCCGGAAGATCCTCGAGATGACCGGTACGCAGCCCGACGAGATCGACGCCGTCGCGATCGCGACCCGCAACCAGCACCTCGTGCCCGAGTACACCGACTTCAAGGGCGGGTGGTTCGGCCTGGAGCGCAGCGGATTCAAGCAGATGCTGTTCGACGTGGGCTCCAAAGCGGCGCGGTTCCGCAAGTCGCTGCCCTGGCTGGAGAACATCTACTACGCGCTCCGCCAGCCGGCCTACAAGAAGCGCCGGCAGTTTTGGCCCGACTTTCTCCGGGAAGAGTTCGGCGTCACGGCGCCCGTGACCTTCGTCGACCACCACTACACGCATGCGACGTGCGCGTATTACAGCAGCGACTTCGGCCCGAACGCCACGATGATCACGATCGACGGCGGCGGCGACGGGATCTCCGCGAAGGCCTACGAGGTCCGCGACGGTCGCTTCACCGAGCTCAAGGCCGTGCCGAGCTTCGATTCGCTCGGGGCGTTCTACTCCTACATCACGCAGGTGTCCGGCTTCAAGGCGGGCCGGCACGAAGGCAAGATCACGGGGCTGGCGGCGCACGGTCAGCCGATCTACGAAGATATGCTCGACAGTCTCCTGACCTGGGAAGACGGCGGCTTCCGGAACGTGGGGAACGTGTTCTTCCATTCGGCCGTCGAAGAGATCAAGGGCCGCCTGCCTGACGACTTCGATCGCGCCGATCTCGCCGCCAGCGTGCAGAAGCATGCCGAGCGCCTGGCCGTCAATTTCGCCCGGCACTGGGTCCGCCACACCGGGTTCAGCGACGTCGGCCTGGCCGGCGGACTGTTCGGCAATGTGCGGATCAACCAGAAGATCCACGAGATCGACGAGGTCGACCGCTGCTTCGTCCATCCCGGGATGTCCGACTGCGGTGTCGGTGTCGGCGCCGCGCTGGCCGTCTACTACGACCGCGACGAGCGCCCGGCCCCCGACACGCGCTGCCTCGAGACCGTGTTCCTCGGGCCGTCGTTCTCCGACGAGGAGATCGAGGCTTGCCTGAGCGAGGCCGGCGCGGACTATCGCCGGCCCGACAATCTCGCGGCCGAGGTCGCCCGGCTGCTAGCCGGCGGCGCCGTCGTGGCGCGGTTCGACGGGCGAATGGAGTACGGACCGCGCGCGCTGGGCAACCGGACGATCATGTACAAACCGAACGACCCCGGCGTGAACGTCTGGCTCAACGAAGCGCTGCACCGCACCGAGTTCATGCCGTTCGCCCCGGCCGTGCTCGAGGAGGAAGCTGAGAAGTGTTTCCACGGACTCGCCGGCGCCGAGCGCACGGCGCGCTTCATGACGATCACTTTCGACTGCACGGACTGGATGAAGGAGCACTGTCCGGGCGTGGTGCACGTCGACGGGACCGCCCGTCCGCAGGTCGTGCGGAAGCAGGACAACCCGGGCTTCCATCGGATCATCGAGGAGTTCCGGACCCTGACCGGCATGCCGGCGATCATCAACACGAGCTTCAACATCCACGAGGAACCGATCGTGTGCACGCCGGCGGACGCCGTGCGGGCCTTCGACATCGGTCACCTGGACTACCTGGCGATCGGTCCCTTCCTGGCCCGCAATCCCGCTCCGATTCGCGAGCGTGAGCGCCGGGAGGCGGGCGTCCTCGCCGAGCCCGACATGGCGGAGGAAACCACCGGCTGATGTGCGGCATCGCCGGGATCCTCGATCCAAACGGAGCCGCACCCGAACAGGCGCGGGCGATGGCGACGTGCATCGCGCACCGCGGACCGGACGACGCGACCGTGTACTGCGACGGTCCCGTCGGTTTCGGCTTCCGGCGCCTGTCGATCATCGATCTCGACACGGGCCGCCAACCGATCGCGAGCGAGGACGGCCGGGTGCGGGTCATCCTCAATGGCGAGATCTACAACTATCGCCAGCTTCGCGAGGACCTGGTAGCCGCCGGCCACGAGTTCTCGACCACGTCCGACACCGAGGTGCTCGTCCACCTGTACGAGGACCACGGCGCCGACATGCTGAACCGTCTGCGCGGCATGTTCGCCTTCGCCCTGTGGGACGAGGGCCGCCGCCGGCTGCTCATCGCGCGCGATCACCTCGGACAGAAACCGCTGTTCTGGGCGCGGCGAGGCGATCGCTTCTGGTTCGCCTCGGAGATCAAGAGCATCCTGGCCGCCGAGGACGCCTTCCGCCGTCCTAACCTCCAGGCGCTGCACGAGTATTTCTCGATCCGCGTCGTGTCGGAGGATCGCTCGATGTTCGAGGGCGTCCACAAGCTGCCGGCCGGGCACCTGCTCGAGCTCGAGCCCGGCGGAGAGCCCCGCATCCAGCGCTACTGGAATCTCCGCTATGACCCCAAGGTCGAGATCTCCGAGGACGCCGCCATCGACCAGCTCGACGCCCGCCTGCGGGAGGCCGTCGAACTGCACATGGTGGCCGACGTGGAGGTGGCGACCTACCTGAGCGGCGGCATCGATTCGGGTCTCGTGACCGCGATGGCCGCGGGCCTGCGCGACGAGCCGCTCCGCACGTTCAGCGTGGGTACGCCGTACGGGGAGTTCGACGAGCTGCCGGCGGCGCGTCTCGTGGCCGAGCGGTACGGGACGAAGCACGAGGAGGCCTCGATCGCCGGCACCGACATCTCGCTGCTGCCGCGGCTGGTCTATCACCTCGACGAACCGTCGGACCCGCTCAGCCTCTGCCAGTGGAAGATCGCCGAACTGGCCGCCCGGCGCGTGAAGGTCGTGGTCGGTGGTGACGGCGGTGACGAGCTGTTCGGTGGCTACGACCGGTACTACGGCGCGCAGTACGCCCGCTACTGGGCTATGCTGCCGCAATTCGTCCGCGAGGGCGTGATCGGACGTGTTCTCGACCACGTGCCCGACGGGTTCTGGTACAAGAGCGTCAGCCACCGGCTGCGGTGGCTGAATGAACTGGCGGGGGTCGGGCCGGGGCGCCGATACCCGCGCAGCTTGAGCTATTTCTACTTCACGCCGCAGTATCGGGAAGCCATCTACGCCGACGGCTTCCGCGAGCAGGTCGAGAGCTTCGACCCGGAGGCCGCCGTCGCGTGCTGGCTGGACGAGGGCCGCGCCAGGTCGGTGCTCGACCAGATGCTGCTCGCCGACAGCATGGTCCGGCTGCCGAACCATCCGGTCATGATTCTCGACCGGATGAGCATGGCGCACGGCCTCGAGGCGCGCTCGCCGTTCATGGACCACGAGCTGGCAGAGTTCGCCGCGACCCTGCCCGTGCGGCTGAAGGTTCGCGGCCGGCAGCGCCGCTGGATCGAGCTGCGGCTCGCGGAACGGTATCTGCCCGACGAGGTCGTCCATCGTCCGAAGCAGGGCTTCTCGTCGGCCCTACCGTACATGATGGGCGAGGAGTACCGGGCGCTGTTCCGCCGCTACCTGTCCGGCGCCCACCTGGCGGAGGAAGGGATCGTCCGCCCCGATGCCGTACAGGACTTGCTGGACGAGCACCTGTCGGGACAGAGCGACCACGGCAACCGACTCTGGCTGCTGCTAAACGCGGAGATCTGGTGGCGCGTCCACCTCGAGCAGGTGGACGTGGAAGAGATGGAGGCGGAGATGCGGGACATTGTCGGGGCGCCCGGCGAGGGGCCTCAGTCCGGTTCGGGGCCGGTCAGGTGCCGGACCGAGAGCCCGAAGGCCAGCAGCCAGCGGACGGACAGTCCGGCCGTCGCGCCGTAGATCACGCCCGGCACGCCCCAGCGGGCTCCGAGGGTCGCTCCGCCACCGGCGGCGACCAGCGCAATCCAGCTTGCCCCTCCATAGATCGCGAGATCCGCGTTGGACCCAAGCGCGGAGACGAGAGCGCGTCCCACCGCCCCCAGGAGTTTCGCGCAGCCCGCGACGAGCGCCGCCAGGACGAGGGGGGCGGCGAGCTCGTACTTGTGACCCAGGAACAGGTCGTTCACCCAGGGCGCCAGATACCAGACGCCCACCGCCGCAACCGAAGCCCCGATCGCTATCGTCCGGATCTCCGCTCCCAGCAGGCGCCGGCGTTCGCGCAGAGTGCGCGCCTTCCTGATTCGCGGAAACAGTGTGTAGCCGACGCCTGATGCGAGCATCCGGAAGGGCGACAGGACGAGGGCCGCGAGGACCCCGAACAGCGCCAGGTCCTCGAGCGACAGGACCCCGGGGATGACGAGTCGCTCGATCTGCGGAAGAAAGGCCGTGGCGCTCGCCGCCAGGTAGTAGGACAGTGCTTCTTCCCAGGAGTACGGCTCTTCCGATGGCTCCGCGACGTCATCGTCCTGTTCCGTGCCCGTCAGGTCGAGGAGCCGCTTCCAGCCGATCGCGGCGATGGCGACCGCTCCGGCCGTGAACACCCCGATCGGCAGCAGAGTCCCCGTGCCGGGCCAGGCCAGGGAGCCGACGGCGGCGACGAGGAGGACGAGGTTCGAGCCCTGCCAGATCAGCATGGCGGGCACGAAGTGATGCCTGGCCTGAAACTGTGCGGCGGCCATCGTGGCTATGCCGCACGTGATGATCCCGGCGAAGAGGATCAGGAGGTGGGGAGCCTCGAACGGATACAGCTCGCCGCCCACGATCGTCACCAGGGCGGCGGTCACAATCGAGAAAAAAACAGTCCGGTGGATGAACTGTCCGTCGGGTCGAATTGGCCGTCGATTCACGACCCCGTCGGCGCCCCACGGGGCGAGCGCTCCCCCCACGTAGTAGAGCGTCAGCCACAGCGCGACGAGACCATAGTCTGCGTGCGGCAACGCCCGGGCCAGCAAGAGGTTAGCGCCTGCGAAGCCGACGCCGGCGAGCGCGAACAGCACGGCCACCCGGATGCTGGGCTCTCGCAGCCAGCGGGTGAACCTCCCCACGAGGACCGACACCCGACGGCCCATCAGCTATCGTGGACGGCGCAGCCCTCTCCGTCGCACAGGATGCGACGCCGCCGGCGAGCCATACTCGCGTAGATCCTGGGGCCGAGCGAGCTGGCACCGGGAAGGTGGAAGATCGGTCGGAGCCACCACAAAGGCGGGAGCTCGCGCAACAGCCGGCGGAACCCGAAGAACCCCCGCTCGACCGAGCCGTCCGGAAAGACGACGTGCATCTCGCGCCGCAGGGCGTCCGGGTCGAGATCTTCCTCCTGCCCGACTTCCTGCAGCGGTTTCAACTTCAGCCGTTCCAGCCAGTCCCAGTATCGAAGGAAGGTGACGGATCGAACGCAGAGGGGGCATGCCGCATCGTACAGTACCACCGGCCGTCGCTCCGGCCGTCCGAATCGGCGGGCGAGTCGCTCGAGGCCGGCGCGCCACGGCACGAACACCGAGTACGCGGCCACGTAGCCCTGGAAGGTCGCGCCCATCGTGAAGTAGATGCCCAGGTGGAAGCTCGCCCCGAGCGGCACGAACACCCAGCGGGTGATCGGCACGAGCATCGCGAGCGCGAACGTAGCCTCGAACACGAGGCTCATCCACGACAGGCCGACCATCAGCACGTGGTGGGCGGAGAGCCATGCCCCGAGGGGTATGTCCCATCGCAATGCGTCCTCCATCATCCGGTAGCTCAGCGTGTAGCCGTTGGCCCAGTCGATGCCCGCATTGCGGAGCTTGAAGTAGGCGCCGGAGGCGTAGATCAGCACGAACACCCAGCCGGTGACCTTGAGGGGCCAGCCCGCGAACGCCGACTCCGCCCGCTTGAGGTCGAAGTCGAGGAACCTCCCGGCCTCCCGGGCCCGGCGGAAACGGCGCCGCAGGTCGTCGACGGAAAGCGCTCCACCCGACGGCGAAAGGGCCAGGAGCCCGAGTGCGAGGATCAGTACGGCCTCGGGATGATGAAAGTCGCCGAAGGAGTAGAGGAAAGACTGCAAGAACGCGCACCCGAGGGCGAAGACGAGCAGCGCCGCGTTCGTGAACAGTCCGATCAATCCGAGCGCGCCGGCCGCGACCGTGAGGATCAGGACGACCTCCAGCACTTCGGCGCCGGGGCGATACGACCATCCTACGGGTGCGACCAGGGCGTGCAGAATCGGAAGCGGGTCGTAAAGGGCGTCGGAAAGCTCGGTACGGGCCAGGAGTGCGCCGTGATACGGGGGACGCGCGATCCACCAGAGTTGAAACCCGACGATCGTGATACGCGCGACCGCGAGGTCGAGCAGGGGAGCTGGGGTGAACCAGTACTTCCGCCAGGCGTCGAACAGCTTGCTCATGGCGACACCTCCCACTCCCACGGCCCGTCGGGCGAGGTTCGGCGGGCGACGCCGCGAACCTCCGATGGCCCGTCCTCGGTTCCGTCGCGTGTAAGCACGAGGGGGCGGTCCTCCAGCCGGACCTCGACGACCGATACGCCATGTCGGCGCTCGAACAATCCGACACCCGGTTCCAGCTCATCCCGCATCCCTTGCTGCTCGAACGGGAGAAGGAAGGCGTTGCGGAAGATCCAGAAATCGGTGCCCAGGTTCTCTTTCGTGACCTCGATCTCGCGGCCGTCAGATGTCGTCGCCACGACCTCGAACCGAGGGATGCCTTCCCCTTCGTAGTGCGGCGCGCTGTACATCGGGTAGTTGAGAAACGGCCACAGAAACGGCGGTTTCTCGACCGGCCCCGGAGTGAGCGCGAGCGCCGCGATGGCCTGGACGGCGAGAACTACGAGGATCACGACCGAGACGATCCAGCGGCCGAGGCGGTCGGAAAATCCGGGCATCAACTGTACCTTTCGCTCTCGAGACATCCCGGAGTACGAGTACCGGCTGGCGCCGGGTGCGGTCAGGTAGCGCAGCCCCGACGCACGTCATGGCGAACGACAGCCGTGATCCCGCCCATTAGCATGCGTCGGATTTCGTCGCGGACCAACGCCGGCGCCGTCGCGGCGACCGGGTGCTGATCAACCGGAGAAACAAAATATATCCGACGCCGGCCTGCAACATCCGGTACGGTGCGATCGCCAGCGCCGCGAGAATCAGAGCGCGGTGGTCGACGGGTTCCGTGCGGCACGCGCATTGCTCTCTACAAGACACGTAAGTATCTGTCGGCCGATTCCATGGGGACCTACGTTACACTCGATGAGCCCGTCCCGAAGGCAGGAGGGCCGTTGAGCTTCCTATCTCTATGGATGTCTCCGAGGGATCCTCATGTTTCGGACACTATTTGCCGCACTCCGAAGACGGGCCTACGACGCACTACCCCCGGGTCCGTGGCGCACTCTGATCTACCGCCCCAACCCGAAACCTGTGATCGTTATCGGGAACCAAAAGTCGGGAACGTCTGCGATCGCTCATCTACTGGCAGATCATGCTGGGTTGGCCAAATCGATCGACGTACCGGCCGTTTGGCCCCCAACGTTTACACGAATTGCTCGTCGATACGAAACTCTCCTGGATGTCGTCCGGGCGCACCCACTGCCTTTTTCCAATGACTTGATCAAAGAACCGTATCTGACCTTCCTGTACTCACCGCTCCGATCGGCCTTCCCGAAAGCTCGATATCTCTTTGTCTTGCGCGATCCGAGAGATAACATCCGAAGCATCCTCGACCGCCTCGGCATACCGGGAGACCGGGACTCCCTTTCTTATGACGAGTATGATCTACCTCCGGCATGGAAACCGACTTTCGTGCCAGAGATCTGGTCGACGGATCGCCACGAGTACGTGGAGATTCTTGCGGAGCGATGGAACAGTGCCGTGGACACCTACCTTACCCACAAGAAAGAGATGCAGTGCATAAGGTACGAAGATTTCTTGGCGGACAAGGCCGGAGTGATCAGCAGGCTGGCGAGAAGGCTCGAACTAGAGGGAGTACATGACATATCGGATCGGGTCGACGTCGCGTTTCAACCGCGTGGATCGAATCGAGATGTCCCGTGGAATGAGTTCTTCGGCGAGAAGAACCTCCGCGGCATCGAAGCTATATGTCACGATCGGATGGAACACTTCGGATATGAGGTGAGCTGCGTGGGGATCGACGATCCTGGACCGTGATGGCAAGAACGGGCGCCACGTTTCGTGATTTCCTTCTGTTCGCGCACGTAGACTGCCACTCGTCTGTGTTCCGAGTCCGAATCCGTCGAGAATATCAGCACATAGTCTTCTTCCAAGAGTTGTGCTATTTCCGGAAGCCCGGGAAGCAAAGTCTGCTCGGTGTACCCGTCCAGAACGATGGCCCCAGGCGGGTTGTCGCGTAGATCCTGGCGAAGGCGATCCTTTTCGCCCTCGCTCATGTATCCGCGGTATGCCAGCGGGTGACTGACATTCGCGAACGGTAGCCGGTCCGCCTGCAGCGCCCAGATTACGCCCCCTGAAAGCACTGACTTGTCGCGCTCGGTGTGGCTCCGGAGAACCTCAGCAGTGGTACGGAGAGTCTCCGGCGACCAGACCACGTGGTAGCTGAACCCGAGCAACCGGCCGGAGGCCGATAGCGAAAGAGAAAGCGCGGCGACAAGCAACGCGTAGCCGCCGAATGCGGCTATGCGATGCAACTTTTCTCTCCACGGATCGGGGTCGACGAGATAGAGACCGCCGATCAGCGCCGGCACGGATGCCACGTAGAGAGGGATACCGATGCGGCGAGGCAGCTTGGGACCGAGGTATGCCAGGAAAGACCCGACTGACAGAACGACCGGAATTGCGATGAGCCATCGAGTCCGGTGATCTCCCCGGGGGAGCGTCCGCCACGCGGGAATATAGAAAGGCGCGAGACCGACCGTACCGATCAGGAGGTAAAGAGGTCGGCTGATCTGCCAGCTCGAGGCGATACCGTGTGCCGCGAGCAGGAGGACTCCCACGAAGACGAGTGGGAGCCCGTGACGTTGCCAGCGTCCCGAGTGCTCCAGGCGCTGGAGGGCCCACCTTACGCCAACGGCCGTGAGGAGAGCCAGTGGAGCGTAAAACTCGAGAAAGTATGCCGGATAGAAGCCACGGCGGGCCGTCCAGAAGGCATACGCGAGGGTGACAGCGGCTAGCCAGCAGAGCAGGAATCCGAGAGTGAAGCGCTGCGGCCTGTCTTCATCGTCTCCTGGTCCTGCGATCAGAAGACCGACGGATACGACAAGGCCGACTCCGAGGACCACCGATGTGCGGGCGGCGTCGAGAAAGGACGCGAGACTTCGGCTCAGGGGAAGCCGGTCGTGGCTCATGATGAGTTCCCCGGCCGTCCCGTTTCCGGGCCCGATGTTTTCAGGCATGGAGAACAGCGCATGCAGCGCGCCCTGAAGGTATTCCCACAAGAAGGTGGCAGGGTTGGGAACCCTGAGGACGACTTCTCGGAATGGAAGAACTCTCAGATAGTAGAGACCCACCGCCCCGACCACCGCGGCCATCCCGAAGACGAGCATGCTTCCGGACCGGACGACGTCATTCCGGCGAAACCCGTCCAGGACTACGATCAACAGCAGAGCCGCGGTGACCGCCACCGTCGACTCCCGGACATAGAACGCCGCTCCGAGACACAGACCTGCCAGGAATTGGAAGCGGTACCGTGCCGCAGGCCTGTCGAGCGATCGTGTGACGCAGTATGCCGCTCCGCACGCGAACAGGATCGCCCACGGTTCCATCTTGGCGAAGACCGTCATGAAGACACTGAACGGCAGGAGGAGGAAGAGCGCCGCCGCCACGATGCCGGTCCTCCAGTCGAACAACTCCCGGCCGATGAGGTGCACGAAGACGCCCGAGGCCACGATGGCGAGGACGGGAAACACACGGAGCAGAAAGAGGTCCGGGCCGACGATGCTCAGAGCCACCGCCAGAATGTGGCCGTACAGTACCCCGCGGGAGCTGAAGTCGACGCCGGGGACGAGACCTTCGAGAATGAGCCGCCCGTCCATGAGATGAGCTCCCTCGTCCGGACTCACCCATCGGTGAGGGATCAGCCAGAGGCGAACGAGGAACGCCGTCGCCAGCAGGACGAACAGGAGCAGACGTTCTTTCTTACGTTCGGTCATACGAGGTATCAAGCGTGGGATCGAGTCGTCCGGCCAAGACGAGCGCCGATGTCTGCGATTTCGGCATCCAGTGCTGCATCGTGCATCTCCTAAACACGGCGATCACGATCGAAACGAACTTGCGACCGACCGGGGCGGAAGGCTCTGGAATCACGAGGCGGCTCCTTCTTCGACGGAGGACGCGGCGAGGGCGCGTCGGATCGCGTCCCCGGGGCGCTCGTCCAGGTGGCGTAGACCGAGTGCGAGCCCGGTGATCGAGCGGATCCCAAGGCCTAGCGTGGTGCCGAAGATCACCCCGGGAACGCCCCAGGAGCTTCCGAGCCAGGCGCCCGCACATGCCGCTCCGATCGCGAGCCAGCTAGCCATTCCGTACAGAGCCAGGTCGCGGTTCGTGCCGAGGGCCGACACCGCAGCCCGGCCCAGGGCCTCCACCAGCTTCGCGCAGCCCGCAAACAGACCCGCGCCCACCAGGGCGATGCCCAGCTCGTACTTATCGCCGAGAAACACGCGGGTGACCAATGGCGCAGCATACCATATTGCCGCGCCGACCACGATTCCGCCCACGAACATCATCCGCGCCTCGCGCCAGATCAGCCACCGGCGCCGCCGGCCAGGAATCGCATTGCTCAGCCGCGGAAACAGCGTGTAGCTTACGCCCGACTGCAACATCCGGTACGGCGCGATCACCAGGGCGGCGAGGACGCCGAACACCGCGAGGTCCCGCAGCGAGAGCAGATTTGGGATCACCAGCCGTTCGATCTGCGGCAACACCGCGGCGGCGCTCGCGGCCG
>Ga0210123_1000625_pt1 | contig 21139 bp, 15 predicted proteins | sample Muzzi_PWB_D2_FD_185535 | JGI IMG/M metagenome (GOLD analysis project Ga0210123, IMG submission 185535) | Wetland microbial communities from San Francisco Bay, California, USA, that impact long-term carbon sequestration - Muzzi_PWB_D2 (SPAdes) | ecosystem: Environmental > Aquatic > Marine >... | reverse complement strand
ACTTCCAGATTGAGCAGAAAGATTCGCTTTAAATATTATATGCCCCAGGAGCTGAAAGAGCTGCAAGGCGCGCCGATGTTCCCCGATCGCAACATCGAGGACAACTCGGACGAGTAGAGTGAAACAGTGTGGCAAGAAAATGAGCACTTTGCTGAACCATTTTCTCCCCATATACTTCTCCAGGTTAACTGTTTAATCTCTTTTTTGCTTAAATTACAGTTGACTTAATTTTGCTTTTTGCATAATTATTATCCGTCACCTTGCAAATGAAACTCCTCTATTTGACTGACTGACAGCTTCCAGCACAATCGCCAATGCCTCACTCAACACTTGACATAAAATCTTCTCAGGGGATAATGACCCCTGATGAGGTAGCTCGGTTCTTCAAGAAAAGCACCAGTTGGGTATATAAAAACTGGAAAGAGCTGGGCGGTGCGAAGCTCGGAGGTTCTCTATTTTTCCCAAGCAAGGAGGATCTTTATGGGCTGTTATTTCAAGAAAGGAAAGGGATGGCGATACGACTTCATCCTCAAAGGAGTCAGGTACACGGAGTCCTGGTTCAAAACGAAAAAAGAGGCTCAACGAGCCGAGTTGAAAAAAAAGGAGGAATTGAGGAATCCACCACCGATTCAGGAAACCAGAACAGACATGGGCTTCTTGGAACTGGTTAATATCAGGTTGGACTATGTCAAAGCCTACAACTCTGCAGACCATTACCAGGATTATGTCTATATGGCTCGTCGGTGGATAAAAAACTGGGGCAAGTTGGCTTGTGCCGAGCTTACAGCAGAAATGATTGAAAAATTCATCATAAAACGCAGTCGAGTTTCTCACTACGTAGCCAATAAGGAAATCCGCTGTCTCAGGGCAACATTTAACTTTGCTGAAAAAAAGAAGCTCTCAACTCACAATCCGGCTAAGGACATAGCGTTTCTACCGGTTGAGAAGAGGATTAAGTACACACCTCCGGCCGAGGATATCGATAAGGTCATCGCTGTCGCTCCCAAAGATGTTCAGGATTATTTGTGGACAATTAGGGAGACAATGGGGCGCGTGAGTGAAATTAACCGACTAGCATGGAATGATGTTGACTTGCAGGAGGGATATATCACCCTTTACACGAGAAAAAAAAGGGGTGGTCACTTAACTCCCAGAAGGATATGGATGACCCATAAACTTCACAGCATTCTCAGCGAACGTTTTGCTTCCCGAAAGGACAGCCATCCGTGGGTTTTCTGGCATCGGTATTACAGCCGAAAAGATAAATGTTGGAAGGAGGGTCCGTTTCTGGATCGAAAAAAAATAATGACAACTCTTTGCGCCAAAGCGGGAGTTCCATACTTTCGTTACCACGCAATTCGTCATGCCGGTGCTTCATTGATGGATAGTATCAATACACCCATCGGCACCATCCAGAAAATTCTCGGCCACGAAAACCGCAAAACAACTGAGATTTACTTGCACAGTTTCAATGCAACAGAAAGACAGGCAATACATGATTATGAAGCTGCCAGAGAAAAAAAGTCACACACAGATTCACACACAACAAAAAAAGCACTTAACCCCGTACAGAGCTAAGTGCTTGAATTTGCTGGTACACCAGGCAGGATTCGAACCTGCGACCCCCTGATTCGTAGTCAGGTACTCTATCCAGCTGAGCTACTGGTGCATTGGAGAGTAGCTTTTATACCCCAGATTGGCCGGTAACTCAAGCCTGTTTTTTCGAGTTGGCTTCTTTTTCGGCCTTGTGGAAAATCAGCTCATTGTCGGCCGGTTTCATATCAACTTCAGCAATTATGGCGATTTCAACCTGATATCGTTTTTCCAAATCGCTCAGTTCGCCTCTCTTTTTGTTGAGCAAATACGAGGCCACATCAAGGGGCAGGTGACACTCAATGGACTCCACCGGTTTCCGGCTGGCTCCCGTCTGGATCCGCCGCAGATAATAAAGAGACAGTGTTTCTACCGAGCGTACCGTTCCCCGGCCCTTGCAGTGCTCACACCGTCGATAATTTCCCGACTCTATCGGCGCACCGAGCTTCTGCCGAGAAATCTCCATCAGACCAAATTTAGAGATCCTGCTGAAATCCACCTTAGCCTTGTCTTTTTTCATGGCGGCTTTGACTTCTTTTTCCACGGCCAGGATATGCTTCTTGTTGCGCATATCGATGAAGTCGACCACGATCAGACCGCCAAGGTCCCGCAACCTGAGTTGTCTCGCGAGTTCTGAAGCTGCTTCCATATTGGCCTGAAAGATAGAGGCTTCAAAATTTTTCCCTTTAGAAGTAGAGCCTGAATTGACGTCGATTGCCACCAATGCCTCGGTCGGATCGATGACAATTGAGCCGCCCGAAGGCAAATTGACCTGCGGCTGATAGATTGATTCAATCTGATCTTCGACGCTGTACTGGTTAAAAATGGGCCGAGCGCCCTGATGATAGCGGATATTGACATTTCTCTGCTGCTCCGGCAGCATCTTGACGAATTCCTTTACCTGTTCGAGAGCGGTACGGTCGTCAACCAGGATTTCCTGGATTGAGGGGTCAAAATGCTCCCGAAGAAATCTGAGGACACTCCGGTGATCTTCATACACCAGCCCAACTCCATCCATCTCCTGGCCTCTGTTTTTAATCTCCCCCCAGAGTTCAAGAAGATACTCGACATCCTTGGCCAGGGCATCCTGGGTTATATCAACACTGGCGGTACGAACGATCCACCCGATTCCCTCCGGTAAATTCATCGAGGTCATGGTGTCCCGCAGCTGGGATCTTCTCTGCTCCCCGGAAATTTTCCTGGAAATCCCCGCCGAGTCAGACCCCGGCATGAGAACGACGCATCGTCCGGGAATCGACAGGAAGGTGGTCATATTGGCCCCTTTCTTCCCGACCTCCTCTTTGACCACCTGCGCCAGGATCTCCTGCCCCTTTTCCAGTACTTCGGTTATGTTGATCTTTTTCCACTGGTGATTTTCCACCTGGTGTTGAATTTCCGGACTCAAATCCTGCTTATAATATTCGGGATGAATCTCGCTGAACGGCAAAAAGCCGTTTTTTTCGGTACCATAATCGACAAAGGCGGCCTGTAGACTCGGCTCGATAGCCACGATACGGGCCTTGTAGATATTGCTTTTGGTCTGGGTTCTGGATACGGTCGAGACATGGATGGATTCCAACCGGCCATCCTCAAGCAGAGCGAGGCGGCATTCTTCCGGCTCTTCTGCATTGATGAGCAATTTGCTGACTTTTTTGGGCTCTTCTTTTGGTTTGGCTTCCTTTGCAGTTTTCGCCTTTTTAACCCGCGGCTCCGCTGCTTGCACTTTCTTGTCAGGCAGTTCATCGGTATCGGTGTTAACGAGGGCTTCCTCCCCTGCCGTCGCGGTTTTGACAACCTCATTCTCTGCTGCATCACTTCCATCGGAGACCGGAGCAGCTTCTTTTGCGGCGGCAGGCTTCTTCCCAGTCCCCCTTCCGCGCCGTCCCCTCGAGCGTTTCGGCGGAGCTTTCTCCCCGGCAAAAGACTCTTCTACGGATACGTCTGCCGAATCATCTTCGGCTGTGGTCTGCGGTTGTTCAATCGGCTCTGCGCTGCTCGGCTTGTCCTTATTGCCGGATGTTTTCGGCTTCCTTGGGCTACGTCTGCCGGCGGATGCTTTTCTTGCTGGAACTTTCTTTTTCTGCTCACCGGGACTTTCCTGAGCAGTTTCAGCAGCCTTTTTCCTGGTATCTGTGGTCTCCGCTTTTGTTGAAACATGCGGCTGATCGGCATCTTTTTTTGACTGTTGCTCTGCCGGTGCAGTCTTCTCCTTAGCTTTCGATGCTTCAGATGCCACGTCCGCATTGCTTGTTGTACTCTTCCACCATGCTCCGGTCGTCGCCTTTACTTGAACTGTCTTTTTTTCTTTCTGCGCGCTTTTCTTTACAGCCATATTTTGTCCTTTTTGCCTCATCACAAACGCCTTCAGCGAACGGATCAAGCCAACTTGTTAATATAATCGTCGACAAGGCAGACAATTGAGTTCTCGCCCTGCAACAATCTACGTCTTCTTTCATGCAAATACCGGTATTCATTCAGCAGGATAGTTTCCGGCGACCTCCCGGCGATGCGTGACTCACGACTCATCCACGCAACAGCCGCATCGTTCGGTCGAGCAGGGAACGGTTCTCTCTGTCTGACGAATACCTACAATTCTTAACAGGAAATATTTCCGGGCATCTTTTTGCAGCCATTCAACTTTGATGGCGTCGTAAAAACTACCCAAAGGGCATAGAAATCCTCACCTTCTGAAGTTTTTTACTTAGCCATCTCTAATTTTAAGGTTTTTACGAGTTTGTCAACCTTGCAAAAATGCGATAAATCACTTGACGTTCGGATAGTGTATTCCCCCGACACACTAGTACTGTCAATTGCAACGAAACACAAATGGTATTTGAATTTATTCCATGGGGAAAATATAATTTTTCCATCTTGTTCTTGCTGACAGATGGTTGAAGTCTCGCAGGAGCTTATCGATGACTTCTTTTGTTATATTAACTAGATATTCAAAAATCCTGCCGTGTGGGGAATGACTTTAATCTTGACAGGGTTGGCTCTGAACCGTACATTTCGATCCTTGATAAGGTCGACATGCTTATTCGATCTTCTATGACCTCACGACTATGAAGGAAGTACTGCGATATCGAACAGTTTACTCTTTTTTGTCTGATTAGGAAAGCTTATTACGTTGCCGACAACGATCTCTCGAAAGGAGTATACTGTGTTCCCAGGCTTGTTCCGAGGTACTTACCATTATCCCCTGGTTTTTCTCACTGTCGTGCTTTGCTGTTGTATTACCTGTCAGGCATTTGCCAAGAAGGCCTCGACGGAAAAATGGGACATTTCAGCAGATAAATTAGTACGCTATGAGACGCCGAGAAGAATTATCGCCGAGGGTAATGTCATCCTGACCAAGCGGGAGAAACTGCCGCCGCAACGATCAGAAGCCGAAATCAGAGCTGCCGCCTGGTCGGAACTCCTGGAAGAAAAGCTTGAAGAAAAAGCCCCGGCAGCAGATGATGTGGATCGCTCGTCAACACCGCAATATCAATCAACCATGACGGTACAGGCCGACTGGCTGGCCTATGACATAAGTGAGCAGACAATCACTGTCAAAGGGAATGTGCAAATTACCACCTTAGACGACCAGCTTTTTGCAAAAGAGGGGACCTTAAACCTTGTCGATGAGACCGGAAGCTTTTCTGAGGCAACCATTATCCACAAGGGAAATGCTTTCCATCTGGAAGGGAAAATAATCGAAAAGACCGGTCTTGATACCTACCGGATCAGTAAAGGATGGGTAATAACCTGTAAGCTTGATGAGAATGAGGCCCCTCCCTGGAGCTTCTCCAGCTCCGAAACCAAAATCCGTCAGGGCGGATATGCAATTCTTAAACATGCAAAATTCAACATCAGGAATGTCCCCGTCTTCTACACGCCTTACCTTCTCGTTCCGGTTAAAAGCGAACGGCAAACCGGTTTCATTGTTCCGGAAATCTCCTCTTCACACAACAGTGGTTTTGGTTTTAACCTGCCGTTCTTTTTAAATATTTCTGACTCGACCGATGCAACATTTTATCCGGAATACCTGCAGTACCGCGGGTTTAGGCCCGGATTAGAATTCAGGTACGTGGCGAGTGCGATTAATAAAGGTATGCTGACCGCTAATTATCTGAACGATAAACTCTCGGACCCTTCCGAAACCGACTATTTTAACGATACCGGCTATACCCATGATAACAGCAGCCGCTACTGGCTGCGTGGGAAAGCCGACCACACCATTGCCAGCTGGCAATCCCGCCTGGATGTAGATATTGTCTCCGATCAGGACTATCTCACCGAGTTTGATTCCGGCATAACGGGATTTGACAAAACGCAAAGCCGATATGTCGAAACATTCGGCCGGGGGTTTCAAAATCAATCAGACACCTTACGTGAGAACACCTTCAAAACTCTTCGCAGCTGGGAGGGTATGTCGCTGCAGATGGACCTTCTGGCGATCAACGAAGCAGACACCAACGCCGGCAACGCCGACACCCCTCTTTGGAAACTGCCCAGCATCGACTTCTCCGGAGTGGTGCCCATCAATGAGACGATTTTTTCTTTAGACTGGGACACCAATTATGTCAACTACTGGCGGGAGGACGGCATCGGCGGACACCGAATTGATCTTCAACCAACCGTTTCAGCCCCCATCCCCCTGGGGCCTTACCTTGAATCAAGAGCTGAAGTGGGTCTCAGGGATACCATCTATCTCGTCCAGCCCTATGGCAATGCGGAGTGGGATAAGGATGACATTCAGAACCGCCTGTTTCCCGAGTTCGAGATCGAGGTGGCGACCACCCTGGAAAGAGACTACTTTTTAAACTCGGAGAGTGAGAGAACGGTGAGCCATCAGCTGCGGCCTTATGTTATATATGGGTATCTCCCTGAAGTCGGTCAGAGTAACCTGCCGCAATTCGATGACATCGATTTTATCGACAGCAAGCATTTGATAACTTACGGCATGGATAATTATCTGACCACCTTTACCGACAACAAAGGAGGCTATGAAAACGAAAATAATTACGCGGAGCTGAAGGTGGAACAATCGTTTGATCTGCGCAGTGAGGCCTCCGATCAGCCATTCTCTGAGCTATTCACAGAACTGAAGTGGTGGCCGCTGTCAGGGACCGCCCTCTCCTACAAGACCTTCTACGATGTGTATGACAATGAATTCACCCGCCACACCTTTGAAAGTCAGTACAACAACAGCCGGGGTGATTATTTAACACTCGATTACAGTTTCAATCAGGATGAAAATATTGAACAACTTAATGCCTATTTTCTCGCTCATCTTGTCAATGGGTGGAGCGCTGGAGGGTCTATAGAGCATTCGTTCTCCCAGGATGAAACGGTCGAGGCGAAAGGATCTCTCATCTACCAGACCGCCTGCTGGTCGATCAAGTTTGAAACACGGCATACCCCCGACGACACCAGCTATCTTGTGGTGTTCAGTCTGGCCAATATCGGTTCGCCGCTGGGGATCAATTTTTAATACCTTAAATTCGTTTGACCGGCGATCACCCTTCAAGTGCGGAAGCAACCGGGACCCCGTTAGGCGGGTTTAATTTTAATGCTTATTGTACAATGAATTCCCGGTGACTGATTAACTTTAGTTACCATTCGAATGCAAACTCTTTGGGAAATAGTTCGCTATGCACTATGACATTTTCAACGGTGATGCCGATGGCATTTTTGCTCTGCATCAATATCGCCTGGCCAACCCGCAGCCGGGCAACCGGTTAATAACCGGTGTAAAAAGGGATATCCGACTGCTCTCCCATATTGATAACCCTGAGAACTGCAGGCTGAACGTATTCGATATCTCCCTCGACAGCAACCGAAGCGCTCTTATGCAGTTACTGCACCAGCAGAACTCGGTGCTCTACTTTGATCATCATTATGCCGGCACCATCCCTGATTCCCCCTTACTGCAGACACACATCGATCCCTCGCCCGAGACCTGCACCTCCCTGATCGTCAATAAGACTCTCGACGGCAAACATTATCTCTGGGCCATCTGTGGTGCCTTTGGCGATAACTTACATGCAGTTGCCGGCCGATACGCAAAAGCTCAGAATTTGACTAAAGAGCAGACAGATCAGCTCCAGGAGCTAGGAGAGCTGTTTAATTATAACGGGTACGGTGAAACGCTTGCAGACCTTCACTTCCACCCCCGCGACCTCTTCACGGCAGTGACGCCCTACACCAGTCCCTTTGATTTTATGGCAACATCTAAAGAATTGCGTACCTTGCGCATGGGGTATCATGAAGATCTTGCCCTGGCTATGCAGGTAAAAGAGATGAAAACACCCGGTAAGAACCGGGTATATGCCTTCCCCGATACATCATGGGCCAGAAGGGTTACCGGAGTTTATTCCAATCTCCGGGCAAGGGAAGACACCGGTGCCGCCCATGCAGTGATCTCAGAGAACGATGATCGATCTGTCAGAATAAGTGTTCGTGCCCCGCTTGATGACCGACGTGACGCCGACACCCTCTGCAAACAGTTTCCTTCCGGCGGTGGGCGAGCTGCTGCCGCAGGCATCAACAGCCTGCCGGCAGATCAACTTGAGCGGTTTCTCGAAAAGTTTCTCTCCTTTTACCACTGAGGGACAGTACGGAAAGGGGGATGTCATCACCGAACAAACCACAGCTATTGATCCTCCATGGCAGTGAGAGGGCTTGCTGAAACGTTTTAAAATAATCGGATGAGAAGAATGGCCTCAAGCTCGCACCCTTTTGTTCTGATTGCTTTGTTATTGTCGATTTTTGCCACAGCAGAATTTCATCCGCTGCTTGCCGGTGAAAGCCATAAGCCCCTACACCGCCTCGAACAGCAGGAATTTCCCCTTTTTACCGACGACATGGATGTCAACTCCCTCATTGAGGCCGCACGGCACCAGGCTGCCTATCTGAAAAGGCAAAAGCGGCAAACAACCATCCAATTCGGCAATGACAGGTATGCGACCTACTGGCTGCTCGTTTCGGTACGAGAGCTTCTTGCTAAACTTGCAGAAAATCCCGACAAAAATGAGCTGAACCGATTCCTGTCCGAGAACTACCTGGTCTACCAGGCCGGAGGGCGGAGCAATCAACGGGGTAGAAATATGTTGGTAACCGGCTATTATGAACCGTTTTTTTCAGGAAGTCTGACCAGAAAAGCGCCCTTTCTCACCCCGATCTACACCCCACCCGACTCTCTCGTTGTGCGCAGGCAGGAAGGCAGAGAAACGAGGATCGGCCGATATGACCGAAAGAACCGATTTGTCGACTTCTGGAGCAGGGCGGAGATTGAGAACAACGATCTGTTACGGGGCTATGAACTGGCCTATCTCAAAGATCCTTTTGATGCCTTCCTCCTTCACGTCCAGGGGTCCGGGAGAATTCAGCTGCCGGACGGCTCGGTTCGTTCTGTTCGTTTTGCCGGCTCCAACGGTCTTGACTATAAAAGTATCGGTAAACTGCTGGTCGATAAAGGAATACTGGCACTTGAGGATGTAAATGTCCCGGCCATCAGAAAGTATCTGCACAACCATCAGGAAGAACGTGAAAGCATCCTGCACCACAATCCGCGCTTCATTTTTTTCACCTGGGGTGATAGTCTTTCTCCGAAAGGCAGCAGCGGGGAAATCCTTACCCCCGGCAGATCGATCGCCATGGACGCATCTGCTCTTCCCGGCGGCACAATCGGCTTTCTGATCTCGCGCAGGCCGGAAATGGCTCAGGATGGGACGATAACCGGTTGGCAGACCTTCAGCCGCTTTGTTTTTCCACAGGATTCAGGAGCGGCCATCAAAGGCACTGGCCGGGTGGATATTTTCTGGGGTCATGGCCATTATGCCGAGGTCGCCGCCAACCATATGAAAGAAGAAGGCAAACTGTATTTTCTGGTGAAAAAGGGGTACCCCCTGAACCGATGACCGGGATAGGACATTGACCCTTTCACCGACAACCAGTGAGAATCAATCATGACCCATCCTCTTGTGACACTCATTACAGACTTTGGGCTTTCCGACGAATACGTCGGTGTCATCAAAGGAGTCATCCTCAGCCATGACACGGATATTTCCATCGTTGATATCTCACATCGTATTCCGCCGCAGGATATCCATACCGCTTCTCACCTGCTGGCCAGAGCCTGTGGTTATTTCCCCCCCGGTACCGTGCATCTGGTGGTGGTCGACCCGGGTGTCGGATCGGAGAGAGCGATGTTGGCGTTAAAGGCCGACAGCCACTATTTCGTCGGTCCGGATAACGGGGTCTTTACGCCCGTCTTGAGGGCGGCACAACTACTGGCCGTACACCGGATAACCGAAGCCGGCCTCTTTTTACCAAAGGTGAGCAATACTTTCCATGGCAGGGATATAATGGCCCCTGTCGCCGCGCAACTGGCAACCGGTCTGGCCATCGACAAGGTTGGCCCGAACATCTCCCCGGGGGACTGCCTGCTGCTTGGTACCTCCCCATGTTCGGTGATAGATGGCGTGCTCCACGGGGAAATCACCCATATTGACAGGTTCGGTAATCTCTGTACGAATGTTTCACGGCGGGAATTAGAAAGATTCAGCCACGGCCGAAAAATTACTATCCAGGTGGGCGAGGATGGCGGATGTACGGTTGACACGTTTTGTTCGTCGTACGCCGAGCAGGCAGAAAATGTCCTTCTGGCACTCTATGACAGCCATGACTTTCTGGAAATTGCCGAAAATATGGGCAATGCCGCACAACGATTTCAGGTGTCCGCCGGCTCATGGATTTATATCTTTTCTCCCTGAAGCAGGAAAAAAGGCGCAGTCGCCTCACAGGGGCCGCTAGTTGATGGAACAAGTAGTTTAGATACTTGCGCCCGGAAATAATTTCCCACTTGGAGATTTGTAACCGATGCCCCCCATCATGCGTTCAGTGTCTCATGAAGTTTAACCGCAAGCGTTTGTACGGAGAAGGGTTTTTGAATAAAATGCAACCCTTCCTCTGATATTCCAAGCCCTTCCATAACATTACCCGCATGTCCCGACATGTAAAGACACTTGATCCTTGGCAGAATGGCGCTGATTGCCTTTGCCAACTCCCTGCCGTTCATACCCGGCATGACCACATCGGTGAGCAGCAGATCAATTGTCCCAGTATTTCTCCTGGCAATTTGGAGTGCCTCTTCCGGAGATGATGCGGCTAACACCTGATACCCGTAACTTTTCAGCATATGGATCACCATCTTCAGGATGGGCTGCGCATCTTCAACAAGCAGGATTGTCTCAGTTCCCCGAGGAAGCGGGTCAGCTTGAATAGGCTCTCCCGGCGAGGTTGACATCCCGAAATGTTTTGGGAGATAGATATTGAATGTACTACCGATCCCCGGCTTGCTATGAACTCTCAGATGACCGTTGTTCTGTTTTACGATGCCATACACCGTAGCCAGTCCGAGTCCGGTGCCCTCACGATGTCCTTTGGTGGTGAAAAATGGCTCGAAGATTTTAGAGATGGTGTCATTGTCCATGCCGCAACCATTGTCGTGTATAGCCAGCAGAACATATTGACCGGGCAAAGCCTCCGGTAAATCGACACCGTCGCTCATATCAATTATTATATTGCGAGTCGCTATAGTGATTGTCCCCGTACCGGCAATGGCATCACGGGCGTTGACACAGAGATTAGCTAAAATTTGATCTACTTGTGAGGGATCCATCCAGAGCGGCCAGAGATCATCTCCTGGTTGCCAGACGATCTCGACCGCTTCTCCGATCAGGCGCTGCAACATTTTCAGCATTCCCGTCACAGCTTCATTAACATTAAGGACCCTTGGCGCGATGGCTTGTTTACGGGCAAAGGTGAGCAACTGCCGGGTTAGGTCGGCGGAACGTCCAGCCGCCTTACGGACTTCCTTAAGGTGGGTGTTGAGTTCCAAGGTTGTATCATCCCTATCCAAAGCTAATTCGGTATAACCGATAATGATTGACAACATGTTGTTGAAATCGTGGGCGACCCCTCCGGCAAGTGTACCTATGGCCTCCATCTTCTGCGCTTGGCGCAGTTGGTCTTCAAGTTTTTTCCGATTGGTGATGTCCCTGACGATATGAACCACTCGCAACAATTCTCCATTCTTATCGAAAATCGGATCGACACTGACCTGCATCCACATCTCCCGGTCCTTAAGATAAAGTTCGGAATCTTCGTGTTTCATTGTTTGCTGCAGTTTGGACAGAGGACATTCCAGGGGAGGAAGATCTGAAGTGTGCATCAGTTGATAGCAGTGCTTACCGACAATTTCTTCCTGGGGCTGGTTTAAAAAGGTAGCGGCCGCTTTGTTCGCTTTGCTGATCTTGAAATCCTTGTCTATCAGAAAAAACAGATCGCTGGTGGAGTCGAAGGTGGTCTGCCATTCTTCCGACGCCATTCGCAGCTTTTCCTCAGCCTTGAAACGGGTGCGGATGTCGCGTGCCAGGAACAGGATGTAGCGCCTGCCAACATAGGTGAAAGCATTGGCACTGATCTCCACCGGCAGATCGAAGCCGTCTTTTGATCGGTAGCACCCTTCAATGAGAACAGATCCTTTACCTTTGAGTTCTTCCCAATACCGGTGGAGCCGCCCCTGTTGTAAATCCGGATAGATGGTAGACATGGGCAGCCCGAGCAGCTCATCGCGACGGTAACCAAGAGCACGGCAGGATTCATCATTGACATAATACAAACGACCGGCATGGTCGCCGAGAAAGGCAGCTTCATGCACGTTGTTCATTGCGAAGTCAAGAAGGGCCAGTCGTTGGCAGGTATCACAACTTGAGATGAGGCTGACCGTGATGACCATGATCAGGCATCCATAGGGGCCGAGGTGGATGAAATCGATCACCGACGCCCGGACAAGGATCCCCTCTATGACGGTACCGGACCAGATCAGCATGGTCAGCAGCATCGCCAGCGACACACGGTTTCTATTCCGGTGCCATGCCGCTGCCAGGGCCAGGATGGCAAAACCAGTCATCACAAGAGCGGCAAAAGCCGCGAGCCAGAATAAAAAGCCGTGCTGCCCCACCGGAACGATTATTTCCTCACCCCATGGCAGACGCAGCACATCCAGTTTTTTTATCTCCGTAAATTGGAGACTAAATGGTTGCATCAAGTTCGCCAGGAATATCATGCCAAAGGCCACGGTTGAGAACTGCAACCACTTACGTGGGTAAAAACCTGTGAATTCAGCAATAAACCAGGGAAAAAGCATGAAAAAAATCAGGATGTAGCTCAGGTTCCACTTGAGTGCCGCAACATAGCCTGAAATCGTCTGGGCTTGATAAATGACAGCCTCGCTTAGACCAAACCCAGCAAGAACCAAACATATGCCGGCAAGGAGCAGGTGCAGCCGATCCAGTGGTTTTCGCAGCGCAAAAAAGAGATGATTTAAAAAGGCATACACGCACAGCGAGCTGAGAATGAGCAACGATGCAACCGATGGTCCACCCATAGTCTTCCTCCCGTGCTATGCCGGTGTCGCTCACATCTCAAAAGGATGATGCTGTCTGAGAGCCGGTGCCCACCGACCAATGCGGCCTGTCATGGGGCCGCCACGTCATGTTTGTCAGTTGGATATTTTCTATCAGTCGGGTCGTCAGACCCTTAAAAAAGAAATGCTTGAAGCAAGCTGCTCAATCAATAGGATATAAGGAAATTGTTATAATTACAATACCTGACTGCTTCAAAGATCATTATCTCCGGGAAATGTGGGAAAAGCCCGCCCATTGTTCTGCACTTTGCAGCGGCAATGAACGGACCATGCCGGCAACAGACTATATTGGCTGAAGAAGATTGAATCTTTCCCAGAAATCAGGAAAGGATTTGGCAACACACTCCTCTCCGGTAATCTGCACCCCGGGAACGCGCAGCCCCGCCACGGCAAGGCTCATGGCCATGCGGTGGTCTGCATAGGTTTCAATAACCGCACCTTTCAGGCCCTCTCCCCCGTTGCCGTGAATGACCATGGCAGCGTCCAGTTCTTCGACCTTTGCCCCTAATTTGGTCAGTTCGGTAACAACCGCGGAAAGCCGGTCACATTCCTTAATGCGCAGATGGGCAATATTTTCAATCACCGTTTTGCCATGAGCAAAGGCGGCGACTACTGCCAGCGTCGGTACCACATCAGGCATATCGCCCATGTCAACTCGAATTCCCTCCAGCTTCTTCGTACCCTGCAGGGTAATTCCATTGCCGGTCCTGGTGACCTCGCAGCCCATCCTGCCGAGAAGTGGTACCAGCATGGCATCGCCCTGCAGAGAGGGTACCGGAACATTGGTCACCGTCACCCGGCCACCGGTGACCGCGGCCGCGGCCCAGAAATAGGAGGCGTTCGAGGCATCCCCTTCGATCTGATATTCCCTCGCCCGGTAGCAGCCCTGTGGTATGGAAAAGGAGCTGAAGTCAGCGGCACATTCGACGGCAATCCCGAAGGCGTCCATCACTGAAAGAGTCATGGCCACATAGGGTTTTGACAGCACCTCCCCTTCAACCTTGAGGATAGCAGGGGTCCGGGCATAGGGTGCCACCAGGAGCAGGGAGGAAAGATACTGACTGCTTTTTCCTTCCGGGAGAACGGTGGTTCCCCCTGCAAGCCCTTGCCCGTTGATGGCCAGAGGAGGACAGCCGGTACCTCTGGTGGCGGTGATGTCCACCCCCCAGCCCTGCAGGGCAGCCATCAGTGGCCCGATGGGACGTTGGTGCATGCGGGGATCACCGTCTATCAGATAGTCGGACTGGCCAAGAGCGGCGACTGAGGTGAGGAATCTGGTTGCCGTTCCGTTATTACCGAGAAAAATTGGCTCGCTTGACGGCTTAATCAGACCGCCATTGCCATGCACCAGCCACGCCTTGCCCTTGTCCATGGCAACTCCCATCTGCATAAGGGCCTCGGACGAATATTCGGTATCCTCGCTTTCCAGCGGTCCGAGCAGGGTACTCGTGCCCTTGGCCAGCGAGGCGGCGATAAGAGCCCTCTGGGTAAGACTTTTTGAACCGGGAACTTCGATGGATGCATCAATATTGGTTAGGGGTTGAATTTCTATCATAATGTTTTCTCGCTTGGTTTCGGTAACATGACAATTATTCGCCGATAAATATCGGATAAAGGTTCTCGGCGCAGATGATATTGGCTCCGGCCCATGTCGGTGTTCGTCACGAGCGATGCAGACAACCTATCATTGACCGGATAGATGGTAATTTTTCAGCCGCTGCATACTCTCTTATACCGTCGATAACCTCCTCACTAGCCCGGGGATTGACAAAGTTGGCGGTACCGATCTGCACTGCCGTTGCCCCGGCCATCATGAACTCCAGCGCGTCCTCGGCCGACTCGATCCCGCCTATGCCGATGACCGGAAGAGAGACCACCCGGGCGACCTCATAGACCATTCTCAGGGCAACCGGCTTGATTGCCGGCCCTGAAAGACCGCCAATGACATTGGCAAGTACCGGTCGCCTCGTTTTCAGGTCGATAGCCATGCCGATCAGGGTGTTAATCAGGGAGAGCGAATCTGCCCCGGCATCCTCAACTGCCCTGGCGATGACGGTAATATCCGAGACGTTGGGCGAAAGCTTGACCATCACCGGGACATCGGCTTTGCTTTTCACCGCAGCGGTCACCGCTGCCGCCATCGCCGGATCGGTACCAAAGGCCACACCGCCTTTTTTTACATTCGGACAAGAGATATTCACCTCGATTCCGGCAACGCCTGGTACCCCGGCCAACCGGTCGGTAATTTCCTCGTATTCCGCCAGTGAATCACCGAGTATATTGACAATAACCGGAATATTCAGCCCTGCGAGATACTTCATTTTCTCGGAAATAAATCGCTCAACGCCGACGTTTTGCAGGCCGATGGCGTTCAACATGCCGCAGGCAGTTTCGACGATTCGGGGCGGCGGGTTACCCGCCCGGGGATTGAGGGAGATCCCTTTGACGATTACCGCCCCGAGGCGATGCAGATCCATGAGGTTTTCAAACTCCCGGGCATACCCAAAGGTACCGGAGGCAGTCATAACCGGATTGGCCAGTTCCAAAGAACCGATATTCACCCGCAGATCGGGGAGGTCGCCTTTTTTTGACATCAGTTCTTCCATAACAGATCCTCCGCATTGTAGACCGGGCCATTTAAGCAGACATGGGTATATGCGCCGTCTTTCGCGGGCCTGCTGCAGCCGAGACATGCCCCCATGCCGCAGGCCATCACACTTTCGACCGAAACCTGACAGGGAATGTTTCTGGCTTTGCACAACGCACTGACCCCGGCCATCATCGGCTCCGGACCGCAGCTATACACAGTGCAACCAGCCGGTAGCTGCATCGATGCCATTACTTCGGTGACAACGCCATGGTGGCCAAAAGATCCATCATCAGTAGCAGTGAGTATCTTGAAGCCGAATTGTCTGAAGTCGTCAAGCAGAGGTTCTATCTCAATTTTTTCCCGGGCACCGAGGATAATCAGGTTCTGGCTGCAATCCTTTTTCAAATGGCAGATTTCCTTGACGAGAAATAACAAGGGGGCAATGCCCAGACCACCGCCGACTATTACCGCAGGAGAAGCCGCAGCCAGACGATAGCCACGGCCGAGTGGCCCGAAAACCGAGAGAATTTCCCCCGGCCTCGCGTGGGCCAAAATATCTGTCCCCCGGCCAACCACCTTGAAATAGACCTGTATCTGTTTTTCGCCCACCACCTGATGGATAGAAAACGGCCGGCGCAACAGAGGGTCCTTGCCGAAGCCGGCGCGAATCATGACGAATTGCCCGGGTTTGGCGCTTCCGGCTATCTGAGGACTGTCGAGAGTTAGTCGGTAGTTTTTTGCGGAAAACTGTTCAACACGGGTTACTGTTGCTTTTTCCTGGTATTGTGACATAGTTAGGCTATACAATTTTAAAGATTATTCTTCGATTCGCAGGTACTGAACCAATCTCAACAAAAGTATCAATATGACCTCCGATCCAGTTCTTGTTGTCTTCGCTGCCATCTTTGGCGCCATTGTCGGCAGTTTTTTAAACGTTGTCATTCTCCGTCTGCCCGATCAGGAGCAGTCGATAGTCTTTCCTGCCTCGCACTGCCCCGAATGCTCAGCCACGCTCCACTGGTATGAAAATATTCCGCTCTTCAGCTACCTCTTCCTGCGCGGCAAATGTAGTCACTGTCATGTGTCTATTTCGATCCAATATCCCCTGGTCGAGCTGATGATGGCCCTGCTTGCCGCTGCCCTGATGTATCGATTCCAGTTGTCCATTGCTACTGCGGGATATTTTTTGTTCTGCGCCGCTCTTTTGGTAATCATATTTGTCGATCTCCATCACCAGATAATCCCGGATGTGATAAGCCTCCCCGGCATCCTGCTTGGTGTGCTTTTCGCGCTTGTCAGCCCCACGGTGACTTGGCAAAGCTCGCTCATCGGCTTATTCGTCGGGGGAAGCGTGCTCTATACGGTGGCTTTTCTCTATGTCCTTTTTCGCAAGATAGACGGGATGGGAGGAGGTGATATAAAACTCCTTGCGATGATCGGAGCCTGGCTCGGCTGGCAATCCCTGCCTTTTGTCATTTTTTTCAGTTCACTCACCGGCTCGATAGTCGGCCTGGTTGCCATGCTGTACCAGAAAAAGGGAGGGCGTACCCGCATCCCTTTCGGCCCTTTCCTTTCCATTGCCGCCCTTATCTATACTTTCTATTCCGGAAAAATTCTTTATTTTTTCCACCTCTATCTCACCGGGCAATGGCCATGAAAAGGAGACGGCCTCATGTGCCCAAAAGGAGCTTTTGGGCAAGTCTCCGGCCTTCGGCCATAGCCATATCTCCCTGCTCCTTGCTGTGTCCATAGCCGGGGTAATGTCTTCTGAACCATGAGTTTTCCCTTCGAACCATTTTCCCCCGTAGTTGAAGGACCAGGCCGATAAGCCGCCACGGTTCCCGGATCGGGTGCATAAACACTATGGGTGGCTCGGTTCTGGCACCATAACTGGTAAGACGGCGTCGCATTGTCCAGTAGTGCAGTCGCCAATAGGACCGGCAGGAGATAAAGGGAATAACGGCCTTTCCGGCACAGACCTGTCGTCCGTAACGATCGAGAAAATCGAGCATCGGCCCGCTCGGATGATAGGACCAGGTTGGCCCGGCCAGAACGATACAGTCCCATCCATCAAAGCAGTTTGCATTCACAGGGTGAATGGTCAGCCTTCGGCGAAAAAAGGTCATGACCATCGCCGTTGCCAGGCTAAGGTTTGATTTGAAAGGGAAGTCATAAGGCTCCACCGGCTCCAGTCGTTCCAGGACAACTTCAATGCCTTCCTCTTCAAGACCTGCAACAAATTTTTTCAGCAATAATCTGGTCTGCTGGGTGAAGGAATAAAAGACTATGAGCACTCGTTTGCTTTTCAAGTGGAATCCTCAGCTGTCATCCTGCACAAGATAGTGCCGCCCTTCTTCATCCCGTCCTTTTAACAAAAAAAAAGGCCCCCGACAAGTCGGAGGCCTTAGCACAACAAAAAGAGCGATGATGATCTACCCTTCCACCTCGTGTTCAACGCTGACGGCAATTTTGTAGAGGACGGTTACCAGAAAGAAACCGGTTGCCCAGATGCCAAGAGTTATCCCGATTTCGTTGGCGGTAGGATAATATTCGACAATCTGATTCAATGGGTTGACCACCAAGCCACCCATGACAAAACCCAGCCCTTTATCCAGCCAGAGCGAGACAAAAATCATCAGACAGCCTATACCAACCAGCATATCGGTGTAAACCTTGGCAATTTTCATATAGGCAAACAGCCCCAATCCGCCAAAACAGAGGAGAACCGAACTCCACATGAAGGGAACAAGATTATTGTACACATGTCCGTCATGGTCCAATCCGAAAAACAGATATTCGAGGGAATGCATATGTCCTGGAATATTTGAATAGTAGCCGACAAAAAACTCAAGACAGACAAAAAAAGCGTTGATAATGGCTGCATACATGATGATGGTCAGCAGCTTATTGATTGCTTCTTTGCCGGCATCGAAATGGGCTACCCGCTTCATGATCAGACAGGCAATAACAATGAGTGCCGGCCCTGCGGCAAAAGCCGAGGCAAGAAAGCGGGGAGCGGTAATGGCGCTCAGCCAGAAATGCCTTCCGGGGAGACCACAGTAGAGCATAGCCGTTACGGTATGAATCGAGACGGCGAAGGGAATGGAGATATAGACAAAGATATACACCCATTTCGGTGGCTTCACCTGCTTGCGCTCAGAGGTGAGAATGACCCAGCCGCAGATGATATTCAAAGTCAGATAACCAAGCAGCACGCACATATCCCAGAACAGCATGGAATTGGGGGTTGGGTGCAGAATCATATTCAATCCACGCAATGGCTGGCCGATATCGGCCATAATGAACATGAGACACATGACAAGAGAGGCGATGGCCAAAAATTCACCGAGAATAGTGAGTCTGCCAAAGGTTTTATAGTTATGAACGTAATAGGGCAATACCAGCATCAACCCTCCGGCGGCGACACCGACCAGAAAGGTGAATTGGGAAATATACAGTCCCCAGGACAGGTCTCGGCCCATGCCGGTCAAATACATACCAAAGAGAAACTGCCGGAGATAACAAATCGCTCCGACGACAATGAATGCACCTAAAAATGCCAGCCACATCCAGTAGTTAGAGTTGCCTTTTAATACTTTTTCAATCATGACTCCCTCACACTATGTAAAAGACTGACGGTTTGGTTCCAAGGGATGGTTTCCGTTGGATGGTATGTTCCTCATCAAGACGTTGACGAATCTCGGAGTCCGGATCATTGAGATCACCAAAAACGATCGCTCCGACTTCCTTGACAGCCTCAAGACACGCAGGTTCCTGTCCGAGGGCCAGTCGTTCGCCACAGAAATTGCACTTTTCAACCACACCGCGCATCCGGGTTGGAAAGTCGGGATTATATTCCTTGATATAAGGCCGGGGATCCTTCCAGTTAAAGCTTCTTGCGCCATAGGGGCATCCCATCATACAGAAGCGGCAGCCGATGCAGCGATGGAAGTCCATGGCCACAATGCCGTTTGCTTCAACCCTGAATGTCGCCTTGGTCGGGCAAACCCGTACACAAGGCGGTTCATTGCAATGATTGCACAGGGCAAGAAAATTATTTTCCTTGGTTATCTTCGACTCGTGGTAGCTCGAATGCTCAGGGAAAACATTTTCGAAGGGGGCAGGCCAGATCCATTTGATCTCGCTCTTGGTGTTACCGATGTCCGGGACATTGTGCACCTTGTGACATGCAGCCTTCGCTTTTTCGAGCAGGTCCGGACGACCGTACAATCTACGCATGTCAATGAGCATGCCCAGACGCACGCCCTGCGGTGCTTGTTCCGCACCATGGCCTTCTGCCTGATTTGCCTCGCCATGGGTGGCGGCGCCATGTTCGGCCACCTCACCGTGTTCCGATGAGGCGAGGGCCGGAGAAGAAGTCAGTTTGACCACAACCGGGGCACTGATACCGGCGAGAGCCGTTGCTCCCGCAATTTTTAAAAATTTCCTTCGTTGCTTATCCATTAGTGTGTCTCCTTCTTTTTCGCCACGTCGGTCGCAGTCAAATGACAATCCCAGCAGTATGGTTTGACAGATGCGTATGCATGACAGGAGTCACAGAATTTCTCCTTGTTGCTATGGCACTGCATACAGGCCGTCTGCAGACCTTTTCGATATTGTTTGCCAGCTACTGTAACCGCCACGCGATCATTGTTACGAAGCACGTCATCACGCCATTCATTGAGAAGGGCCATATGACTTGCCCGTATGACGGCGAGAGGCGCCACACATTCTTTTTCCCCACCCGGAGGCAGATCAGGCTTCGGTACCGCGCTCGCCTTCGAAAACGCATTGAACCAGAGCGGGAAAGTTACCAACAGGACAAAAATGATCAGTCCCGGTATTATTAATCCTTTATTGTACATTAGGTTTACTCCTCTGTTCTGTTCAGGGTATTCTAAAGCATGGTACGGAGGCCTTCGTCGAGCTCACCCCGTGTTTCGCCTTCCAGAACCATTGCATTGGCAACAAGTTCCGTGACACCGCAAACCCCGACATCGGGATTCCAGTAGTTCATCAGTGAGGTGAGCGTTGCCCGATCAATAGCGCAGACACAGGCAAGCATATTGACATCATGCTTCTCCCGCACGTATTTCACGGCGTTGGCACGCGGCAGTCCGGATCGCATTCTGAGTTCCATGATCTCGTCGGTATTCAGACCGGTACCGGAACCGCAGCAGAAGGTCTGCTCGCGGATGGTATTCTCCGGCATTTCCACCCAGTCGACGACATGATCGAGGATGTAGCGGGGTTCATCCATCAGTCCCATCGCTCTCGCGGTATTGCAGGAGTCGTGGTAGGTGGCCTTGACATGACTGTTACGGCTCTTGTCGAACTTGAGCTTGCCATGTTTGATGAGATCGGCGGTAAACTCGCTAATATGCACCATCTTGGTCGAAGCGGCATTCTCGAAAACGGTGCCGGTGATCGGGGACACAGGTTTTTCGAGAAAATCAGCGGGCCCGTTCATGGTATCCATG
>Ga0210123_1000624_pt1 | contig 21192 bp, 21 predicted proteins | sample Muzzi_PWB_D2_FD_185535 | JGI IMG/M metagenome (GOLD analysis project Ga0210123, IMG submission 185535) | Wetland microbial communities from San Francisco Bay, California, USA, that impact long-term carbon sequestration - Muzzi_PWB_D2 (SPAdes) | ecosystem: Environmental > Aquatic > Marine >... | reverse complement strand
TGCCCACCGAGATCTTCACCCCTGTGTTTGAGGTCAGGTCGCCGTAGCGATAAGGGTTCGCGCAAAAATAACTTAACGTTTTTATGCGCGAACCCTAAGATTTTTATGGGCGGACAGAATGATGTCCTCGGTTTCATCCCAGCCGATGCAGGCGTCTGTTATGGAAACAAAAGGATTCAGGTCCTCCTTGCGCGTTTCCCCATATACGAAGGTCTGTTTTCCCGCTTCCACATTGCTTTCCAGCATCATTCCGCAGATGGCGTGGTTGGGTTTTATGGGAACGCCGTTGGTGTGGCCGATTCTCTGAATCAATACGTGATTAAAAACCTCTCTTTGTTTGCGGTAATCTTTACCGGTATTTTTATGCGAGCAGTCGACTATGACGCGTTGGTGCAAAGCGGGGTGCCTGGACAACATCTCGCACGCTTCGCTGATGCTGACCGGGTCATAGTTGGGACGCTTGCCACCCCGCAAAACAATGTGGCAATAACTGTTGCCTTTGGAAAACACCCTGGATGTGACCCCGTAAGGGTCGTTACCGACAAAGACCTGTGGCGCCGAAGCTGCCAGCAGGGCATTGATGGCGGTTGCCAAATTGCCGTCGGTGCCGTTTTTGAAGCCCACCGGCATTGAGAATGCGCTGGCCCATTCGCGGTGATTTTGGGATTCGGTGGTGCGTGCACCAATACAGGCCCAGGAGATCAGGCCCGATAACCGTTCGGCCGCCGTCTGGCTTAAAACTTCAGTACCCACGGCCACACCCATCTCATTGAGGGCCAATAGAATTTTCCTTGCCTTGCGCAACCCTTCGTCAATATCATAGGTTTTTTTATCGATAAGGGGATCTGAGATGAGGCCTTTGAAGCCCACGTTGGTCCTGGGTTTTTCAAAGTATACCCGCATGACCACTTTAATGGTGCTGTTGACCTTTTCTTGGAGCCCTGCCAAAAGCGCGCCGTATTTCAACGCTTGCCGTTCACTGATGATGGAACATGGCCCGGTAATGATCAACAACCGGTTATCCTTGCCGTCCAGAATGTCTTTAATCTCTTGACGGCCATTTAAAACAGTTCGGGTCGCTTTTTCCGTCATCGGGAATTCTTCCCGAAGCTGATCGGGGGTTATGATAGAAGTTCTCTTGAGGACATTTAGATCATAGGTTCTTTGCATTTTCACGCTTTCATGGCTTTGATTTCGATCATCGGCTTTCCGGCAAGGCGATGCCGGGCTGATTCTGGACTTCATCCCCACTACCACAATCCAAATGCCAACTCAATCAACATTCGGGTGTTCCGGTAGGGGCTTCATCCATGCAGTGCCATGGGATCAGCAAACTGAGGTCAGCCGGCGGGGCGGCCTGCGGCCCTGGCTATATACCTTCAGCCGATACCAGTTCGCCGATAAAATGTCCGACTTTGACCTTGGTTTTGATCTGGACAGGAATGCGCTTTTCATCCGCTGTAACCCAGATGCGCAGCTTGGCGCCTTTGCTTTCTTTAAATACACCGCCGAAAAGTCCCATCTCTGGTTCCAAAACCAGCGTGTCATAGCGCTTCCCGCTGTTCAGCGTTATGGTTTCACGCCCGACAACCCTGGCGTTGCCGATAAAGTTCTGTTTGCCATCGGTGACGGGTCTTTTTATCTGGGTGTTTTGATCCGAGATGGCCATTCGCGTGTAATAGAAGGCTGAAAGCGGGTCAAAGCTGCCCGGTAAAATCGCTATGGGAGCATGGGTGCTTCCCAGGTCGGCGAATTGCGCCTCGTTATTCATCCAGTCGAATCTGATCATCTCTTTTCGCATATCCCGGCCGCCGGATTGTTTTTTCTGATAGAGTATGGAGTGGGTCATCTGCGTGTTGGCAAAGGCATCGACCCGGTCTCGTATCCTGCAGAATATATCCACCGCGGAATTGGATTTTGCCGTCATTACAAAGTGGTATGCCGGTGTTCCATTGATGGTGGTGATGGGATGTGTTTCGAGCAGCAGCTCACCGGCTGGAATGTTCTCCCATCGCAAAGCATACTTGAGCTTCTCACCCGGCGCAAAGGGCACGGCGGTAGCGTAAACCGCATCAAAGGCAATACAGATGCTGCAAAGCAGCATCACGACGATGGGCATATATTTTCGTTTTGGTGGCGTGATTGACATGATCTCTGGTCCTCCGGTTCTTGTTTGATCGATTCCGATTCTCATTGTCCGGTAGTGACGCATGACACGTGGTTTTGGTCTACAGACATTGATTTCAGTCTGATCATGGTTTATTTTCAGGGCCTGTGACGAGGGACAATCACCAGGCAATGCCGGTCCATACAACCAAAGGAACGTAGAATGGCCAATCCCGAAGAAATGTATCAGTGCCAGACTGTTAATTGTGGCTGCATTTATGACCCGGATCGCGGGGATCGGAAAGCAAAGATCAGCAAAGGGACAAAGTTTGAAGAGACTCCCGAAAATTGGTGCTGTCCGGTTTGCGGCGCCAGCAAAAAATGTTTCAGACCGCTATCCGGTCCTGGTTCGGTCAAGGACGAGCACTAAGGGCTCGCGTAAAAATAACTTCACATTTTTATGCGCCGATGCATCCCGCCTGGCTGTGTTGCCAAAGGTCAGCAATATCTCGATATTCCTGACCTTTGGGGCCTTGCTAGACGGGCGCCTCAACACCTAAAAATGTAAATTTATTTTTGTGTGAACCCATAGCATCTGATTTGATCTTTAGTGCAACGACATAAACAGCATCGTGCCGTGAACTATGGTGCTACCTGTGGCCGATGGTGACGTCTGAAAATGGAGACCATATCATCGTAAACGCCCTGTAAGTCTGCCATGTAAGCCGCATCAACCATTTGCCGATCTGCCAGCGACAGCAATTCAGATAGAAGATGATCCTCTAATCCCACACCCAGCCACAGTTTTCGGTAATCGTCGATGCCAGGTTCGTATAAGCCATAATAAATACTACGGATATGACGGAAATAAGATTCAACATCGCGGCGATTTTCGCCGTTTGGGGTTTCAACATGGTCCAGAGCGCTCAAGTAGGGGGCCATGTCGATGTGCGACATGTCAGCCCGGTCCTGAATCATTTTGGCAACAGCCAGATGGACCCAACCCTCGTGACGGTTCAGGCGGGTTAGCGCAGGCCATCTTTTGTACAGCACCTCCTTTTGGATATGGTCGCAAAGACAGTGGAGGTGCCAGCCGGTCCTGAAATCAGTGCCGGTGAATGCGTAGCTCAGGCAGAGGTCGTTGTGAGTGGCAGTTCGATCGACACCTGTGAGCCACCGGCTGTCAGGGTATAGTGTCCCGGATAGGAAGGCGTTCCAATTCTTGATTGCAAAGCAGTGCGCCGTTTCCATAGCAAATCGTATATGTGTTGCAGGCAATGCCAAGTAGCATCTCCGATCAATGGGGTTAAAGAGCAAGGGTGGCAGTTTGCCGGCGGTCATCATGGGTGCACCGCTCACTTTGCGAGGGGCCATTGTTAAACCTCGAATCTGCGGTTGTTGCAGATTCAAAGCGATATGTTCAGAATTGCCGCAAACAACCGATAATCACCTTGGCGCATGTTTGGCAGGAGGTCAAGAGGGATGGTGTTCAGGTGAATTGGATATAGGAAGATACATGCAAGACTACTCACCAAATCTCTTCAGCATGGCGATCATTCTGGGTGCCGGTATCATGCTGGTCAATATCATTCGGTTTCGCAAGACGGTCGGAGTCCTGGATCGATTCGATCCATCGAAAACCCGCCGTTTGCGCTTATTGGGGCGCCTGCACCAGGGTTTGATGGCCTTTTTCCTGGTGGGCTATGCGGCCGTAGCTTACGCGATTTCAGTTAAAGTAGCATTTATCAGCGAACTTTTCGTGGTGATCATCTTCTTTCTAGGATCGGTTTTCGTATGGCTGGGGATCCTGCTGCAACATCAAATGATTTCCATGATCCAAGCCCGGTATGAGCAAGCCTCCGAAACAAAAGCGGAATTGGAAATAGAACGTCAGCAGTTGGAGGAGACCAATACACAGCTCAATTTGGAGGTCGAGGAGCGGCGGCGGGCGGAATCCGCATTGCGGGAGAGTGAGCAGCGGCTCAAGTTCATTCTCGATCAGCTTCCGGCGGGGATCTTAATCATCGATGAAGCCACTAAAATCATAAAGGAGGCCAACCCGGCCGCGCTTAAGCTAATTGGTTTGCCGCGGTACAAAGTTGTCGGGTCCCACTGCCATCATGTCGTATGTGCGGTGGAAGAAGGGCATTGCCCCATGGACACGCAAAACCTGGAGATCGATAACTCCAGGAGGATGTTGATCAAGACCGGTGGCCGGGAAATACCCATTCTTAAAACCGTATGCCGCATCACCCTGGATGGCCAACGCCACTTATTGGAAAGCTTCATTGACATTTCAGACAAAGAAAGACTGGAAGCCCAGCTTCAGCGTGTACAAAAAATGGAGGCCCTGGGAACCCTTGCAGGGGGTGTTGCCCATGACCTGAACAATATCCTTTCCGGAATCGTAAGTTATCCAGACTTGCTGTTGCGGGATCTGCCCTCGGACAGCCCCCTGCGCAGACCGATCAAAACCATTAAAACGTCCGGCGAAAAGGCGGCGACCATTGTTCAGGACATGTTGACGCTGGCTCGGCGAAATGTGGGTGTGACAGAGGTTGTGAATCTGAAACAGGTGGTTCGTGATTACTTAATCAGCCCGGAACACAACCACCTGAAGCTGCATCATCCCAATGTTACCTTCTCCGCTCAAGTTGTCGCGGACTTGTTTTTCGTATCAGGTTCCATTGTGCATCTTTTTAAGACCGTGATGAACCTTTGTTCGAATGCCGCTGAAGCCATGCCGGAAGGTGGAGCAGTCGTCATCAAAGCTGAAAACCGGTACGTGGATCGCCCGCTCAGAGGGTATGATACAGTTGCGGAAGGCGACTATGTGGTACTTTCAGTGAGTGATACCGGTATCGGGATTGCCGAGGAAGACCAGGATCGGATATTTGAACCCTTTTTTACCAAAAAGACGATGGGGCGCAGTGGCACCGGGTTGGGCATGGCCGTGGTGTGGGGCACTGTCAAAGACCATCAAGGGTATATCAATGTCGAGAGCGCATCGAGGCGCGGTACCACTTTCACCCTCTATTTTCCGGCCACGCGCCGGAAACTGGCCCATGGTGACAGGAAGGCATCTGCGGAAGCATACTTTGGCTGCGGCGAGTCCATTCTGATTGTGGACGATGTGGCTGTTCAGCGCCAGATTGCCACGGACATCCTGACGGCCTTGAACTACAATGCACATGCAGTTTCCAGCGGGGAGGCTGCGGTTGAGTATCTTCAGCATCATCGTGCCGATCTGATCCTGCTGGACATGATCATGGACCCGGGCATGAGCGGGCTGCAGACTTATCAAAAAATACTCAAATCCCATCCTGGACAGCGGGCGGTGTTGGTCAGCGGTTTTTCCGAGACCGATGATGTTCGCAAAGCTTTGCAAATCGGGGCCGGAGAATATATCAAAAAACCGTATACGATGGAGGCCATCGCTGTAGCCCTGCGGAAATCTTTGGGACCCTAATACACAGCCCATTCGGGCGCTTGGATCGGCCCGGGGAACACTTCCTTTCCTGTGGAGCCGCCCATCGATAATACGAGAATTCCAGCTGTTAGTGACGCATTTGCAAAATGCCCCATGGTGGTGCTATAATTCTTGCGATGCATCATTGTGAAATGGCCACGGTTGAACCGACCATCGAAGAAAAAGGTTTCTTCTGCATCCGCGCTCCTATCTGACGGCGGTCTGGGTTTTTCAACAACCCGCTGCGGTGCTTCTATCAAGCATAATTCAAATTCATGCTTATAGTGGGCTGGTAGACGCGAAAAATATTGAAGTTTTACGGCGAATTGACCGACTCTCCACGTGTTAAATGGCCCCATCCATTTCATCCATGGGCTGTTTCAATGAATGCCGGCTTCTCATAATATCTTTGATCAGTCCTGGTTATCGATTACCGGAATGTTATCCGATGTCGGTCGCGGCGCTACTGGATGGATGCAGATCAGGATGTGAGATTAAATCTAAACAGGAGGAATCATGGAACAAGGCAACCAGATCGATTTCGTTGTTGATGAGCAATATGAGAACGAAAAAGGAATTTATACCGTACTTTCGATCCATCGAAATGAAATGGTTATTCGATGGGAAAGCGGGGAGGAGATGCGGACCAACATTGAATTGCAGCGCAATATTCTCGCCCGCCGCGAATGGGAAAAGATCCAAATGGAAAAGGATGCCGCATTGGCCAAAGCAGGTAAGAAATCCGGTGCGGCCAAGGCGGCGGCGGCTTTTGAAGGGTTTAAAGAAAGTGATTTCAAAAATAGTGCCAGCGGCACCAAATGGCGGGGCCGCGGTCAGTTGGGCGGCGCCGTCACCCACAAGCTTTCCCAGGGCAAACTCAAGATTAATTCCTGGGCTTTTGCCAACAAGCCGGAAATGCACTGGTTGGACACCCGGCACCACAAACGGCAGAGCGGCGACAACCGGGCCAAATTATTTGTTCGGCTTGATCAAACGTCGATGACATTTGGCTTTAGCATTGGTCAGCCCAAGGACGATAATGAAACCACCAAGAACTGGTCTAATTTGATGCAATGGTTGATGTACGACGAAAATGAGCAGACATTGCACGCCATTGCTTTAACCAACGATATGACGGTGGTTGATAGACATGGTAAGGATAATTTTGGGCTGACACCGATAAAGAAAGGTTGGCAGGCAGGTGCAGGGAAAAAGTCCCAAACTTTTGGTAAATTAAAAGACTATCTTGACACATTGCCAACGGATGTTCATCTAAATCTTGAGATGGTCAAGGCTGTGGAAAAGGATAAAGTATTGGACAGTGGCAAAACGATCGCTGATGATATCGCAAGTCTTTTCTCCCAATTGGTACCACTTTACAAGGCGGCATTAACCGCGCTGATTTGATTGGAAGCGATCTCAAAAAACGGATTTCGATCCAAGGTGCAGGCTGGGCATAGGTTCGAATCGCAGGCATACTGCAATATGTCGAGGATTCGGAATCCGGTCTCAGCGCCCCGATTGAGCCAAATGACTTTTTTGAGATAGTTTCTAGCAAGGTCCAAAAGGGAATCAATTGCATTCGGTGAAGCAGAGGGGGGCGTATGGAATCGATAATTAGAAAAAATAAGGCTTCTTTCTTGTTATTCGGCATTTTTTTGATGATCGTGCTTTTGTTACTGACGGGTGCCGGCAATGGGCAGCAGGAGATTGGCCGGTACCGTATGTCGGTGTCCATCCGGGGAAATTTTACAGATATTTATGTGATCGATACAGTTACCGGCGTGGTCAAATATTTGGGCAAGGATGAAGGTAAGCCCTTTGCGCAAGTTGGGGGCAAGTGATATCGCGCCCTGATATGGGCGTGGCTTGCATTTTGGAACAGAAAGAATCATGATCCCCATGGCCGGTTCAGCAATCCACCAGATGCGCAACCGCTGTGTGCGCTTACCGATGGATCGATGGAGGTGGATCTCTGCTATTAGAACCGGACAAACCAAGTGCAGGGCCGTCATTTAAATGGCGTTTGCACGTAAAAACGCACATGGACCGATGCCGTGAGGCACGCACAATACCCCTGGTCCCATGAGTGACCGTTTCGCAGCGGATGGAACGAATTTTGCTGTATTTCCGAAGGAACCGTTTTCGGAGGAAACGTTGCGCCACGATATTAAATTGACCATCCAAGACTATTTCAACCGTCGCAATGTGCATAAACCAGTATTGCGACTCCGCCCTGGGATTCAACGAAGTGCTGGAATAGATGACAGCGCTTTCTCCCGAACACTGGACATGGCCCAAGCTTCTGCAAGCGCAAAGCGTCGCGGTCTTACCATTCGCGATTATATGGCCAAGCCCAGACCGGTGCTACAGCCTGTTATTGCGCCCGAAGCAGCGATAGCGGACCAGCAAAGGAGTGGGCATGCACACCCAAATGACAAGGTTGTGCCCCGAAATGTTTCCGTTGCAACTACCCTCCCATCAAGCCAGGCGACAGCCGCCGCGAATACGCATGGTAAATCCGGATTCGACAAAGAAAGAGCGCATATCTCGGCCAGTATTGAACAGGCCGCCGGAAGATATGATTTGCCTTCGGCACTGTTGCACGCCGTGGTGCGGGCGGAGTCAGATTATCAGGTCCATGCTCAATCCCCTGCCGGCGCCCAGGGACTGATGCAGCTCATGCCGGCCACGGCAATCGAACTGGGCGTTCAAAATCCCTTTGACATCGACCAAAACATTGATGGTGGTGCCAAATATTTGCGCAGCCTGCTGGACCGGTTCAAGGGTGACATGGAATTGGCTTTGAGCGCATACAATGCCGGCCCGGGGACGGTTGCCAGATACAATGGCAAGGTTCCATTTGAAGAAACCCGCCGCTATGTTGATCGGGTGATGCGCTTTACCCGCCATCTATCCTGATTCGTGATTCGCTCGCGCTATTATTGCTGCAGATGGTTGACTCATTACGCCAATTGATGGTTAATACTTGCGGATGGGAAATGCTGCGGCGATCAACTCAGCTATACCAGCGAACTCCGGGACGCTTATTATTACCCGTTGCCAATTCAAATCTGTGTTTTATCCACGGTTTTCCCAGTTGCCAAACCTGATGTCCCGTGTGATCAACGATTCACCATCTACCAGACGCGGAGGAATCATGGCTTTTGAACACCTTATCGTAGACATCGGCGACCGTTATGTTGCCACCATCACCCTGAATCGTCCCGAATATCTCAACACATTTAACAGCGGATTGGCTCAGGAGCTTTTTGACGCCCTGATCGCACTGGATCAAGACGTCAAGGTCCGCGTGGTGCTGCTCAAAGGTGCTGGCAAGGCATTCTGCGCCGGTATTGATGTAAAAGAACTGGCGGACAAAACGGCCATGGAATATCGGGCCTGGGTGGAACATATGGAACGGCCGTTGGTAACCATAGCCAAAATGAAAAAACCGGTCATCGCCCAGCTGCATGGGGTGGCCGCCGCCAATGGTGCCGGGCTGGTTGCCGCTGCCGACCTGGCCATCGCTGCAGAAAATGCCCGTATGGGACTGACTGCCATCAACGTGGGGCTGAACTGCGTGGGGCCGGTGATTCCGGTTTCCAGATCGGTGGGACGCAAAAAAGCGCTGGAAATGCTATTCTTCGGTGAAATGATCAAAGCCCCGGCAGCTTTGGAAATGGGACTGATCAATCGTGTCGTGCCCAAGGATGCGCTGGACCAAGAAGCGCTGGCATGGGCGCAGAGCCTTGCCAGGAGAAGCCCCATTGCCTTGCAGATCGCCAAGCAGGCATACTACAGCTCGGAAGATATGAGTTATGCGCAACAATTCGACCACATGAATGAAGCCTTTGCCCGACTATGCACCACCCATGATGCCAAAGAGGGGGTGGCGGCTTTTTTCGAAAAACGGATGCCCAGTTGGCTGGAGAAGTAAATCTACAAGGTTCCTTTTCTATTTTAGCAGAAGTTCGACGCGTTGGCGCATCGATGCTGGCCGCCTTGCTTGTGACGGCCTGTGCATCGCCATCGGAAATTGTGGTTCTGCCTGAACCCTCGCTCCCGGAACAGGAAACTCCTGCATCAAAGCCATACATCCTTCAAACCCGGCTGCGCAGCATTCCGTTTACCATCCAGGTGGGCGCTTTTTCCACCACTGCGCGTGCGGCTCGTTTTGCGGCTGGCCTGCAAAATCAGGGATTGGATGCCTATTACTTCATTGATGAAGACGGTCTCTGCAAAGTTCGTTTCGAGCGCTTTGAAGACAAAACCGGGGCACGACAACGTGCTTTGGAGCTTCAAGACGCCGGGCGCATTGACGATTTTTATATCGTTCAACCCGCATCGCCGACCCGGCAGCGCAATCCTCGCTTCGTCTTGCGCAATAACCTTGTTCGGACCGCCCATCGCTTTATTGGAACACCGTACCGGTGGGGGGGTGAATCGGCAAGCAACGGATTCGATTGCAGCGGGCTGACCATGACGGTTTACCGCCTTAATGGATTGGAATTGCCGCGAAATTCCAGATCACAATTCAGCGTGGGGGTGCCCGTTCATGGCGAATCGCTCATGAAAGGGGACTTGGTTTTTTTTGCCACCAATGGAAACGGCCGTGTCTCCCATGTGGGCATCTACACCGGTCAAGGCAAATTTATCCACGCGCCCGGTCGTGGGAAACGCATCCGCAGCGCCTCACTGGCCAACCGCTATTTCAAGAATAGGTATATTGGCGCACGTCGCTATTTCTGAATCTTCAAAGCTAAACCCAGGCGCTGCTAAATTTTCAGCAACAATATGATTTTACACCGATTTTATCGGTTGCAAGCCTCATAGAACGCCTGGTTAACCAAAAGATACCGCTTGATGGCCCTGATGCCCCACACAAATCTCATATTTGCATCACGGTGTGCAAAAAAAGTAACTCCTTAGTTGCCAATCTTGAGGGTGGATGATAAAAAAAGAAATAAAAATAAATAGTTGCCGTCTTGGTACATGGCTTGCTATAAGAAACACCAAGCAAGTTGCCTGTCTGGCTTTAATTTCAACAATTCATTACACTTACGAGAAAAGAGAGATTGCCATGCGAAACATTTATCTTGCGACATTGCTGCTAATTACCTGTGTTATTCAAAGTGCTTGGGCAGCCCCAGAAAAAAATATTTCCATCGAAGGGCCTGCCAATACACACCGATTGGTCTATCAGGAAATCGAGGAAGGTAAATTATTGGTGTCGGTGACGGATAAGGACGAAAAGCCCTTGATGGGTTTGACACCTGCAGATTTCAATATCCGTGAGGGACAACGAACGGCCAAGATAGTCAGCGTCGAGTCACTGGCAACCAGCAAAGACGTGGGACTCAATATTGTCCTGGTGGTGGACAACTCGGTCTCAATGCGCGATCGGAAAGCCGTACAACCGTTGCTTGAGGCGTTGGAGGCATTTTATGAGATTGTGCGCCCCATCGATAACATCGCCGTCGTGGTGTATGATGATTATAAAACCATCAAAATAGACGGCCAGGAGCTGCATGCAAAGATACTGAAATCAAAGAATGTCGATACCTTGCGCGCCATGGTAAGGGAACAAATGACCCGTGGGCTTTCCAGCGGCACCTATCTTTATGATGCCATGGTGGCCGGGCTGGATCAGGTTCGCAAATGGCCGGAAAAGAGTAACAAATTCATGGCGGTGTTTTCGGACGGCGAGGATATCAATTCGGGCATCAGAGACGACGCTGTCCTGGCGGCTGCCAAAGACATCCCCGGTTTTGGTGCCTTTACCGTCGATTACATGCCCTCGGATACTCTGGATCCCTTTTTAAAAAGTTTTGCCGGGCAAAATAACGGCAGCGTGTGGAAAGCCAGTTCGGCCGCCGAACTGGTGCCCATTTTCAGGAAGTTTTCTTCCACCATGCTTCACCGCTATATCGTTTCTTATCGTTTCTTGAATGCGCCCGTGGGCGAGATTGTTTTCGAACCTGCCGAGATTACCATCGAGGAGATCTCGACCATCGATAGCGCTCCGCTGCTCAACTACCTGTTCTTTGAAACCGGTCGGGCCGAGCTCTCGGAAAGATACGTTCAATTGAAAACGCAAGCCGATACTGAAACATTTTCGGAAACGGCGCTGACCTCGGTAATGGAAAAACACCGTCATCTTCTCAATATCATCGGCCGGCGCATGCGCGAGTACCCCGATGCAACCATCACAGTGGTCGGATGCAATTCGAATACGGGGGAAGAGTACGGGCGCCAAGACTTGTCGCGCAGCCGCGCCGAATCCGTCAAGGCTTACTTGCGCTATGTATGGGGCATCGCGCCTGAGCGGATGACCACTGAAGCTCGCAATCTACCAGAGGCGCCCAGCACCAACCGTATACCGGCGGGGCAGGCTGAAAACCAGCGGGTCGAGATTCATTCAGACCACGTCGCCATGATGGATACGGTCAAGAGCGAATATGTCGAAAAGGTCACCAATGTCCAGCAGATCGGCATTGCTCCGAAGATTACCGCCGAGGCCGGTATTCGGGATTGGAAGATGACCTTAAAATGCGGGGACGCCATCATTGGTGCCTTTAAAGGGACCGGTGAAATGGCGCCGACCTATGTCTTGCCGCTGGAAAAAAGCCATCTGGATAAAATGGTGACGGCCGGCAGTATCACGGCCAGCTTACAGGTAACGGATAATGAGTCCAAGCCATTGGTGCTGGATAATGCGGCCGAATTGCCGGTAAAATTCATCCGGCGCCAGGAGCAAATGGCTCAGAAGCAAGGGTATAAAGTGCGTGAGAAGTACGCCCTGATCCTCTTCGATTACGATAGCGCGGCCATCAAAGCACGCAACAAGATGATCGTGGATCGCATCATCACCCGCATGCAGGCCGTTCCCCAAGCCAGCGTGGATATTGTGGGACACACCGACAATATTGGCAAGGATGAGTATAACCTGAAGTTGTCGGAAAGGCGCGCGGAGGCGGTCCAAGCGCAATTTGCCCAGATACCGGACGCATTGATGGCCGCCAATATGGCAGTTTCAGGTGACGGTCCCAACAATCCTCTGTACGACAATGAAATTCCCGAGGGAAGGGCACTGAATCGCACCGTGACTATCGCCTTGGAATACGAACAACAATAAGACCCCCGCGGCCAGCGGACCGGATCCTGGCTTTCCCCCTGTAAGGGGGAAAGCTTGCAGGCCGGCATATCAACCGGTGACCCGCAAGCCGTATCCTTTTTCGGTTCCCAGAATAATTTTCTCCAGGCTGACCTTGCATTCATTCAGAAATGCCCGGAACTCCTCGTTGGAGGACGGTTCTTCGGTGAGCATCAATTGAAACGATTGGATCATATTGAGACTGGTTCGCCCCCGTTCGCATACTTTTCGAATAAAACCGGTTGATTCGGGTCCTTCTTGGATCAGAGAAATCAACTCCATACAGGTATCCTGAAGAACCTCCAGGTAGTTGAGGCATTCATGATTGATCCGGGCAATGGTCCCGGCATCTTCGTTTACGCACGCAGATTCCATCCTGTTCACATAACCCAATATATCGTTGAAGTATTTGTGGTAGTTAATGAAGAATTGACAGAAGAATTCTATTTTATCTTCCGGTACACTTCTATATCGCAGGTAACCTTCAATCTTGGGCCAATTTTCTATCACGTCAATGAGTTCCTGGAATACTTTGGTCCGCAGGTTGTCATCCAGCTTGGAGAGATAAGTCGCGCCTTGAACCTTATTCAGATTCTGGTCTTGGGTAAGCACCCCCGAGACAATCAGGAAGGGAATATTCTGTGTGGCCGGGTTGCCTTTCACAGCTTCAAATACCTGGTAACCGTCCAATTGGGGCATCTTGATATCACAAATGATGCCTGCGTAAAGCTTGGGCGATTTTGAAATCACGTTCAGGAAAGAACGAGGATCCTCGTAAGTATCCACGTCATAGTCGCTGTCCCGGAACATCCGCTTAAATACCTTGAGCCACTTGTGTTCGTCGTCGATGACCGCTATTTTGGGTTTGGCAAGTGCAGTAGGTTCCAATTTGAAGGTATTCTCCTTTCCAATGGCTCGGTTTAACCTTTTACGCTGAGGCGCAGTCCGCAGGAAATCATCACCAAAGGGTCAAAATAAACACCGCCAGAGCGTACAATTCGCGTTTTGGTACTGTGCGGGGATCCGGCAAAAGTTTCGCCCTCTGAGTTATCGGCAATAATCGCCCATACTTTAATTACATCTTCAAAATAAACGCGGCCTTGGCAGGGAGGATTTTCAGCAAATGGAGCCGTGAAATGTATCCATATGTATACGGAAAATGCATGTGTGGCACTGATTATTGTCAATATTGCGACAGGATATTACTTCCCGGTCCACTGGCGGTGGCTGCTGATTTATTTAACACCATAATATTATAATAAAAAAACAAAGCATCCTTTTCTATTGACATTCAGTGCACGGGTGGCACGAATATTGAATTTAAAATGTGCTGACTTCGAAGAGCGCTGGCTAGGTGGATAAAATCCAAACCAAATGTCCGGGTATCTCGTCAGCATGCCCATTCTATATCTGGATGCATGCGGCTTCCGTGGCTGATGCGGCTTTTCGAAATCTCATGGAGTAATTTTTTTTGGAGGGATGAAACAAGATGGCAAGTTTGCTGATTGGATTTGTCGCAATGGTGCTGGTTCCCGCTCTGGTCCTGTCAATGATAATGACCAAGTTGAATAAATCTCCAGTGGATTATAGTTTCCGGGACGATAACTTGAAGTTCACAATTTCCACCGATGCCAAACCTTCCCTGCGCTGAGCATGCACCTATAGACTGCGGAAATTGGGCCTGCGATTTCTGGATCGAAGTCCTTCTTCTATCAGGGTCAGTACCTTCTCCTTTTCCTGCGGGAATTGATATCCCTCATAACTCTGACTGAAGAGCAGATTGCCTTTCCTGTCTCGCCAGTAATTGCCGGCATGATCGAAGCAGACTTTTGATCCCACATCCAAGGTGGCAATCATCAGCTTCAGTTCGCCCAATTGTTCCTGGGCAGAAAGCAGTTCAAACGTTTTGGCCTGGAATTCATCGTGCATGGCGGTACCCGCAAGGGGATAAAAAGGCCGTGAGCGAATGTAATGGGGATTGATTTGATTGAGCACTTCGGCCGTATGCCTAGCATGGCGCTCCCAAGCGGTTTTGCCGCCCAAGCCGGGCATCCAGTATTCAGAGAGCTGAAAGCCGGCTTCCAGAGCCTTGCGGCCGCCTCGAATATGGCCTTCAGCCGTTACGCCTTTATTAATCTGCTTTAAAAGTCCATCATCACCGGTTTCCAGACCCACATGCAGACGGTCAAGCCCTGCGTCCTTTATCGATTTCAGCTCCATGGCCGATTTTTTAACCAGCGTCTTCGATCGCGCATAGGAAGTGATCCGTTCGATGGAGCGAAAGGTGGTTTTTAAATACCGCAGGGCCTCCACCAAGGCATCGGTTTTCATGATCAAGCTGTTGGCATCTTGCAAGAATACCGTTCTGGCGCCGGACTGCAACCAATGGTAGAGCATCACAAAGCCCTGGTGACAGTTAAGTTCGGGCTCCTGGTTCAACAACCCGATGACCGTCTCCCGTGTCAAGGCACCGTTATGCCCGATGCGATGTGAGGTCTCATTGAGCCGCTGGCTCAGGGCCGCCATGGCATCGATATCCTGCTTGATCTCTGCAAGGGACCGCACCTCAAATTTTTCACCCTTGTACATGGCGCAGAAAGCACACCGGTTCCATGGACAATTGCGTGTAAAGCGGATCAATAGCGAATTTGTGCCGCCTTCGCTGGGCGGCCGGTATACGCCTGTTTCAAAGCCATATTTAACCATGGTTGAGCCGCTCATGGCTGCTCCTTTGTTTTTTAGTGTTGGTTTTTGCACCCGCGATGCGAAATTATTGTTTTCGCATTGCCTTCAATATATTTATCCTATCCAGTTGGTCAATCGGTGATTGGTGATTAAGGTATACTGGAATTGCGATTATGCTGGGCTGACTTTTCAGCAGGCAAGAGCAAAAGGCCATACACAGAACAGGAGCGGGCAATGACCATCGATGAGTTTGTGCGCAGTACCCGGGATAAACAGCCACCCGATTCCCTGGCCGATACGCTGACCTCCCTTTGGTGGGATAAAAAAGGCGATTGGGACCGGGCCCATTTCATCGCCCAGAATATTCACACCCTGCTGGGCAGCGCAATTCACGCCTATCTTCATCGAGAAGAGGGCGTGATGTGGAATGCCGATTATTGGTATCGGCGGGCCGCAAGGCAGCGGCCCGATATCTCCCTTGAAAACGAATGGCAGCTTTTGGTTAAAGAGATTCTCGCGGGCGCGTGATGATGTACCACTTATGGGTCATAGCGGCGCTACTGATGATTGGATAAGCAAATGTTTCTGAAATTCATCGTCCCATGGACATGCGTCATGCTCTTTTGGATGTCTCCGCCGGCATCGGCAGGAGATTTTGACGGGACAAAAAGGTTGATCTGCGCAACCGGCAAGGGCATGGAGTACCATCGTCAGGGCAATCAGCGCACCTTCAATCCTGAAAGTGCAGGCCTGCCCACCAAGTTTTTCATTTTTTTTGATCTAAGGCTCATTCTACCCGACCAGGACAGTGTCGTACAGCGGCGCAGCAAGATCAAGCGCATGGAAACCATTGAAAATAAATTGATATTGCAGGGTGCCGAAGATGGCGTGGAAGGCGTGGATGACGGCGTGGGATGGACCATGGCCCTTAATCAGGAGAGCGGCTTGTTTGTCATTACGGCCTCAGGTGGCGATCTGGGCTATATCGTTTTCGGCAGTTGTCTTGCCAAAGTTCAATGACCTGCTTAGAAGCCATCTGCAAAACGGATTTTGGTCCAGGGTGTAGGCGGGGTCGGGTTCCAAACCGCAGACAACCTGTAGTATTTCGAGGATTTGGAACCCGGCTCCAACACACGGATTGGGTCAAAAGACTTTTTTGAGATGGCTTCTATTGATCCGCGGCGGTAAGGATAAAACACCCGCCACCACCGCCGCCTCCGGAATCGCCGGCGGAAGGCGCGCCGGGCGTCGCGCTGCCCGCATTGGCTGAAGCGGCGGTTTTAAAGGTACGGTCACTGCCAAGGCTCGTTCCAGCGCTATTGGCGGCCACCAGGCGAAAATGGTATGTGGTGTCTTCAATCAATCCTGCAACAACAACCGTTACGCTGCTGTCCGCGTGCAGCGTGTCGATGCCGGTAGTGTTCCCGTATCCGGTGGTGGGGCCGTATTGAAAGTAGTAATCCGTATTATCGCCGTTGGTGTAAACCGTTCCGTTTAAATTGGCGCTGGTGGCGGTGACATCGGATGCAGGATTTGTAATGGCTTGGGGTTCATCTACACTGCCGCCGCTGTACTTAAGGTCCACCAACACGCTTTCACTCCCGACCGCGGCAGTGCGCTTTACCGCCGTACCGATGCCGTTGCCCGAGAAAGTGACCTCCAAGAGGCTGGAGGATGCGGCGGGAAAGGCATACCCACCGCTGTTGGCCGTAATGGCGAAATAGGCGCCGCTGTCCGGCATAACGGTAATGCCGGCCATGCCTTCTCCCGGATCGTATTGGTCGTTGCCATTGGTATCCTGCCAAACCGTACCGACCAAGAATCGGTTTTCATGATCGGCATAACCGGTGTTGGCCATACAAAAATCTCCTGTGATGACTAAAGGACCCACTTCTGTCTGGGGGTTGGATTCGGCCACCGCCGCCAGGCCGACGTTAGTGTAGTCGCCGTCGATGGACATGATGGCCATGCGATGGCCGCGTCCCGGCTGCATGCCGCTGCCGTCTCCGCCGTCATTCCCCCAATCGATGTTGAAAGCGGCATGGCCGTACAGCGCATTTTGTGCATAAGAGAACACGATGCCCCTGGCCTGGGTAAAATAAAAACCGTGGGCGTTGATCAGATTGAATTGGCCGTCATGGTCCTGGGCATCCCTGGCGATCAGGTTGTCAGCATGGTCTTTGGCAGCATGATACAATCGCACATCAAAGGCTGCCGGCGGTTTGGCGGCATATGTATCGAATTCGCTTTGCAGCACCCCAAGGTTCACTCCCCAGTACGACACTGCATCCTCCACATCCGTGTCACCCGTGGCGGCCAGCCACGCGCCTTCCTGGGAAGGATTTGCCCGCGCACGGTTCATGAGCCAGATGAGTTGCTGTTCATTGCCATCGGGATGCAGATTGTCTGCGGTTTTGTGATAGTGCCATTCCCGGGCTGCCAAAGGGGCTTGTTGGGAAAGCGCACTGGGCAGGCCAACATCGGCTGCACCCAGATTGACTTTGGGTGGATTGGGTTCAGGCGTGGCAGGCGCCGCCGCAATGTCTGCGGTGCAGAACCAGGTCCAAAAAAGTGCGCACAGGGTTAATGATAAGATACGGTTTTTGCTCATGCTCATAGATATTCCTTCATCCGCATGTTTGTAAACGCCTATCAATCAAGGACAGAGACTGTATTGGGCCCTTGGCACGGCCCGGTCATTAGGGTATACTGCAATTTTTATGCAAACCCCAGGAGAGGTCACTTTGGCGGAGATCAGGTTGCCTGCTTAAATATGGAGAAACAGCATGAAAGCATTCGTATATAGAAAATACGGACCCCCGGATGTTCTTCATATAGAAGAAGTTGATAAACCAATGCCAAAGAATGATGAAGTACTCATCAAAATATATGCAACAACAGTGGCCGCGGGAGACTGGCGTATGCGCAAGGCCGATCCTTTTCTTGCCAGATTTTTCAATGGTCTGATAAAACCGAAAAAGGTGAATATTTTGGGGTTCGAGCTGTCCGGTGAGATTGAAGCCACCGGCAGAGATATCAAGCGATTTAAAGCGGGCGACAAGGTTTTTGCATTTTCGGGTCTAGGTTTTGGAGCCTATGCCGAGTACCGCTGTCTGCCTGCAGAGAGCCATTACAAGAAAGGCATTGTTGCCATAAAGCCGGACAAAATCGGTTATGAGGAAGCTGCAGCTGTCCCTGTTGGGGGACTAACTGCTCTATCTTTTCTGAGAGACAAAGGAAAAATCAAGAGTGGTCAAAAAGTGCTTATTTATGGGGCTTCGGGCAGTGTGGGCACATTTGCTGTGCAGCTTGCCAAATATTTTGGCGCAGAGGTTACAGGGGTATGCAGCGCCAGGAATTTAAAACTGGTGAAATCCTTAGGGGCCGATAATGTCATCGATTATACCAAAGAGGATTTTACTGAAGGTGACCAGACCTATGACCTGGTTTTTGACGCGGTAGGCAAATGTTCGCGTTCTCGCAGTAAAAATGTGTTAAAGAGAAAGGGAGGCTATCTTTCCACTTGGGGATCAGCAGGCTTTAATCCCGAAGATTTAAGTTTTCTCAAAACGCTTTATGAAGCCGGCATGATAAAGTCTGTTATAGACAGAAGCTACCCTTTCGAAAAGATACCAGAGGCTCACCAGTATGTAGAAAAGTTTCATAAAAAGGGAAATGTGGTGATTCGTGTGAAAGGGAATAATCAAACCTGACAACAGCATTTACAAGGATAGCTAATAACGAATACAATAGGAGCAGCAGACATGCGCTTTGGTGCCATGAATTTTCCGGTTGCGCCGGTCTTGGATGAGATTGAGGCCATCGCCAAACTGGATATGGACTATTTGGAGTTGGCCATGGATCCGCCCCAGGCGCATTTTCTCCAGCTTCAAAAGCACTCAAGGGATATTAAAACGGCATTGGCGCGACATGGTCTGGGATTGGTGTGTCATTTGCCCACCTTTGTCTACACGGCCCACCTCACCGATACCATTCGATCCGCTTCGGTGAATGAAGTCATCTCCTCATTGGATGTCGCCTGTGCGCTGGGCGCGGAGAAAGCTGTGGTGCACCCGGGATATATCGATGGTTTGGCACACCACGTGATGGACCACGCCTTGGCCTTGGCCATGGAAAGCCTTGACCGGATTGGTCAGCGGGCCAAAGCGCTGGGCTTAATCCTCTGCGTTGAGAATATGTTCCCCAATGTGGGGCCATTTGTTGAGCCGGACGATTTCACGCCCATCTTTCATGCTTTTCCGGATTTGAAGCTGGTTTTGGATATCGGTCATGCCAACCTGGGTGACAAGAGCGGCCGGCGCGGTATTCGCTTCATCGAGCAATTTGGGGATCGACTGGAACATCTTCATGTCTCGGATAACTCGGGTTATCTCGATGAGCATCTTCCGCTGGGCCTTGGAAACATTGGATTCAGGGCCGTTGCCCGTGCCCTGAGCCAAATGAGTTACGACAAGACCGTTACATTGGAAATATTCGGCATGGATCGTTATGAATTGATGCGAAGCCGTTTGAGGTTTGCAAAGATGTTTATTTAGCTGCGACTATCCTGTCCGCCCGCAAAATACCGAAACACGAGGGCGGACAGGATAATGCATTGCCGTCATGGCAAGAAGGCTGCATCTGATGCTGCATGGCCGGGACGACTTGCAGCATCGGTCAGCAGTTGCAGTCGTTTGAAGAACAATTACAGCCGCCGCCCGCGGGTTTTTGGGTGGGGGTATCGCTGATACCGACGACTTCAATTGCAAAGGTCAATGACTGCCCTGCCAATGGATGGTTGAGGTCAAAGGTCACTTTCTCTTCATCCACGGCCGTAATGCGCGCCGGAATTTGGTGACCTTCGGGTGAAGACAGGCCCAGGGTCTGGCCCACCTGCAGCTCAATTTCCGGTGGAATGTCGGCTCGCGGGAATTCATGCGTGTGATTCTTATCTCTCTCGCCGTAAGCGTCCTCGGCTGCGAGGGTAAACGTCTTCTTTTCGTTCAACGACATGCCCATCACCGCGGCCTCGAACCCTTTGATCATCTGACCGGCACCGACCTTGAATTCTAAAGGGAGCCGTCCCTCGCTGGAATCGAATTGCTCTCCATTATCCAGCGTGCCCGTATAGTTTACGCTGACAAACATGCCGTCTTCTACTTTTTGCATTGATTTCTCCTTGTCTATGAAATGAAATTCCGTACAACATACGAACCATATCCCATAAGTCAACCCCAAGGGCTGACCAAGTGACACCGTAAATGCCGTCAATCAGTTGAAATCGCCTCTATCTTTTTGGTGGGCCGGGGGGCGCAAAGCCGCGGCATCCGGTCATGATAGCGTGCTTGCGGCTGATGGGGTATTGACGGCAAATGCCGGGTTTGACGGTGTGGATACTGCAATGCCAACGATCGGACGTTGGGTCTGGGGTTAAAAAAGGGCAGCGTGGTGCCATGCGCCTGGATTTGGGTGATACCCAGATGCGATATTTGCGCGATGCCTCATCCTCGCAATTGACCTCAACCCACTGCAAGATATCATGGCACGCGAGCGCTTTCCAGCGGGCCACATCTTCATCCGTCAGCTCATACCGGTAATCCAGGCAGCGGCAACAATTGCCGCATTGGCGACAAGCGAAGGTTTCCATATTGGTTGCGACATCCACACCCGCCTCTCCCGAATGAAGATCCGTGGCCGGCGCGGCCCGCGTTTGGAACACGCGGCCGCAAACATCGGCCAACAGCTTGGGGTTCCATTCGGCCTCGACGACGGCCTG
>Ga0210123_1000623_pt1 | contig 21239 bp, 19 predicted proteins | sample Muzzi_PWB_D2_FD_185535 | JGI IMG/M metagenome (GOLD analysis project Ga0210123, IMG submission 185535) | Wetland microbial communities from San Francisco Bay, California, USA, that impact long-term carbon sequestration - Muzzi_PWB_D2 (SPAdes) | ecosystem: Environmental > Aquatic > Marine >... | reverse complement strand
CCGCCGCAATCAATTGCGGCACTTTTTCCTCGGTGGTCTTGGCGATCAGCACGGCCTCGTGATCGTCCTGAAACTCTCCCTGCCAGACATACATGGAATTCATATGGTCCAGGATATTGACGCAGGCCGCCAATCTGGATTCCACCAGGTGGCGCCCGATATCGCGCGCCTCGGCAGTGTCCCGGGCGGTGATATAGACTAGATAGATTTGCATCGCATCACCTCATTTAAAAATGCCCTGGTCAATTAAGGCCGTCATGGCTTTCTGGCCGACACGATTGACCTGGCTCAAGGCCTGGGTGAAGTGGTAGGTCGCCTCCTCGCTGACCCCGGAATCGATCATCACCCGTGCGTTGTTCAGGCACTTTTCCACCTCCAGCCACACCTCGTCGCCACTGGCCTGTCGGGCCAACTGGGCCTCGTTGGAGACCATGGCCACCAGGCTTTGGAGCAGCCTGACGGCGCCGAGCTGTTCCTGCTGGGGAAGGTTATGGGCCAGGTGCGCACTTTGGGAACACCAGATCAATCCGCTTTTAACTTTTTCGCTCTGTGAAAAAGATATGATCGCCTGCTTTGGTTCCATGGATATATCCTTTGGTGTATTTTACTGCAGCTTCGCAAATGCCATGCGGGCCCGGCACATCCGGGGTCCTGCAATTGCCGGTAACTTTGCATAAAAATTGTATTTAGGCAAAGTTTTTTCTTTCTTTCAGCGCCCATTCATGGCAAGTTAAATGGCTATTTTAGCACGGTTATTCATGCATATACCTGACCCCCGGGGGCAATTTCGGGGTTGGCCGGCGGCAATCGATTGATAACCACTCCAATGCCGGAGCGTTAGCCTGATGAGCACCAGCATCACCAAGCCTGGATCAAATGCCTGGTCGAATTTGAAGGCCTTCCTGAGCAAGGGCCCCGATTTCATCGATGCCAGCGATACCGATCGGAAGTTGCTGGTGGAGATTCTCAAGGAAAACGATCGCCTTTTTTATGCCATGGTGGATGCCTTTGACGGCATGATCTACATCTGCTCCATGAATCACCGCATCGAGTACCTCAACGACCGCATGATCGAGCATATCGGCCACAATGCCACCGGAGAATATTGCTACAAAGCATTTGGCCGCAGCACACCCTGCCCATGGTGCATCAACCAACGGGTCCTGCGCGGGGAAACCATCTCCTGGGAAGTGATCAGCCCCAAAGACGGCCGCTGGTATTATGTGGTCAATGCGCCCATTCGTCATCATGACGGCACGGTCTCCAAGTACGCCATGATGATGGACATTCACGATCGCAAGCTCAATGAGGATGAACTCAGGAAGCATCGTGACCATCTCGAGGAACTGGTCAAAGCCCGCACCGCCGAGTTGACATACACCAACGAGCAGCTTCGACTGGAGATCGAAGAGCGCAAAGAAATCGAAAAGACGCTAAGGGAAAGCCAGCAGCGCTACCGCAGCCTTTTTGAAGGATCCCGGGACGCCATCTTCATCAGCGACGCCAAAGGCCGTATTCTCGACGCAAATGATGCCTCGGCCCAGCTCACCGGCTGCAGCAAATCCGACCTGATCCTCACCCAGATCCACGACTTGGATATGGACTTCGACTATCCTGCCTACCAGGAGTACTTCGATCGCACCATGGCCGGGGACAATGTCTCCACCGAGGTCACCCTGCGGCACAAGAACGGGGAGTTGGTCTATACGGAGTTCAGCAGCAAACGGGTCACCCTGGCCGGCATTCGCTGCATCCACACGGCGGCGCGCGACATTACGGCCCGCCGCGAAGCGGAAGCCGCCTTAAGGCGCAGCGAAGCCAAATATCGCGAGCTGGTCCAGAACGCCAACAGCATGATCGTGCGCTTCGACACCCAGAGCCGCGTCACCTTCTTCAACGAATACGCCCAGGAGTTTTTTGGCTACTCCGAAGAAGAGATCCTGGGGCACAAAATCACCGATACCATCCTGCCGGCCGTTGATAGCGAAGGGCGCAATATTTCAGAGCGGCTGGGCAACTTCTTCACCCACCCGGAGCGGTATAAAAACATCGCCCTGGAAAATGTGCTGCGCAACGGCGAACGGGTTGTGGTGGCTTGGACCAATCGCCCCATCCGGGGGGCCGAAGGCAAGATCATCGAGTTCCTCTCGGTGGGGGTCGACATGACCGAGCGCCGACGGGCGCGCCAGATGATTCAAACCCTCACCCATGAACTGATCAAAGCCCAGGAGACCGAGCGCTACAAAATTGCACGCGACCTTCACGACCACATTGCCCAGGACCTTTCATCCCTGAAAATCGGACTGCAAACCCTGTTTGGCAGCCACCTGAGCGCCACCGAGACGGTCCAGGCACAAGCCGGCAGACTGATCCAGATCCTGCAGCGCTCCATCTCGGAAGTCCGCAACATGGCCTATGACCTGCGGCCTCCCGGCCTGGATCAATTCGGCCTGGTGCGTACGCTTTTTACCTATTGTGAGGATTTTGCCCAAACCAACCATTTGAAAATCGACTTCATCGCGGCCGGCATGGACGACCTTTCCCTGGAAGACGACATTCAAATCAACCTATACCGACTGATCCAGGAAGCCCTGTACAACGTCAAAAAACATGCCCACTGCAAAGGCGTGACCATTCGGCTGGTGGCGTCCTCGCCCAACCTGATGCTACGCATCATCGATGACGGCGCGGGTTTCGATGTCCGGCGCTGGCGATCCAAGTCGCATAAAGAGAAACGTATGGGTCTGCAAAGCATGGTGGAACGCGTGGGGTTGCTCAATGGCACCATCGATATTCGATCCCAGCCACAAAAGGGAACGGCCATCTTTATCACTATTCCCATAAAGGAGCAGTATCGTGACGGCGAAAACGCGGATTCTGATCATTGATGACCATCCATTGTTTCGGGAAGGTATAAAGACCATCATCTCACGGGATGGTCGCTTCGATGTGGTCGACGAAGCAGGCAGCGGGCGTGAAGGCCTCGATAAAGCGGTGCTTCTGACACCGGATGTGGCCGTGGTGGACATCTCCCTGCCGGATACAACCGGCATGGAGCTGGCCCGTAAAATCCGCCACCAGTTGCCCAAAACCAAGGTGATGATTTTAAGCATGCACTCCAAAATCGATTATATCGTGGAAGCCTTTCAGGCCGGCGCCACCGGCTACGTGGTCAAAGAATCAGCGGCCGAACGTCTGGCCCAGGGGCTGGAAGCGGTTTCCAGGGGTGAGTTCTACCTGGACAGTTCCATTTCTCAGGAAGTCGTGGCCAAACTGATGCATTCGCCGGTCAAAGAGGCCAAGGTCAGCGACTCCGGGTACGGCAAACTCAGTCCCCGGGAACAGGAAATCATGCGCCTACTGGCGGAAGGTGTGCCCAAATCCGATATCGCCGATCAGCTCTGCATCAGCATAAAAACCGTCGAAAACCATCGCACCAACATCATGCGCAAACTCGACATCCACAGCGCCATGGAGCTGGTTCGCTATGCCGCGCGTTTGGGGCTCATCGATGTAGACCTTTGGAAGGAATAGTCCCGGGACGGATGTCCATAAAGCTCAAGTGGGGAGCCGTATTGGGTGTGGGACCTTGATCAACGGATCAGTTTAAAGTGTAAAGTTTAAAGTTTTAAGCAAAGGAATTCTGTCAATTTTAAGTAAAATGGGACCCCATCCACAAGTCTAAACTTTAAACTTGTCCCATCATTGATCCAAATTAAGCATTCCGAATTACCATAAAACTTTCAAGATGTCTTATTGGCTGTTTTCGGCACACCGGGAATATTCCCCAGCAATAGCCTGATAACCCTATTAAAATGAGAATATCGCTTTATTTACTTTGGCAGTGGTGACGCATATAGTTATAATCAAGCATTTGGAATTTGGTCTTTATAATAACATTATTAGATAGTTATCCACTAATAAAGAAAGGCCCCAAAATGATTTCATCTCCTTGCAAAGACTGCCCGAAAAAGAACTTACCCAAAGATGAATGCCTGAAAGATTGCCAGATGCTGCAAAACATTCAAGGCATGCAACTGTCCCGCAGAGAGAGCAATGTCTACACGGCCGTGGATTTCTCTGAGGAGGCCCGCTTTCAGATTGCCTCCCCATTTGCCAGTGCATTGAATGCGTGTTAAACTGAAATAGTTTTACAGCACCAACCGGGTTCGACCTGGATTGTTTTTTTCCTGTGCAGTGCACCTGGCGAAATTGTGACTTTTTCCCAGAGACCGGGATATTTTCCCACGATCCGGGGAAGCATGTTTCAACGGGATATGAACTGAATATATCCTGTGTAAGATCAATGCATCTCACCGAAGGTGCCCGGTTTGGCGGACAGACCCTATAATGATCGATCAACCAAAAACCGACCCCAACCCATCCAAACCCGAAAAAAATAAAGCGGACGGCTGCATGGCCAGCTTTACGCATACCCCCCGACTGCCGCATCATGTCAACATCACCGCCATGATACGCAGCCTTCAGCGAACGGAGGGGCTTGCCGACTGTTTTCGTCGGGGCTTGGCGGACTGCGATCAGATTGAATGCGCCTGGCGTCAATATTGCCTGAAAAACGCAGACGGCCTGCCTCCCCTTAAAGAGCCCTGACCAGCGCATCTTCCTATCCGTATGACGCTACCTGACAATGAACGCTTATACCGCCGAAGGGCCGGGGCACCTAGCCTCCCAGAACGATTGCACCTTTTGGTGAAGGTCGTTTTCATCTCCGACGCTCTCGGGTTCCCAGGAAAGCGGAAGTAGATTCCGGTACCGGTTTTCCCGGTATCGACGATCGATGAGGAGAATAACACCCTGGTCGGTTTCCGAACGAATCACACGCCCGGCGGCCTGCAGCACACGATTGATGCCTGCAAATTGATAGGCAAATTCAAACCCGTTCCGGTTTTCTTGGTCAAAATAGTCTCTGATCAGATTCCGCTCCAAACTGATCCCCGGCAGGCCGACCCCCACAATCACCGCGCCGGTCAGGCGTTCGCCATGCAAATCGATGCCCTCACCGAAGATGCCGCCCAGTACGGCAAAACCCACCAGGGTGCGGGTAACCTTTTCTTTAAAGCGCTCTAAAAAAGCTGATCGTTGTGCTTCCGTCATCTCGGCAGTCTGAACAATTACTTCCATCTCACCGCATGTCAGGAGGAACTGCCGATGAACCATGTGCATGTATTCGTAGGAGGGAAAAAAAATCAGGTAGTTGCCTAGGCGCTGAGCAACCAGGACGATGATGATGCGCACAATCTCGGCACAGGAGCTTTCCCGCTGCCGGTATAGGGTGGTGATACGATCGGCGACAAATACCGCCAGGTTTGACGGCGCAAAAGGCGACGGCAGGTTCAGCGCCGTCGTATCCTCACGGCATCCCAGGAGGGCTTGAAAATAGCCGGCCGGTGTCAAGGTGGCGGAGAACAGGACTGCGGATTGGCATCGCTGCCACGCCTTTTGCAACTGGGCGGCCGGAGCGAGGCAGTATTGCTTGATTTTCAATTCATCGCCAAACGCCTCATAAATGATCGCATAGGCGGGATCGAAACCTTCGGCGATTTTGAGAAACCGTGAGACGTCAAAAAAAAGCGTCAACAGGTCATCCCGAAAATCAGTCCGCTGATTGTGGGCCAGCCATTTCTCCGCGCGGTACAGAAATTCTTTGAGTCGTTCGACCAGCGCCGTCGGCAACGTATTCTCGACCATGGATCCGCCGGCATCACGGCATAGGCGGCGGGCGGCGGCCATCCAGGCATTGACACGTCCCAGACTGCGATAAATCCCGGGCTGTTTGTCCTTGAGCAACCTGCGCAAAGCCAGCACAGGCTGCTTGGCCAATTGCGCCGAAAACATCTCCCTGGAACGGTCCACCAGGTTGTGGGCCTCATCCACCAGCACCGCATGTCCCCCCCCCTCTTCTCCAAACAGGCGTTGGAGGGTGACGCCGGGCGCAAAGGCATAGTTATAGTCGCAGATCACGCAATCGCACCAGTTGACCAATTCCAATGACAGCTCAAAGGGGCAGACCTGATGGGCAGCGGCGATCTCTTCGATGACGTCCCGCGTCAATGCATCGCGTTGCAGGCCATCGCCCAAGGCGTCATTGATTCTATCGAAATGGCCTTTGGCACAAGCGCATTCTTCGGGCACGCAGGCACTCTGGGGATGAAAACAAATTTTATCTTTGGCGGTCACACTGACGGATTTAATCCGCAAGCCCTTGCAAGCCAACGTTTGCAGCGCCGATTCGGCAGCCAGCCTGCCCGTGGTGCGGGCCGTCAGAAAGACCACCTTCTGCGCAACTTTCTCGCCAAGGGCTTTGATGGCCGGAAACAGGGCACCCATGGTCTTGCCGATACCGGTGGCGGCTTGCATCAACAGATGCCCGCCGCTGGTCAGGTTTCGGTAGATTGCCACGGCCATCTCCCGCTGGCCCGGACGATAGTCGTCAAAGGGAAATTCAAGCCGCGCAATGGAGGCGTCCCGTAAGCGGGCCCATTGGGCCAGGTTGGTGAGCCAGGCCAAATAACGCCCTACCAGATCGTCAAAAAAATCGGCCAGGGCGGCCAGGGTGAAGGTACGCTCGATTTCCCGCTCCTTGCCGCTGTCCAGATTGACGTAGGTGAGGCGCACGGTCACCTCCCGGCATGGGTTCTGAGCCGCCCAGATATAGGCATAGCAAAGTGCCTGCCCCCAATGCACAGGATGTGATTCGGGCTCCATCTCATCCAGGGAACGGCGTGTGGCTTTGATCTCCTCAATCAGCACCCGGCCATCGCTGATCAGCAGACCATCGATACGGCCGGTCACAATAAGCATTAGGTCTTCGCGGTCGACGGTGTGGCTTACCGACACTTCGGCCTGGTATTCGGCGGGACGCCGGCGTTGAACCTGCTGATGCGCCCTTATGCCCTCAACAGCCTGCACCGATCCCGAAAAATCATAGCGCAGATCGCCGCTGCGCAGGACGTGGGCAACCAGCGACCGAACGGCAATGGAAAAAGCGGGTTTTGAGGCGGATGCAACGACCACGTTTGAAGACTGGTTACCGTTGGAAGGTTAGGGGCATTGATAAACTTCCGCCGTGGCCATGGTACCAGTCTGATGAAGCCATACGAGATGGGTGGCACCCAGTTGTCCAGCCCGTTCGCGGACCCTGAAAACCATATTTTGTTCGGCGGCCAGGGACCAGGGATTGGCGGCATCGGCGGTTTCCGTCACCACACCCAGCATGGCGCAGCCGGCCACTTGTTGCTTTTCAGCCTCAAGAATATCCGGATAGGGCTCCTGATACAAATGCAAGGAGCACCCCCACAGGACCGTGAAGATAAGGGAGGTCAATATTAATCTTTTCATGGATTACATATACCCCTGCAGCCGAAAAGGTGTCAATTTCTTAAACGGAAAACCCTTGCAAAGGCGTTCTATCCAAGATAGGGGTGAAGGTGATTCCCTGAATTGTCAACCTGTTAACCAAAAGGAGGGGGAAATGGAATTGCGGCCATTGGGAACTTCCGAGATTCAAATCTCACCCATTATCATGGGAACCTGGCAAGCCGGCAAGGCAATGTGGACCGACATCGACGACAATGAATCCCAAAAAGCCATTCGCGCTGCATTTGATAGCGGCATCACCACCTTCGATACGGCCGAAGTTTACGGCAACGGCCATTCGGAAAGAATACTGGGCCGGGCCCTTGCCGGCGTCCGCCAGGATGCGGTGATTGCCACCAAGGTCTTTTCAAACCATCTCAAATATGACCAGATCTTGGCCGCCTGCGAACGCTCACTGAAGAACCTCAAGACTGACTATATTGATCTTTATCAGGTGCATTGGCCGCCGGGTTCCTTCGGACATGTGGCCGTGCCCATGAATGAAATCTTCAAGGCCCTCAAGGAACTCAAGGCCCAGGGAAAAATTCGCGCCATCGGAGTATCCAACTTCAACCGCCAGCAGATGGAGGAGGCCGCCCAATATGGTGACATCGTCAGCCTGCAACCCCCCTACTCCCTGTTCTGGCGTCAAGTTGACTCGGAGGCGGCGCCCTACTGCCGCGAAAATGGCATGAGCATCCTGGCGTATTCTCCCATGGCCCAGGGCCTGCTGACCGGAAAATTCGGTCCCGGGCATGCATTCAAGAAAGGCGACCACCGCAGTTCCAACCGGCTGTTTCAACCCAAGCATTACGCACGGGTGCAGAATGCTTTGGATCAATTGCGGCCCATGGCAGACCAGAAAGCTGTCTCCCTGGGTCAGTTGGCCCTGGCATGGGTGATGGCCCAGCCCCATACATGTGCCATCGCCGGTGCCCGCAACGCCGATCAGGCCAGGCAAAACGCCGATGCGGCGCGTATTCAGCTATCTGATAGCGACCTTGCGACCATGGACAAGATCGGCCGGACGGTGACCGACCACCTCGACGACAACCCGGTGTTATGGAAATGGTAGCGCTGGTACGGTCATGACAATGCCATTGAAACGGCATATGTTATGAACAGTATCAAATGATAACTTTGGAGAGGGACCGTCCCGAATGAATCAGCCCCATCGCAAATCCATGCTCTGCCCCAACTGCCGTAAATTGATCAGCACGGACGAACCGCGATGCCCATTCTGCGGCATTCAGACGCCGGGATCGCGTCTCAAGAACAACCCCCTGACCCGCGGATGGGGATCCGGGGAGCACTTGGTACACATCATCATCTATGCCAATGTAGCCACGTTCATACTCTCCTTGCTGATCAGCAAAAACGTGATGCATGGCGGGTTCAACCCGCTGACCATGATATCGCCAACCACCCGCGGGCTGGCGGTATTGGGGGCCACCGGCAGCTGGATGGTGCGGGATGTAGGTTGGTGGACCCTGGTCACAGCCAACTATCTTCACGGAAGCATATTGCACATCTTTTTCAACATGATGGCCTTCTACCAGATCGCACCGCTGGTTACACGGCTCTTCGGCACCTACCGTTTTTTTGCCATTTATACGATTAGCGGTATCGCCGGCTTTTTGATCTCCTATTTGATGGGTGTACCCATCACGGTGGGAGCGTCAGCCGCCCTTTGCGGGCTTATAGGTGCAGCCATTTACTACGGTAAAAGCCGCGGCGGCCTGTTCGGCCAGGCGGTGTACAAGCAGATAGGCGGATGGGCCCTGGGAATCATTCTCTTCGGATTCATGATCCCGCAAATTAACAACTCCGCTCACATCGGCGGAATGGTCTTCGGCGCACTCTGCGCTTTTGCCCTGGGTTACAATGAAAAGCGCCGCGAAGGCATGGCCCACCGGATACTGGCCGCAGCCTGCATGGCGGTCACCATACTCACCCTGTTGTGGTCCGTGTTCAGGGGACTATCGTATTGGCTGGGGGCTTAAGGCGCAGCCGGACAAGCGGAATATATCCATGGTGCCTAAAGGAGGGATGACCGTGTCCGCTTCAGATCTCCAATCCGCTCTCAACCTGCGGCGGTGTATCCTGGAGCGCCTCTATACCTGGTTTAAAGTTTTAAAAGCGCACCCAAAATCATAGCAGAAAGGGGGTCCCCCGATGACAACCCTGTTGCGTACGGCGCTCTATGCGCGCCATGAAGCACTCGGTGCCCAGATTGTAGAATTCGGCGGCTGGGAGATGCCGGTCCAATACCCTACCGGCATCCTCAAGGAACATCTGGCCACGCGCCGCCGGGCCGGGCTGTTCGACGTATCCCATATGGGGCGGTTCATCATCAGCGGCCGGGAAGCCCTGCCTTTCCTGCAGCACGCCCTGACCAACAATGCCGCTGCCCTTGAAGTTGGCGAGAGCCAATATACCTTGCTGGCCGACGAGAGCGGCGGTGCCATCGACGATGCCTACCTTTACCGCTTTTTCCGGGACAGCTTTCTTTTGGTGGTCAACGCCGCCAACCGGGAGAAGGATTGGGATCACCTGCAATTTTTGCTGGGCGCTTTCGACGATGCCACCATGGAAGACCACACCCAGAAAATCGCCATGCTCAGCCTGCAGGGCCCTCAATCCAAGGAAATCATCAGCGCGCTCATGGGCAGCGACGCCCTGCCGGATCCCCAGCGCAATGCGCTGAGCATCGCCGATTACACCGGTCAGGAGATCTGGCTGGCGCGCACCGGCTATACCGGCGAACCCCTCTGTTTTGAATTGTTTCTGCCCGTGGAACAGGCCGCCTCCCTGTGGGATGCATTGATAGAGAAAGGTGCATTGCCCATCGGCCTGGGCGCCCGGGACACCCTGCGCCTGGAGGCCGGACTGCCCCTCTACGGACATGAGTTGGGCCAGGACCCCCAGGGACGGTCCATTCCGATTTATGCCATCGCCCTGGCCAGATTCGCTGTGAGCTTTGCGCCCCAAAAAGGCGAGTTCGTGGGTAAAAGCGCACTGCACGATCAGTACCGCGCCCTGCAATCCATCATCGGCCAAGATGCGGGAGATATCAGCGCCCTGCCCCGGCGGGTGCGTACTGTCGAATTGATAGACAAGGGCATCGCCCGAGCCGGCAGTCAGGTGTTTTACCAGGACCAATTGGTGGGCCATGTGACCAGCGGCACCATGGTGCCCTTGTGGCATTTCGACAACCAGGGCCTGGAGAGTCAGCTGACGGACCAATCCAACCGTCGCGCCATTGCCCTGGCATTGATCGACAGCCGTATTCCGGACGGCGCCGAGATCTTCATCGAGGTGCGTGGGAAACAGCTGAGCGCCGGCGTCATGCCCTATTTGATGCGCAGCGAGGCACCACCTTTTGCGCGTACCATCACCTGGAAGGAATTCCACCGGGACCAGGCCCCCATCGATTTCGAACTTATGGCCAGCGATCAAATCGGCCATTGGGTGCAAAGGACCATGGACAATACCGTGTGGCGGCAGCAGCAATGCATCAACCTGATCCCATCGGAAATGACGGCCTCACCGCTGGTGCGCATGCTCTCCATCATGGACCCGTCCGGACGCTATGCCGAGCACAAACCGGTGAAAGCATTTGCCGATGCGGAGATATTCTATTATCAGGGCACCGAATTTATCGCCGCTGTGGAAGAGACCCTGGCCGAACAGATGCGCCTCTACCTGGGCTGCCGCCAGGTTGAAACGCGTCCCCTTTCGGGCCAGATGGCCAACATGGTGGTCTATTCCGCCCTGGTGGACTTTCTCAACCGCGGTGACCGCAAAATCGAACAGCGCCGCATCCGCCGCGTGATGAACCACCACATCATCCGCGGCGGGCACCTCTCCTCCCAACCCATGGGCGCATTGCGCGATTTTGTCATGCGCGATCCCGACACCGAACGCCCGGCGGTGATCAATTTTCCCGTGCTGCCGGACAATCCCTATCAAGTGGACATCGATGCCTGCGCCCCTTTGCTGGAGCGCTTCAAGCCGGAACTCATCATCCTGGGCAAGAGCATGACCCTGCACAAGGAGCCGGTGGCCGCCATACGCAAGCTCCTCGATGAGATGGGCTTGAATACCATGCTGATGTACGATATGGCCCATGTGCTGGGTTTGGTGGGACCCTGCTTTCAGCAACCATTTGCCGAGGGGGCCGATCTGGTGACCGGCTCGACCCACAAAACCTTCTTCGGCACCCAACGGGGCGTGGTGGCGGCCGATTTCGATCCGGACCAGCAACTGCACCAGGAGTTCTGGGAAGCCGTCGGACGGCGGGCTTTCCCGGGGGCCACGAGCAACCACCACCTGGGAACCCTGCTGGGACTGCTGATCGCCGCCATGGAAATGAACACCTTCAAGGATCAGTACCAACCCGAGGTCATCGCCAATGCCAAAGCTTTTGCCAGAGCCCTCACGGACGCCGGTTTGAATGTTGCCGGTGACCCGGCCATCGACCATACCGAGACCCACCAGGTCATTGTGGAGGTGGGTTATGCCCGGGGGCCGGCCATCGCCCGCGCCCTTGAAGCGAACAACATCATCTGCAACTACCAGGCAGCACCCCATGAAGAGGGGTTCACCGCTTCCGGCGCGCTGCGCATGGGCGTGGCGGAAATGACACGCTTCGGCATGCACGCTGGAGATTTCCAGACCCTGGCCCAGCTCATGGCGGATGTGATTCTGCGGCAGGAAAACCGCAAGAAGGAGGTTACGGCCCTGCGGCAGCGCTTTTTGGAGATGCAATTCTGTTTTTCCGATGCGTCTATGGACGCGTTGATGCAAAAATTGAACGCCCTGATTTAAGCCGCAGGGAAAATGTGCCGGCAATTTCGAGCCGCCGGCAGACATCACTCCGGCTTATGCGCGGCACTTGAGGAACACGAACAATTGTGCTGCAGCGGTTGCCGTAATGCCCCGCTCCGGCCGATAAACCAGGTGAAAAAGGAATATCAAATGCGATTGAAGACAGGACTATGCCTTGTAACGAGCTTGTTGATCCTTGTGTTTGCAACCCTTGGCTTTGCCGAAGTGGACCTGAAAATAATATCCAAACTGCAACTCAACGAGCCACCGGTGGACATGACATTTTCCCGGGACGGCCAATGGCTCTATCTGCTGTTCAAAAACGGTGACTTGCTGGTCTACACCTATCAAGGACAATTGCAAGGCAAGGTCAGCGTGGGGCGCGGATTCGATCAGCTCGAGGCCGGGCCGCGGGAAGATGAAGTCTACCTTTTGAACCGCAAGGCGAAAAATATCCAAATTGTCGAAGTCAACCCGACCCGGCAGATCGACATTTCGGGCTCGCCTTTTAAGGGCGCGGCCGATGCGCCGGTGGTGATTACGGAGTACACCGATTTTCAATGCCCTTATTGCGCCAAGCTGGGCGCTGTACTGGACCAGATGCTGCTCATGTTTCCGGGAAAAGTCAAAATCGTTTATAAAAGCTTTCCATTGGCTAACCACCGGTTTTCGTGGAAAGCGGCCACCAGCGCCATGGCGGCACACCGCATGGGCAAATTCTGGGCGTTCTATGACCGCCTTTTTGAAAATTACAAGGATCTCAATGATGAAAAAATCATGGAAATTCGACGATCCTTCGGATTCGACACCCCTGAATTTGATGCCCTGATCGTTGCTCCTGATGTTCGCGCCAAGGTGGCCGGCGACCGTGAAGAAGGCCTGCGTATCGGCGTACGGGGAACTCCCACGGTTTTCATCAACGGCAAACGCCTGAAAGACAAAAGCCTGCAAGGTCTACAGGACGCCGTTGTGCGGGAACTGAAGGCGCACCCATAGCCATTCTGTCTCTCCGTCTGCCGATACACCGCAGTGCTATGGTTGACTGCGGTGACTGCCTTTGCCCCATCGAATCAACCCGTGACTTGCAGTCCGACGTTGGCGTGCTTAGTCTAAAATATTTGACTTAAGTCAAAGATGACAAGCGACATATTGAATATATATGGTCGTCAGGCATATCAGCCGGTCCATCCCCGTCGCAAGGGGATGATCTCAAGGGAGCATGAGCGACAATGAATACCACTGCCAAAGAACCGATCAGCTGCAACACCGATCCGGCTGCTAAATTGGGCAATGATTTCAACCGTTGTTTCCATTGCAGCTGCTGCGGAAACGGGTGCCCTTTTATCAAAGCCATGGACTACCCCCCCAATGCCGTCATCCGGCTGCTCCAATTCGGCATGCTGGAGGAAGCCCTCGCCAGCGGCACCATCTGGGTATGCGTGGCCTGTAATACCTGCGCCATGCAGTGCCCCATGGCCATCGACATACCGGCCCTGATGGACGGTTTGCGCCATCTGGCATTGGAAAATGGTGCGAAGATTGCCGAACCGGATGTATTGAAATTCCATCAAACGGTGATCGATTCCGTCTCACGCTACGGCCGCACCCATAAACTGGACATCATGATGCGCTTCAAGCTGACCACACGCAGATGGCGCCAGGATTGGCAGGTCGGTCTTAAAATGCTGGCCCGGCGCAAGCTCGATCTGCTGCCTTCCAAGGTGAAACAGATGGACGAGCTCAAATCGTTCTTCAAAATCCGCAAGGAGGAGCGGCGCAATGGCTGAAACAACCTACTCCTACTTTCCGGGATGTTCGCTGGCCACCACCGCCAAGGAGAACAATGCCTCACTGATGAATTTGGCCAAGGAGCTGGGCATCACCCTGGTGGAAATCGAAGATTGGAACTGCTGCGGCAGCTCCTCCGCCCACAGCATCGACCGTCGCCTGGCAGATCAGCTGGCCATGCGCAACTTGTCCCTGGCGCCTCCCGATCGGCCGGTGCTGGTCGCCTGCCCCAGCTGCAACCTGCGTTTGCAGCAAGCCAACCTGAAATTGCAGTCCGACGAGGAAGCACGCCAATGCTACCAGGCATGGTTCGGCAAGCCGGCCAATCGCGAGCTGCACATCATGCACTTCTTCGAGCTGTTGGACCAGATGGATTGGAAAGCGACCAACCTTCAAAGGAGCAATCGCCTCAAAGGCCTTAAATTCGCGCCCTATTATGGCTGTATGCTCGCGCGGCCGCCGGTGATGCGGCACATGAAGAATTATCATGGCGTGATGGAGAGAATCCTTTCCGGACTGGGGGCCGCACCGGTTTCCTGGGGCTACGGATCCCGCTGCTGCGGCACCTTTTTATCGGTGGTGCGCCCCGATATCGTCACCAGCATGGTGCATGAAATTGTCGCCAACGCACGATATACGGGCGCCGATTGCCTTGTCACAGCCTGCGCCATGTGCCACATGAACCTGGAGATCCGCAGCGACCCCAAGGACGCGCTGCCCATTTTTCATTTCTCGGAAATCCTTTCGCTGGCATTTGAGCACGAAGATGCCAATGCATATTTTGAACGCCATCTCATCGACCCACGGCCCATGTTGCGGCAATGTCAGTTGATGCCTTAAGGCCCGAGCCGAAAATCAACAACCGTACCATGCACAACGGCACGCAGAAGAAATCAGGAAGAAACAAACTGTATCCGCGCCATTGGGTTCAGTTTGCGCTTCTGGCCATCACCTTGGCCATCGGTGCGCAGTTTGCGGTTTTCGTATACCAGGCGCAAAACCTGGACCAGGTCACGGTTCAGCGTCCTCCCGGAGTAGAGGGATTTCTGCCCATCGGTGCGCTCATGGGCTGGAAATTGTTCTTGACCACGGGCACATGGGACCCCATTCACCCGGCGGCCATGGTCATCCTCGGATTTTCAACGGTAATCTGTTTTGCACTGCGCAAATCGTTCTGCTCGTGGCTCTGTCCGGTGGGGACCCTCTCCGAATGGTTATGGCGGCTGGGTCGACGCCTGGCGGGACATAATCTCCAATTACCGATCTGGATCGATATTCCGGTCAGGGGCGCCAAATATGCACTCCTGGGGTTCTTTATCTGGATCATTGTTCAAATGGATGCACAGGCGATTGCCGGCTTCCTGCAAAGCCCCTACTACAAGATGTCCGACGTAAAAATGCTGCACTTCTTCACCCGCATGACGGCATTGACCGGCACCGTGCTGCTCTTTCTCATCTTCGGATCGCTCTTTGTGCGCAATTTCTGGTGCCGCTATTTCTGCCCCTATGGCGCCTTGATGGGCCTGCTGGCCATGTCGGGTCTCACCCACATTCGACGATCTGCAGATACCTGCATCGACTGCGGTCGCTGTACCAAGGCCTGCCCTTATCATCTGCCCGTGGAACGCAAGCACAAAATTCAAAGCCCGGAGTGTACCGGCTGCCTGGACTGTGTCCGTGCCTGCCCGGTCAGGGGAACGCTTTCCCTGAAAACATTCGGAACCCGCGGCAGGCACTTGACGGAATTGTGGGTGGGCCTTGCCATCGTGTTGGCATTCGTGTTTTCCATATCCACTGCCCGCGTCACCGGCCATTGGCAGAGCCGCATGACAACCCGAGAGTTTCAAAGTCTTGTAATGCAGATCGATGCCCCTCGCATGACGCATCCGGCCATCGGTCCCAAATCCCCTTGATCCCGCAGATCGTCTTGATAATAATTATCAACGATTTCTTGTTGTTAATGCCTGCGATCAATGATCCTATGCCTGCCTGTCCATTTTATTTGGACTCCTGCGAAATTTGCCCCTCATGCAAATCATCGCGAGGCCGATATTAGATTCATAAAGGGTGGAGCGATTAACGACCCTGGAATGTTTATCAAGGCCATAGGAAACGGTCTTCAGTTGATACAGGTGCACTGAGCTTATGCCGACTGTCAAAAAAATATTAAGAAAAGTTAAGATGTTACACCCAATTCCGTCCATCATCCACAAGGTTCTGGCGCTGGTCGAAGACCCTGACTGCGCCCTGACGGATCTTGTCCATCTTGTGGAACGCGACCCGGCGGCCACCGCCAATCTTTTAAGGACCTGCAACTCGGCCTATATGGGATTGCCGGTAAAAATCGATTCCATACAGCAGGCCGTGACCATGCTGGGCATTCAGAAGGTGGTCGAACTGGTTATGGCGCAAAATCTTTCAGGCAACTTGATGAAGTCCCAAAACGGCTATCAGCTTAAAAAGGGGGACCTCTGGAAACAGAGCGTGGCCTCTGCCATGGTGGCCCGTTCCCTGGCCGAAAGGCGCGATCTCTTTCCCGTGGCGGCCATCTATACGGCCGCGCTGCTCAAGGACATCGGCAAGGTGGTGCTGCATGAATACGTGGAAAGCAAGTGGGAAATAGTCCAGAAATTTTTGGAGTTCAAAAGCAACGATTTCATTGAAGCGGAAAAGGAAAGCATCGGCATCGATCATGCCACCCTGGGAGGCATCATCGCCAAGGAGTGGAATTTCAGCCAGCACATGGTTTATATGATCGAAAACCATCATTTGACCAATCCCGAAGCCCGCAACGATCCCGCCACCGCCACCCTCTACCTGGCCGATATGGTGGCCATGATGGTGGGCACCTGCACCGGCGTCGATCGGCTGGCCTATACCGTTTATGAAGATATATTCGACGATTTCTTTCTGGCCAAAGACGAGCTCAAGGCGCTCATGCTCTCCTATGACGGATTTCTCGCGGGAGCCCAGCGCTTGTTCGAGCAAAATTAGAACTGAATCCGACCATGTCATTTTAAATGGATCCCGGCCGGCAAAGCCGTAAAAGGCCCTGCCGGCCGACCGGCATCCCTTTCCCGTCATACCCCGTCCAGGATCCTTCTGGCCTCGGCGACGGCGTCTTCAAATGCGTCTTGCGATGCTTCGGGGTCCCGATGTCTCGCACGCCACGGCACCATGAAGAAGTAGAGGCTCTGAAACAGGAAGAAGAGGCAGATATTCAGCGCCCAGGCCGCGTAGCCTTGGGAACCGAAGAACAACAGCATTGCGCTGCCGCCGACCACGGTGATCGCCTCAGCCATCAACGCCCGGACAGGCGCATTTTGAAAGCAGATGCCGCTGCGTATCCAGGAGAATACCCCCAGCGCGAGCATGAAAAATCCATTGTAGGCCTGCGGCCACAAGGCCACGCCCAGCAAGACGGCCAGAGGAAAAAGCACCGACAGCAGGCGGGTGCCGCTCCAGCGCGCCAGCAGAACACCGTAGAGGGCCAAATCGGTCCACAGGGCCAGCTTCAACGCCGCGGGCCAGGGCAGATAAGCGTGCAACATTATGGCCAGGGGGACCACAACGAATCCGCTGCCCATTGCAAATACGACGGTGCTGCGTACAGGTCTGTTCATGCGCCACCTCCTTCCTGCTGCAGCGCCTCCCGGCGCTGAAGAAGTTCAAGCTCGATTTCTTCGTCCGTGGGCGCCTGCCAGCCATAATCCGTTTCGGCCAGCGCTTCGGCCTCGACCGTATGCTGCTGTTCGGCCTGTTGACAGAAGGTGGCCGTCTTGATCTTGAGCTGATCATACTGCAGGCGCTGCTGCGCAAGCGTCTCAGCCAGATGATTTTGCTCGGCCTGCAGGCCATCCTGACGGCGTGTCAGGAGCTCGCAACTATTCTCCAGTGCCCGGCGCTTGCGGATCAGCATTCTGGCGATGTCGTCCTTCTCCCTGCGAAGGGCAAGCTCCAGATCCTGCTCCAATCTTTGCGCTTCCGCCAGGCGTTGCGCCTTGTCACTTTCAATCTGCCGGCAGGCATTGTTGATGCGGGTCAGCCGCGCTTCCTTTTCCTTCAGGCTGGCTTCCATTTCCCTCAGGTACTGCTTAAGCAGCAGTCCCTTGTCCTCCAACTGGTCCATGACGCCGTGAACATCCGCCTTACATAAACGCAACATGCGTGATAGGATTCCCATGATACCCTCCCCTATTTCTTATCGCGTCGAATTTGATAACTCTCATACTGCAGGGCCTTGGAGCGCTGCTTTTTCTTTTCGGCCACGGCCGCCGGCGCACCGGCGAACGTATCTTCCACACTTTGACGCAGACTTTGCACATCGCTCTCCAAGTTATCGGCCACCTTGGCCGAACCCACCGTGGCGTTCACGGTGCGGGTGCGCTCCTCGTATGCTTTGATTTGCAGCATCGCTCTATCTTTTTCGCCTTTCCGGATGGCGGTGGCCACTTCTTCCTTGAGTTGATTGTAGTCCTCTTGAACCACTTGATCCGACCAGACGTTCCCATCGATGCTGGCCGTAACGGCCTTTTCATCCATGATACAGGCCAGCGCCAGGTTTCCCCTGCCGTCCATCTGTTCCTGCTGGCCGTTGTGCATATAACGGACCTGGTAAACGCCCAGATTGAAGTCGCGCTCGCGGTCGGTGGGCACCTTGTAGGTCAGGAACAGCTTGCGCTGTTGCCCGGAGAGCAGGTCGCCGGGATGGATCACGGCATAGCCGTCCTTGTTTTCGATGGGATATCCCCCGGCATGGATCAGCCGTACACCGTCTTTTAACGGGATGCGCAGTTCCAGTGCCGAGGCCGCCACGTTGCGGGTAAGCTGGAACTCCTTTTCGAAAACCTGGGCAAAGGCCTGGGGGTTTTCCAGGAAATAGTATCGCCCGGCGCCGTGATCGGCGATGGTGGTCATCACCACTTCGTTAAAGTCATAGCCGACGCCCACGGCACTCACCGAAAAGTTATGCTCCACGGCATCGGCAGCCATATTGCCCAGCGCACCCGGATCGGTCACGCCGTGGTTGGCCAGACCGTCGGAAATCAGGATCACCTTGCGCTGGCGCCCATCGGCCGGGGTCTGCATCAAAGTTTGAATACCACGCTGAAGTCCGCCGCCCAGGTTGGTGCCGCCCCCGGAGTAAATGCGTGCCACCACAGCTTTGGCCTTCCGCCGGTAGTGATCATGCATCGGCGCCAGAGGAAACAGCGTATCCACGCCATTGGCATAAGTTACCAGGGCCAGCCGGTCATCGACCGCCAGCCGGTCGATAAGCTGCAGCACGGCCTGGCGCGCATCGGTTATCTTTTGTCCCTGCATGGAACCGCTGCGATCCAGGACAATGACCATATCGACATGCTGCACCGCCGGATGGGTCAGGGTTTTGACCTCCGCCGCCGTCAATGTCAGCGCCACGGATACCTTGCCGTCCGACCCGCTGAGCACCTTGTCCTGCGCCAGGTCGGCCTGCACGCTGACCGGTCCTTCGGCTGTGGGCCTTACCGCAATGCGCTGGGCCATCACCGAGTCGTCCGCTGCCACATAGGCCATGACGGCGGTAACCGCGGCGATCAATGCCAAAACACTCCAAAGGCTTTTCCGATTACTTTTCATTGTATTGCTCCTTTGCATGAGATTTGTATTTTCTTGATTCCTGGGCAGATTCTACAGCGCCCCGAAGAAAAGACAATTCAAAGAAATGCAAAAGGTTAGCGACAAATTTTTACATAACTTTTACTTTGCACCCACTCCGGTATGATGTAATAGATAAAAAAGAATCACCACGATGCTCAAGTTGGTTCATTGAAAAGCGCGGGAGTTCGATCAGACGATCAGTTTTAAGTTCAAAGTGTTAAGCATCGGTATTCTATCGATTTTTTATTAAATTAAGATCCGATCCGCTGCTTAAAACTTAACACTTCAAACTTAAAACTTGATCTTTAATCGCATTGATCAAAAAAACGTACTAAAGCAGTGAGTCCATGAAAAATCCCAAAGCCCATATTCTAGTTATTGAAGACGATGCAGCCATTTTAAACGGTCTGATGGACGTGCTGGTATTCAACGGCTACGCCGCCGACGGCATTGCAGACGGCGGTGAAGGGCTCGAGGCGGCCCTGGATAATGCCTATGACCTGCTTTTGCTGGATGTCATGCTGCCCACCATGGATGGTTTTTCCATCTGCCGGCAGGTGCGCGCCGGCAAACCCAACCAGGCCATCATCATGATTACGGCCAAGGGGGCGGAGGACGACGTGGTCACCGGTTTTAAGGCCGGCGCCGATGATTATATCCCCAAGCCCTTTTCTTTGCGCGAGCTGATGGTCAGGGTAGAAGCCGTGCTGCGGCGCAGCGGCAAACCCCTGGGAGATGAACGCATTGAATACCGTGATATTGTATTCGACGGCTGCAACCTGCACGCCAGCCGGGGAGAGCAGGTCCAGGAATTGACCCGCCGGGAGATGGACATTCTCGTTTATCTCCGTCGCCACCAACAGCGCATCGTATCCAAAAAAGAACTGCTCACCGAAGTGTGGCATTATGCCGATGCGGATATCGAGACCCGCACGGTGGACATTCATATCCTCAAGCTGCGCAAGAAAATTGCCGCCTTGAACCCCGACATCGCGCTGATCCAGACCATACGCGGCGAAGGCTACCGGTGGGAGTCGCAGGTATGAACCGGCTGAAGATCCTGATCCTTATATTCTTCCTGGCCGTCTCGCTTCCATTGGCCTATGTCGTCTGGCAGACTTATCAAAGCATGGCCCAGGAAGAGCATGCCCAGCTGCGTTTCTTCAGCGAAGCCTTGTTCGATGAAATGGAGAGGGAGCTGGCCGACCTGGTGCAAAGGGAAGAAAACCGTGCGGTGGACGAGTACCATTTTACCCAGGCCGGCGAAAATGACCGTATTCAAAGTTCTCCCCTGGCACAGCCGCCCCGGGAAAACTATATTCTTGGCTACCTGCAGAACAACCCGGATGGATCGTTCCAATCCCCCTTGATATCCGATATGGGCCGGGTCCCCAAGGACAAACGCCGGGTTGTCTCCCGTCTCAAGGAGATCAACATCATCTTCAACACCAAAAAATTCTCCCTGCGCCAACCTTCCCCGGCACCCCGAACCAAGGAAGCGGAGAGTCCCCCCATCGAAGCAAAAAAGAAGGCCAAGGCCATTTTTGCAGACCGCTATTTCTCAAAACAAAAGTCGTCGGCGCCCAAAGACTACCTGGGCAGCCAGT
>Ga0210123_1000622_pt1 | contig 21247 bp, 19 predicted proteins | sample Muzzi_PWB_D2_FD_185535 | JGI IMG/M metagenome (GOLD analysis project Ga0210123, IMG submission 185535) | Wetland microbial communities from San Francisco Bay, California, USA, that impact long-term carbon sequestration - Muzzi_PWB_D2 (SPAdes) | ecosystem: Environmental > Aquatic > Marine >... | reverse complement strand
TCGAGCTCAAGAAGATCGAGTACATGACCCGGCATCTCGGCGACACCTTCGAGGGCACCGTCAGCGGGGTGACCGGCTTCGGCCTCTTCGTCCTGCTCGACGAGGTGCTGGTCGAGGGACTCATCCGGATCAGCTCACTCGTGGACGACTACTACCATTACGACGAGGAGTCCTGGTCGCTCACCGGACGCCGCTCGAAGCGACGGTTCCGGCTTGGCGATCGCCTCGAAGTCCGGGTCGCGCGGGTCGATCCGGAATCTCGCGAAATCGATCTCGAATTGCTCGCGGGCCCGCTCGACGCGGGCTGAATGTCCCGCTTGACCCGGCCCGGAACGGGGACTAGACTCGCCCGGTGTCCGACGGGTCCTTCGCCATTGAGCGGGGGGCCCGCGTTTTCATTGCGGGTCGTCCCAGGGAGACAGCCATGCCGGTAGCCGAAGCCCACCGCGAGAAGCTGCGTGAGCACGCCCAGCGTCTCGACGAACTACGGGGGTTTCTTTGACATCGATGCCAAGCGGGAAGAAGTGGCGTCGCTGGAAGAGCGCATGGCCCGGCCCGGCTTCTGGGACCGGCAGGAAGAAGCGCGCGAGGTCATCGAGCGCACGCAGATCCTGAAGTCGTGGACCGAGCCGTTCGGTGAGATCGCCGGCCGGATCGCCGAGTTGGAAGAGATCGCTGAGCTGCTGGCCGACGCGGACGACGCGGAGTTGGAGGCGGAGTTCGAACGGGGAACCGAGCGTGTGGGACGCGAGCTCGACGCACTCGAGTTGCGCAACATGCTCCAGGGCCCCGATACGCACCGTGACGCACTGCTCACCGTCCATCCGGGTGCGGGCGGCACGGAGTCGCAGGACTGGGCCGAGATGCTCGTCCGCATGTATACGCGCTACGCCGAGGACCGGGGCTGGGACGTCGAAGTACTCGAGGCGCAGGCCGGTGACGAGGCGGGTCTGAAGTCCGCCAGCCTCGAGATCCAGGGCGACCATGCCTACGGATACCTGGCCGCCGAGAACGGCGTCCATCGCCTCGTGCGCATCTCGCCCTTTGATGCGCAGGGAAGACGACACACCTCGTTCGCTTCCGTCTTCGTCTATCCAGTCGTGGACGACGATATCGAGATCGACATCAACGAAGGCGATCTGCGGATCGATACGTATCGGGCCTCCGGAGCCGGCGGTCAGCACGTCAACAAGACCGACTCGGCCGTGCGGATCACGCACGAGCCGACCGGCATCGTCGTGGCCTGCCAGCAGGAGCGCAGCCAGCACAAGAACAAATCGAAGGCGATGAAGATGCTGAAGGCCGCGCTCTACCAGCGGGCGCAGGAGGAGCAGCAGGCCGAGCGCCAGGCACTGGAGGACTCGAAGTCGGACATTGCCTGGGGGAATCAGATCCGCTCCTACGTTCTCCAGCCGTACACCATGGTCAAGGATCACCGCACCGGAGTGGAAGTCGGAAACGCGGACGGCGTGCTCGACGGCGATCTCGATCCGTTCATCGAAGGCTACCTGCGTCGCAAGGGAGGAGCAGAGGCGTGACCGATTCCGATCCGGGCCTGCGCGACGGGCTCCCGATTCGTGAGTGGTATGCGTCCGCGGATCGGCCGAAGCCGGTCCGCGACCGGTACACCAAGCTCGAGAAGTTGCGCGAGCTCGGCGTCGATCCATACGCCTATTCGTTCGAACCGACCCACGAGCTGGCCGCCGCGCTCAGCGGCTTTTCGGACGATGCGGAGCCCGAGCGCGTCCGCGTGGCCGGTCGGCTCCTATCGATGCGTGACATGGGGCGCAGTGCGTTCGGGCACCTCGGTGACCGGACGGGCCGCCTGCAGATCTACTTCAAGAAGAAGGAACTGTCCGAGCGGGATGCCGCACTCGCCGACCTGCTCGACCTGGGTGACTGGATCGGTGTCGAGGGGGAGATGTTTCGCACGCGCACGGGCGAGGTGACCGTAAAGGTCGAGACGCTTCACTTGCTCGCGAAAGCGCTGCGTCCGCTGCCGCTCGGCAAGACGGAAGTCCTGGAAGACGGCTCGGAGATCGTCCACAGCGGTTTCGCGGACGTGGAGATGCGTTACCGGCAGCGATACGCCGATCTGGCCGTGAGTGCCGACGTGAGGGACGTCTTCGTGGCGCGCTCGCGTATCGTCCGGGCCCTGCGGCGAGTGCTTGACGAAGACGACTATCTCGAGGTCGAGACACCGATCCTGCAGCCCATGTATGGCGGTGCCTTCGCCCGGCCCTTCACGACCCACCACAACACGCTGGACAGGACGATGTACCTGCGGATTGCCGACGAGCTGTATCTGAAGCGGCTGCTCGTCGGCATGCTCGATCGGGTCTACGAGATCGGGAAGGACTTCCGCAACGAGGGCCTCGACCGGACCCACAACCCCGAGTTCACGATGCTCGAGGCATACGTCGCGTACGCCGACTACGAGGCGATGATGGACCTCGCCGAGCGGCTCGTGCTCGCCGCGGCTGACGAGGTGTGCGAGTCGCGTATACTCGAATGGAACGGGATGCAGATCGACATCTCCGCCCCGTGGGAGCGGATCTCGTTCTTCGCGGCGATCGAGCGGGGCGCTGGCTTCGACGCCCGCGCCGCGTCGGACGAGGAATTGCGCGAAGCGCTCGGCGACCGGGTCGAGAACGCGGTCGGGCTGCGCCGGGCGCAGCTGCTCGATGAGATGTTCAGCGCTTTCGCCGAGCCGTCGCTCGTGGACCCCTCCATCGTCTTCGACTACCCGATCGAGATGAGTCCGCTGGCCAAGCCCAGGCGCGGCGACCCGGAGCTGGCGGAGCGATTTGAGGTGATCGTCGGCGGCACGGAGCTGGTGAACGCGTTCAGCGAACTCAACGACCCGATCGACCAGTGGGACCGCTTCGCGGATCAGGCGCGCGCTCGGGCGGCCGGGGACGCAGAGGCGCAGGACGTGGACGTCGACTACGTGCGGGCGCTCGAGTACGGCCTTCCGCCGACCGGGGGCCTGGGCCTCGGCGTCGACCGGCTGGTCATGCTGCTCACGGGACAGTCCACTATTCGCGACGTGCTCCTGTATCCGGTGCTGCGCGATGTCGACTGAACCCTTCGACGCCGTGCAGCGTTCCCGGCGTGGCCTGCAGTGGCGGATTGCCCGGCGATACCTGGCGAGCCGGCGCGGCCGCGGGTTCGCCTCGCTGATCACCCTGATCGCGGTCGGCGGCGTCGCGGTCGGCGTCATGGCCCTGATCGTGGTCATCGCGGTGATGTCGGGTTTGCAGACCGATTTGCGCGAGAAGATCCTCGGGGCGAACGCCCACGGCATCGTCCTGGAGCGCTCGGAGGCCGGGCGGATGGAAGCGTGGCGCTCCGTGCTGAACCTGGTGCGCGAGGACGCCGACGTCGTCGCGGCGTCACCGTTCATCTACACCGAGGTGGGCCTCAATCCGCCGGGCGGGAGTTACGGCGAGGGGGCGGTGCTCCGGGGACTCACCGGCGACTCTGCCTCACTGGCGGTGACGGAGATCGATGACCACCTGGTTTCCGGGCGCATGCCGTTCGGCGCCTCCGAATCCGGCAAGCCGGGGATCGTGCTCGGCAAGACGCTTGCCGAGCGCCTCGGACTTTTCCCGGGCGAACCGGTCACCGTCGTCGCCTTCCAGGGTGCGGAGATCACCCCTACCGGCATCCAGCCACAGATGCGGTCGTTCGAGGTCACCGGGATCTTCGAGACGGGCCTTTACCAGTACGACACGAAATTCGCCTACATCGACCTCGATGTGGCGGCGGATCTGCTGCGGATGGAGGGCACGGTCACCGGCATCGAGTTCAACGTGGTCGATCCGTGGCGATCCGGCGAGGTCGCGGCGCGCCTGTCCGAAGGGCTTGGATTCAACTATCGCGTGGAGGACTGGCAACGGCAGAACGCGAGCCTGTTCTCCGCCCTCAAACTCGAGAAGTACGCGATGGGGATCATCCTCCTGCTCATCGTCCTGGTGGCGTCGTTCAACATCGTATCGACATTGATCATGGTTGTGCGCGACAAGGTGCGTGAGATCGGGATCCTGCGGACGATGGGTCTCCGGGCGAACGACATCACGGCGATTTTCGTGCTGCAAGGGGTGGCGATCGGTCTGATCGGCACCTTGATAGGCACGGCGGCGGGCCTCGGCCTGGCATGGCTCCTCGACACCTACGAGTTCATCACCCTGCCGGGCGACGTGTATTTCATCGACCGCCTCCCGGTGGACATAAACCCGTTTGACGTCGCGACGATCGTGGTGGCTTCGCTCTTGATCTCGCTGCTCGCGACCGTGTATCCGTCGCGCCAGGCCGCCGGCTATACCCCCGTCGAGGCCATCCGCCATGACTGACGCCGCGCCGATCGTCGCGGAGGGCGTGGAACGGACGTTCCGCGGAGCCACGGGCAACGAGATCCACGTGTTGCGTGGCCTCGACCTCTCCGTTGAAGCCGGGGAGACGATCGCCGTCGTCGGGCCGAGCGGTGCCGGAAAATCGACCCTGCTGCACATCCTCGGAGGTCTCGACCTCCCGACCGCGGGGAGCGTGTGGCTGGGGGGGCGCGACCTGGCGAGCCTGGCGGACGCCGACCTGGCGGCGCTGCGGAATCGGTATGTCGGATTCGTGTTCCAGTTTCATCATCTGCTGCGCGACTTCACGGCCCTCGAAAACGTCATGATGCCGCTGCGCATCGGTGGCGTGGCCGAGGCCGCCGCGGAGCAACGGGCGCGGGCTCTTCTCGAACAGGTCGGATTGGCCGAACGCCTTTATCACCGGCCATCGAAGCTGTCGGGTGGAGAGCAACAGCGGGTCGCCGTGGCGCGCGCGCTCGCGGCCGAACCGCCCGTCTTGCTGGCCGATGAGCCCTCGGGTAATCTGGACATCGATACCAGCGAGCGACTGCACGACGCGCTGTTCGACCTCGTCCGACGCCACGGAACCGCGCTCGTCGTCGTGACGCACAATCCGTCGCTCGCCCGGCGGACCGACCGGATCCTCAGCCTCGACGGCGGGATCCTTCGCCCCGTGGACCGGGCCGAGCTGCGCGACCTACGGGGTTGAACGATATGCTGTGCGAGGACTGCCAGGAGAGGGAAGCCGAGCTGCAACTCACCGCGATCATCGACGGAGAGATGCGGACGCTCGACCTCTGCTCCGTGTGCGCGTCGGCCCGGGGCCTCAGCGCGAGTTCTTCGACGCCGGCCCCTCTGGCCGATTTTCTCGCGCAGCTCGGTTCTGAGAGCGGCGCGACGGGTGAGGGCTCCGAAGAGCCGTGCCCTTACTGTGGCATCACGGAGAGTGAATTCCGGCGTACGGGACGCCTCGGGTGCCCCCAGTGCTACGCCCACTTCGAGCCTCAGCTCCGGAGTCTGCTCCGGCGGCTGCACGGCTCGCCTCAGCACGTCGGCAAGATCTACATGAGTGCCGGGTCGGAGGCGGGGGACCGGATCGCGCGGCTGTCGGCGATGCGTCGTCGGCTGCAGCGAGCCGTCGACACCGAAGACTTCGAGCTGGCGGCCGAGTTGCGGGATCGCATCCACGAGATGGAGACGGCGGAATGATCCGCACCGGCGAAGCGCTCGGCGACCGGGGTCTCGGCTGGGCCGAGGCCAGGGGCGGGTCGGGAGACATCGTCGTCTCGAGCCGTGTCCGGCTCGCGCGGAACCTGCAGGGATATCCGTTCCCGGGACGTTCCACCGTCGAGGACCGGGCACGAGTGCTGGAGACCGTGCGGACGGCCCTGGGAGAGGTTCCCGAGGTGCCGGACATCGACTTCTGGCGCATGGAGGATCTGGACCGCCGCCAGCGGGACCTGCTGCTCGAGCGCCACGTGGTCAGCCGTGAGCTGGTCGGCGAGGGGGAGCCCCCGGCTCATGCTGCGCTGGCCCTCTGGGTCGACGATACCATCGGCGTGATGGTCAACGAGGAGGACCACCTGCGCCTGCAGGCGTTGACCGGCGGGTTCGAGCTCGAAGAGACGTGGCGCAAGGTCGACCGACTCGACGAGCGCCTGGGCGAGCTTATAGCGTATGCCTTTCACCACGAGTACGGGTTCCTCACGGCGTGTCCGACAAACGTGGGAACGGGGCTACGGGCCTCGGTTCTCGTCCACCTGCCGGGTCTGGTGCTCACCAAGGAGATCCGCAAGGTTCTGGAAGGAATCGGGCAAGTCGGCCTCACGTACCGGGGTCTGTACGGCGAAGGCTCCGAAGTGGTCGGTAACCTGTTTCAAGTGTCCAACCAGACGACCCTCGGGAAGGAAGAAGAGGAGCTGGTGGGCCACCTGACGCGGGTCGTCAGCAAAGTGGTCGACTACGAGCGAAGCGCCCGGGGCCGCATGCTTCGCGAGGCTCCGGGTGTGCTGGAGGACAAAGTATGGCGCGCCTATGGGATCCTCCGTCATGCGAGGAACCTGGGGGCCGAAGAGATGATGAACCTGCTGTCGGCTCTGCGTCTGGGGATTTCGCTGAAACTTCTCCAAACGCCCAGGGTACAGACGCTCAACGAGATCCTGGTCTTCGGCCAGACCGCGCATCTCGAAGAAGCAGCGGGTGGGACGCTGGGCGAAGTCGAAGCGGACGCCGCCCGCGCGGCCTACGTTCGAGCCCGCCTTCAATCCGACGAATCGTAACCCGGCGGCCGCGGCCGCCACGAGGCCTGGATGAACTACAACTTCACGGATCGAGTTCGGAAAGTGCTGGCCATGGCGCGCGAGGAAGCTGTGCGCCTGCAGCACGATTACGTCGGGACCGAGCATATCCTGCTCGGCCTGATCCGCGAAGGCGACGGCGTGGCCGCTGAGGTGCTTCGCAATCTAGCGGCGGATCTCGACGAGGTCTTGCAGCGGGTCGAGGACAACATCCGTCCCGGCAAGTCGACGACGCCGATCGGTGAACTACCGTATACGACACGCGCGAAGAAGGTCCTCGAGTACGCGATGGCGGAGGCCCGCGAGTTGAACCACAGCTACGTGGGCACCGAGCACCTCCTGCTCGGACTGCTACGCGAGGAAAAGGGGCTGGCCGCGAAAGTCCTGGGCCACCTCGGAATCGGCCTCGAGGAGGCACGGGCCGAGATGCTGAAGCTACTCGGCACCGAAGTCTCCCAGTCCGAGTCGTCCGGCGGATCGCCTCCGGGCGCCTCAAAGTCCGAGTCGAAATCGAAGACCCCGGCGCTCGATCACTTCTGCCGTGATCTCACCGAGCTCGCGCGCGACGGCCGGCTGGATCCGACCATCGGCCGGGCCGCCGAGATCGAGCGAGTGATGGAGGTCCTGTCGCGGCGGAAGAAGAACAACCCGGTCCTGATCGGAGAGCCCGGCGTCGGCAAGACGGCCATCGTCGAAGGCCTCGCCCAGCAGATCGTGCGCGCCGAGGTCCCGGACAGCCTGAAGGACCACCGCGTCCTGGCGCTCGACATGGCCGCCGTGATCGCCGGCACCAAGTACCGCGGGCAGTTCGAGGAGCGCCTGAAAGCGATCGTCAACGAGATCTCCCAGACCGACGGGATCATTCTGTTCATCGACGAACTCCACACCCTCGTCGGGGCCGGAGCCGCCGAGGGCGCAATCGACGCCTCTAACATGCTGAAGCCAGCACTGGCGCGTGGAGAGCTCCAGTGCGTGGGCGCCTCGACCCTGAACGAGTACCGGAAGCACATCGAGAAGGACGGGGCTCTCGAGCGTCGCTTCCAGACGGTCATCGTGGAACCTCCGACCGTCGAGGAAACGATCGAGATCTTGAAGGGACTCCGCCGCCACTACGAGGACCACCACAACGTCGAGGTGCCCGACGGGTCGCTAGTGGCCGCCTCGAAACTGGCCGACCGCTACATCACGGACCGATTCCTGCCCGACAAGGCAATCGACGTGATCGACGAGGCCGGCGCCCGCTCGCGCCTCGGGGCCCAGGTTCCACCGCCCGAAGTGCAGGCGCTCCGAGGGGAACTGGAAGAGACGAGCGAGAAGAAGGACGAGGCGATCCGCGACCAGGATTTCGAGCTCGCCGCCCAGCTGCGTGACCGCGAGAAGGAGTTGCAGGCCGAAATCAAGCGGACCCAGACTGAATGGGAACGAGGGCAGAAAGAGAACCGCCCCGTCGTCGACGAAGAGGCGATCTCGTTCATCGTCTCCCGGTGGACGGGCATCCCGGTCAATCGTCTCCGCGAGGAGGAGACCCAGCGCCTGCTGCGCATGGAGGACGAGCTGCACGACAGCGTGGTCGGGCAGGACGAGGCAATCACGGCCCTCAGCCGGGCGATCCGGCGTACGCGGGCCGGCCTGAAGGATCCGGACCGTCCCATCGGGAGCTTCGTCTTCTGCGGTCCGACGGGAGTCGGCAAGACGGAGCTGGCCCGCCAGCTCGCGAGGTTCCTGTTCGCCGACGAAAGCGCCCTGATTCGCGTCGACATGTCAGAGTACATGGAGAAGTTCTCCGTCAGCCGCCTGATCGGTGCACCGCCGGGCTACGTCGGCTACGAGGACAGCGGTGCGCTCACGAAGGCCGTCCGCCGGCGCCCGTACAGCGTGATCCTGCTCGACGAGATCGAGAAGGCGCATCCCGACGTGTTCAACATCCTCCTCCAGGTGCTCGACGAAGGGCGCCTGACGGACAATTACGGACGCGTGATCGACTTTAAGAACACCGTACTGATCATGACGTCCAACGTCGGCGCACGGGACATCGCCGGCAGCAAGTCGCTCGGCTTCTCGCCCGAGCGGACCGGCATCGATTACGACAAGATGGCGGAGCGCATCAATGACGAGATCGAACGCACGTTCACGCCAGAGTTCCTCAACCGGCTGGATGAAGTGATCGTCTTCCATCCGCTGTCGAAGGAGCAGATCGGCGAGATCGTCCACATCATGCTGCGCGAGGTGCAGAAGCGCCTGGCCGAGGAACAGTTGTCGCTGCGTCTGTCGGACGAAGCCGTCAAGTTCCTGGTCGACAAAGGCTACGACGACAAGTTCGGTGCCCGACCGCTGAAGCGGACGATTCAGCGGTACGTGGAGGACGCATTGTCCGAGAAGATCCTGATGGCTGAGTTCACCCCCGGGGACGAGATCCTCGTGGAACTCGGTCCCGACTCCGAGTCTCTGGTCTTCCGGGCCGCATCTCAGACATCCGCCAAGTGACGTCAGCGAATCACACGCGGGTTCTCGCGGCCTTCGCCATGTGTCTTCTGGCGGGGCCTCCGGCCCTCAGGGCCCAGGAAGTCCCGGTTCAGGAGCAGCTGTACCAGGTCGAGGTCGACAGCGTCGTCGTCCGGGGTACCGATCGGTACTCACAGGAGAGCGTTCTGCGTATTGCCCGCCTGCGGGTGGGGGAGCGCGTAAACGGGCCCGACGTCCAGGAAGCCATCCAGCGCCTGTTCGCGACGGGTGAGTTCTCCGACGTTCGGATCAGCGTGACGCCGGCCGAGCCGGCGGTTTTCTACATCGACGTCGAAGAGCGGCCCGTTATCGGCGCATACCGGTACGAGGGCCTCGAGCACGTCAGCGGAGCGACGATCACCGACTCGGCGAAGCTCGTCGCGGGCTCGGCGATGGATCCCTCGAAAATCGCGCGTGCCCGCGTACTCCTCCGCACCCTCCTCGCCGACGCCGGCTTCCCGCAGGCGAAGGTTGATACGACCGTCGTACCCGATCCGTCGGGTCTCGACCAGATGGACGTCGTGTTCCGGATCAATGAAGGGCCGCGGCTGGCGCTTGCCCGCGTGGAATTCGTCGGCAACGAGGCGCTCTCCGACGAAGAACTGCGGGGCACGATGGCGACGTCCGAGGAGGGCTTCTTCTGGTTCAAGCCCGGAGAGCTACACCAGGACGAGTACCGTCGCGACCTCGCCGAGAGGATCCCGGAGTTTTACGGGAGCCGCGGCTATATCGACGCCGAGGTGCTCGGCGACACGGTGGTCGTGGATACGGTGACGGGGAAGGGGCGCATCGAGATCCGCGTCCGCGAGGGCGACCAGTATCGGCTTCGGTCCTTCAAGGTCGAACAGAACCGCCGATTCCCGACCGAGCAGCTCGCCGCCTATTATCCACCGGCCCGCGAGGACAAGCTCGACGAGTTCGGGGACGTCAAGGGCGAGCCACCGCTGTTCGACCAGTCGGCCTTCGGGAAGGCGACGCGAGACGTCAGCGATCTGTATCGGGACGCGGGATACCTGCAGGCCGTGATCAGCGACCGGGTCGAGCGGGTGCCGGCCGACAGCGTCTACCCGTATCCGACGGTGAACCTCCACTGGGTGATCACCGAGCGGCAGCCGTCATACATCCGCACGGTCAAGATCGTGGGGAACGACTTCACGCACGACAAAGTGATCCGCAAGGTGCTGCTCACGCTGCCGGGCGACATTTACTCCCAGCAGCTCCTCATCAACAGCATCCGGAACATGCAGTCGCTCGGTTTCTTCGAGACACTTCCCCCGGACCAGGCGATCGAGATCAACCCGCGGGACGATGGGGACATCGACCTGGTGTACCGGGTGAAGGAGAAGCAGACCGGTAACATCAACTTCGGGCTCAGCGCGGCCGGGGCGACAGGAATCGCCGGCTTCATCGGGTATGACCAGCCAAACTTGTTCGGCCAGGCGAAGAACGGCCACTTCCGCTGGTTGTTCGGTCGGACGACCCAGGACATCGAGGTCAGCTACACGGATCCCGAGTTCTTCGCGAACCGCACGAGTCTCGCAGTGGGCCTGCAGAGTTCACGGGACCGCTTCCAGACCTTCAACCTCGGCGACCGCCGCCAGACCGGTGGGTACACTGAGATCGGTTTCCCCATATTCGATCTGCGGTCGACGCGCTTCTACGTCGGGTATTCGCTGTTCAACGACAAGATCAGCGATCTCGAGTCGTTCGGGATCCAGGCGGGGCAGGAGACGACCCTTACGCAGGGAACCCGGAGCACCGTGAGCTTCCGCCTCGTGCGCGATACGCGCTCGGGCGGGATCTTCCCGGTATCCGGAAACCGCAACTCCGTGTCTGCGCGCTTCACCGGGGGTTTCCTCGGAGGGGACGGAGACTACGCGAAGTACGCGTTCGAGAGTGAGTGGTTCGCCCCGGTTGGACAAATCGGGGGCGGGGCCGGCAGCGTGCCGATCGAGCTCGTGCTGGGTCTGTCGTTCGACGCCGGCATGGTCGTCGGCGATAATCCGTTCTTCGTCGAGCGCTTCTACGGCGGAGGTACGCAGGTCGGGCAGCAGATCCGGGGTTACGAGGAAGCGACGGTCACCCCGGACGGACATATCCCACGCAATGCCGGCATCAGCAGCCTGCAGCGCGTCGGAGAGTCGTTCTTCACCACGACCGCTCAGTTCGGCGTCAAGTTGACCGACAACATCTTCGCCAGCTCGTTCATCGACGCGGGGAACGTCTGGCGGACCGCCGGAGAGTTCAATCCCGCGGATCTTCTGGTAGGAGCGGGGTTAGGAGTCAGCCTCGTGACGCCTTTCGGGCCGATCGGGGTAGACTACGCATACGGCTTCGACCGCCGCGACATACTCGGGCGTCCGGACCCGGGGTGGCAGCTACACTTCCGGTTCGGCCGGGTCTTCTGAACATGATAGAGGAGTTCAAGCACATGTCGCAGTTCCGATTTGTCAGTGCGACCGCCGCGGCCCTGTTGCTCGCAGCCTCGCCAGTGATGGCCCAGGATGGCCCGCCTGCGGGGACCACGTTCGTCTATCTCAATTCTGCCGACATCATCCAGTCGACCCCGGGCGCCGCGGAGGCGCAGCGGACGTTCGACCAGGAGATCGCCCAGCGACGCACCGAGCTGCAGGAGCAAGCGGCGGCCGTCGATTCGTTGCTGCGTGACTATCAGCAGCAGGAGGGCGTACTGAGCCCGCAGGCCAAGACGCAGAAGCAGGATGAGATTCGCTCCAAACAGCAGGCCCTGGCAAACCGCCAAACAGAGATGGAGAACGAGCTCGGGCAGCGGCAGCAGGAACTACTGCGTCCGATTCTCGAACGGGTCAGCAACGTCATCGAGCAGGTCCGCGCAGAGCGGAACTATTCGATGGTGTTTGACATCTCGACCGATGGCGTGGTCGCGGCCGATCCGGCGCTCGACATCACCGAGATGATCAAGTCTCGCATCGGGACCGCGGACACCGCGAGCGCACAGCCGTAGACAGCCGGCGGGTCCAGGGCACTTCGCCACCGGGCCCGCACGCATGCCGGGATAGACCATGGAATTCAGCGTCGAGGAGCTTGCGCAGCAGGTAGACGGCCGGGTGGAGGGAGATCCCACCCGCCGCGTGGGGGGGCTGGCTTCCGTCACATCCGCTGGGCCCGCCGATCTCACGTACGTCGTCGGAGCCCGCTACGCCCGCCTGCTGAACGACAGCCGCGCGGGGGCGGTTCTCGTGCCGGACGGTCTCGACATCGAACCCAACGGCGCCACGTTGATCCGGGTCGCGAGCCCGGAACTGGCCTTTTCCCGACTTCTCGAGGTCTTTCACCCGCCTCGCCGCCGTGAACCCGGGATCCATCCGACCGCCGTGCTGGGCCGGGACGTAGAGATCGGCGACGGGGTCAGCATCGGCCCGTACGCCGTGATCGAAGATCGGGTTCGCATCGGAGCGGGCTCGTCGATCGGTGCACACGCGTACATCGGGCCGGGAGTCCAGCTCGGCGAGAACGTTCGGGCCGACCCGGCGTGCAGTGTGTTCGAAGGCGCCGTGATCGGTGATCGGGTACGGCTCCACCCCGGCGCCCGTGTCTCGTCGGATGGATTCGGCTACACGGCCGGTCCGGACGGCCCCGTGAAGATCCAGCAGATCGGACGTTGTGTGCTCGAGGACGACGTGGAGGTCGGCTCGAACAGCACGATCGACCGGGGCTCGCTGGGTGACACGGTCGTTGGCCGCGGCACGAAGATCGACAACCTCGTCCACATCGGCCACAACTGCAAGATCGGCCGAAACTGCTTTCTCGTGGCGCAGGTGGGCATCGCCGGCAGCACCGTCATCGGCGACGGCGCCCGGCTCGGAGGCCAGGTGGGCATTGCCGGCCACCTCGACATCGGGGCCGGCGCCTCACTGGGGGCGAAGTCGGGCGTCATGTCGAACATCCCCGAAGGTCAGACCTGGAGCGGCAGCCCCGCCCGCCCGCACCGCGAGTGGTTGCGGGCTTCGTCGGCGTTCTACAAGCTTCCCGAGCTCCTGCGGCGACTCGACGCCCTGGAGCGGGCGGCCGAGAACTCCGACGGAGAGGGGAATTGAGCAAGGACGACTCCACGCCGGCCACGCCATCTTCCGACAGCCAGCAAACGCTGAAGTCCGCCTTCTCCATGGAGGGAAGCGGACTCCACAGCGGTGCCCCGGCGTCGGCGCGCGTGAAACCGGCAGCACCCGATTCGGGGATCGTGTTCCGCCGCGTCGATCTCGACGATCAACCGACCATCGCCGCCGACGCCCGTCTCGTGTCCGGTGTCGAGTGGGAAACGGTGATCGGCGAGGGAGAACGTGTCGTTCGAACCGTCGAGCATCTGCTCGCGGCGCTGGCGGCGCACCGGCTCGACAACCTCGAGATCGAGCTGGACGGCAGCGAGCCGCCGGCCCTCGACGGTAGCGCGGCCGGCTGGTGCCGGGGGATTCACGAGGCCGGGATCGAAGGCCAGGATACCGCAGCACCGGTCATCAAAGTCACCGAGACGATCACCGTCACCGAGGGTGCGTCGCGCTACGTGGTGCTACCCCATGACGGCTTTCGGGTGAGCGCACGCATCGAGTTCGACCATCCGGCCATCGGCGAGGAATACGCGAGCGAGGAAATCACGGGCCCGCGGTTCTGCGAGCGACTCGCCTCGGCGCGGACGTTCGGGCTCCAGGAATGGGCGGCGCCTCTCCGGGAACGCGGACTGGCGCGGGGCTCGAGACCCGACAACACGATCATCCTCTCCGACGATACGCGGGCCGAAGACCTGGATCTGCGATTCGCCGATGAGTTCGTGCGCCACAAGATGGTCGACGTGATCGGCGACCTCGCGCTGGTCGGGGCGCGCCTCCAGGGACACGTGATCGCCGAGCGCCCCAGCCATCGGGGCAACGTCGCGCTCGCGCGGCGCCTCCAGCGGCTGCGGGACCGCGGGCCCGGTGGGGGACCGGTGCTCGATGTCGAGGGCATCATGGAGCATCTACCGCATCGCCAGCCGTTCCTGCTGGTCGACCGGGTGCTGGAGTTCGAGCCGCGACGGCGCGTCCTGGCGAGCAAGAACGTGACGATCAACGAGCCCTTTTTCGCCGGACATTTCCCGGGACATCCCATCATGCCGGGGGTTCTCATTATCGAGGGGATGGCGCAGGCGGGAGGGCTCCTCCTGATGGACGAGCTCGGCGAACCGGGCTCGAAGGTCGTGTACTTCATGGCGCTCGACGACGTGCGGTTCCGTCGTCCGGTGCGACCGGGCGATACGCTGGAATATGAGGTGGAGCTGGTGCAGGTGCGCGGCTCGGTGTTCCGGATGCGGGGCGTGAGTCGGGTGGAAGGCCAGGTCGTGGCCGAGGGCTCGATGATGGCGAAGCTGGTGGATCGGTGACCTCGTCGCCGATCCACGCCGCGGATGGCATTCATCCGTCGGCCATCGTGGACGCGGATGCACGTATCCACGGCTCCGCGTCCGTGGGTCCCTACTCGATCGTCGGTCCGGGCGTGGAGATTGGAGAGCGGGTGCGCATTGCATCGCACGTGCTGGTGGCGCGCGACACCGTTCTGGCAGAGGACTGCGTCATACATCACGGGGCCGTCCTCGGCACGGATCCTCAGGACCTCAAGTATGCGGGGGAGCCCTCGCGTCTCGAGGTCGGACCACGGACGACGATTCGGGAATACTGCACCCTGAACCGTGGTACGGGGGAGGGCGGCCGCACGCGCGTCGGGGCGGACTGCCTGCTGATGGCCTACGTGCATGTGGCGCACGATTGCGTGGTCGGCGATCACGCGATCCTCGCCAACACCGTGGAGCTGGGGGGGCACGTCGAGATTGGTACGCACGTGACCATCGGCGGCGTCACCGGCGTGCACCAGTTCGTGCGCATCGGGGCGCACGCCTTCGTGGGTGCGTGCTCGAAGCCGACCCAGGACATCCCGCCCTTCCTGCTCGCCGACGGGCATCCGTGCACGGCGCGAGGCGTCAACCTGATCGGCCTGAAGCGCCGGGGGTTCAGCGACGAGATCCTCCGGCGACTGCGCAGGGCGTACCGGGAAGTCTACAAGTCGAATCGGAACATCGGGGACGCGCTGGACGCGATCGCCGCCTGGGAAGAGACCGGTCCGGAGATCGACCTGTTCGTGAACTTCGTACAGGACTCCGAGCGCGGCATCGTCTCGTGAGCAGACGGTGAGCCGGCTTCGGTTCGGCGTCGTGGGAACGGGGCGTCTCGGGGCCATTCATGCCCGCATTCTGGGCGAGATGGACGAGGTCGAGCTCGTGGGCGTACACGATGTCGACTCGGCGTGCGCGGCGGCGGTGGCGTCCGAGCGAGGATGTCGGGCGTTCGAGCGGCTGGCGGACCTCTGGCCTGCCGTGGATGCCGCAATCGTGGCGGTGACCACGTCGGATCACCACCCGGTGGCCGCGGCGGCGCTGGATGCGGGATGTCACGTGCTGGTCGAGAAGCCTCTCACCCCGACGCTCGACGAGGCCGACGACTTGATCGCCAGGGCCGGGGCAACCGGTCGGCGCCTCTCGGTTGGTCACGTGGAGCGGTTCAATCCGGGCATCCGGGCCTGTCGGAGAGTGCTCGACGATCCACGGTTCATCACGTGCCTGCGCCTGGCTCGTTTCCAGCCGCGGGGCACTGACGTCCCCGTGACCCTCGACCTGATGATTCACGACATCGACCTGGTGCTTGGACTGGTCGACAGCCCGGTGGCAAGCGTGGAGGCCATCGGGGTATCGTTGATCACGGACACCGTCGACATGGCCAATGCCCGCCTCCGGTTCGCCAACGGCGCCGTGGCGGACGTGAGTGCGAGCCGTGTGTCGGCCAATCCGGCGCGTGAGCTGCGCGTGTTCCAGAGTTCCGGATATCTCAGCCTCGATCTCGCCCCCGCCCCGCCGAAGGAGCGGAAGGGACTCGGCCTGACCGACGTGGTCGAGCGCCGTGAGATCATCGGGGATGCGACGGAACCGCTGCGCGCCGAGCTCGACGCGTTCGTCGCCGCAATCCGCGGTGGACCGACCGACAGTGTCGGGGGGCGGGAAGGCCGCGAGGCACTGGACATCGCACTACGCATTCAAACCGCAATCGAGTCTGCCAACTATGCCGCTGAACAAGATTCGTGAGGAGCGAAAGCGTCTCGGCGTAGGTGTCCGCAAGGGCCCGCGTACGATCACGCTGATTCTGTTGCTCGTGGTGGTCGTCGTCCTGATCCTCTGGCTCGGCCGCCTCGGGTAGAGGCCCGGCAGGCCGCTGACGAAATGGCTTCCAGCCCCACAGTTTTTCTCTCGGCCGGCGAGAGCTCCGGAGACCTGCATGGCGCGGAGTTGGCGCACCGGCTGCGCGAGCGAATTCCCGGCGTGCGCCTGCTCGGCTTGGGCGGAAGCCGAATGGAGGCGGCGGGCGTCGAGCTGCGGGCGGGCCTGGATCGCCTTGCCGTGCTGGGCCTGGCCGAAGTCGTTCGTCACCTGCCGGATCTCCTGAAAATTCGCCGCGACGTATATGCGACCCTGGACCGGGAGCACGTTGATCTCGTGGTCCCGATCGACTATCCCGGATTCAACCTTCCGCTGGCCGGGAGGGCCCACGATCGGGGTATCCGGGTCCTCTACTACATTGCCCCACAGGTCTGGGCCTGGAAGGAACGGCGGGCCGAGCGACTGGCCCGGTGGTGCGACGAAGTATGTGTCGTGCTGCCATTCGAAGCGGAACTGCTGGAGGGGTACGGAGCCACAGTCCGTTTCGTGGGGCATCCGCTCCTGGACCAGCCTGTGAATGTCCCGGCCGACGGGCGACGGGTCCTTGGGCTGTTCCCGGGGTCCCGCCGACAAGAGGTGGAGCGGATGCTCCCGATCTTCATGGCCGCCGCAGAGCGCTTGCGTGAGGAGGGCGTCGAGGCGCCGATTCTCGTCGCCCGGGCGACGGATCTGCCGCCCGAGGTGTACGCCGGTGTTCCGTTCGAACTCCTCGCACCGGCGGAGGAAGTCATGGGACGGGCCCGCGCCGCGATCACCAAGTCGGGGACGATCACCCTGCAGCTCGCGATAGCCGACGTCCCCATGGTCGTCGGCTATCGCCTGCACGGGCTGACATTCCGCATCCTGCGGCGCCTGGTGACGCTCGACCGCGTCGCCCTCGTCAACCTGGTGGCCGACGAGCGGGTGGTGGCGGAGTGCCTGCAGGACGAGATGACCCCAGAGCGCCTCGCGACCGAGGCCGGCGCCCTGCTCGAGGACGGGTCCCGCCGCCGCGAAGTGCTGCGAGGCCTCGCCGACGTCCGGAGCCGGCTCGGAGAGCCCGGGGCGGCGGATCGGGTCGCGGACGCCTGCGTCGAGCAACTCGTGCGGGCGGGGGCGATGTGAGCGCCCGCGTGGAGGTCGCGCGACGGGCCGGCCCGGTGCTGTTGCGGGGCCTGGCGGCGACGTGGCGCTACCGGGAGCTCGACGAGAACGGAGGGACGCGACCCGCACGGCGAACTCTCCAGCCGGCCGTGCACGCAGTCTGGCACGCCGAATTGCTCGCCCCCATGCTCCGCTATGCGCCGGCGGGCATGGCGGCGATGATCAGTTTGCACCGGGACGGCGAGATCGCGGCCTCCATCGTTGAGGCGCTGGGCTCCCGGGTGGTCCGGGGCTCCAGCTCGTCGGGCGGCGGCGAGGCGCTGCAGCGGATGGTCGAGCTGGGCCGGGAGGGCGTGCCCCTGGCCATCACGCCTGACGGTCCACGCGGCCCGGCCAGGGTCTGCAAGCCGGGAGTCGTTCGGGTCGCCGCCCGGTCCGGCCTCCCGGTGGTACCCGTCGGGGCCCGCCCGTCGGCAGGGTGGAGACTCCGCTCCTGGGATCGGTTTATCGTACCGCGGCCCTTCACGGCGCTGCACGTCGAGTTCGGCCCGCCGATCGAGGTGCCGCCCGATGCGGAGACCTCCGACCTTGCGGGCTGGATCCGCCGGATCGAGGAAGCGCTCACGGCCGTCTCGGACCGCTGTGGCGTCCGGGTAGGTGAGGGGACGCCGTGAGAGGAATAGCGAGCCGGAAGATGCGCCGCCGGATGTGGTCTCGCATCCGACACGGACCGGGGCGGGGTGCCGTGGAGCGTTACGTCCGCGGCGCCTGGGGAGATCCAGGACCTGGCCTGCGCGGCCTGGCCGCGATATACGGCGCGGTGAGCGACCTCCGCAACGCCCTATGGGAAGCGGGCCTGCTGCGGCCCGTCCGGCTCGCTGTCCCGGTGATATCTCTGGGCGGGCTGTCGACGGGGGGAAGCGGAAAGACACCGCTGACGGCCGCTCTCGCCCGACATCTGGCGGATGCCGGTCTGCGGGTGGCGGTGGTGACCCCCGGACAGGGCGACGAGCTGCGGCTCCACGGACAGCTGAATCCCGACATCCCGGCCTCGGGCGGACGCTGGCGGGTTCCGGTGGCTCGGCGGGCAATCGCCGACGGCGCAGAGGCCATCCTGCTCGACTCGGGATTCCAGCACCGGCGTCTCCATCGGGACCTGGACCTGGTTGCCTGCAACGTGGATCAGACCGCGGCGCGAGACCGGCTGCCCGCCGGGCCGTATCGGGAGAGGTTTGTCGCCTTAGGCCGCGCCGACGGCGTCCTGCTCCTGCGCCGGGCCGGCACGCGGGAGCAGGCCGCCGAGCTAGAGGAAGAGGTGAGGGCGGTGGCCCCCCACGCGCTCGTGGCCCACGTTCGCTTCCGCCCCGATGGGCTGCGCGCGGCCAACCAAGCGGCCGCCGAGGTACGCGTTCCCGACCCGGCTGTCGCCGTCGCCGGCGTCATGTGGCCCGAGACGTTCTTCCGCTGGCTGCCGGAGACCGGCACCCAGCCCGAACACCGGTTTGCGCTCCCCGACCACGCGCGCTACGCGGGAGCTACGGCGGAACACGTCGCGGCGTCGGCCGGAGCGAGAGGGGTCGTGTGTACACGCAAGGACGCCGTGCGCATCGTGCCTGCGTTGCCGGCCGGCGTTCCCGTCTGGTGGCTGGCGGAGGCGCTCGACTGGGAGGAGGGATCCAGGCAGCTGCTGGCAGGGGTGCGGCGTGTGGCGATCGGAGGTCGCGCATGAAGATTCGCCTGCTGTGCGTCGGCCGACCCGGACGACTGCTGGCCAGAGCGATCGCGGAGTACGAGGCCCGTGTGCGTCGCTACTTCGACTTCGAGGTCGCCGAGGTACGAGTGGGGCGCGGACGGCCGGAGGAAGTCATCTCGTCGGAAGGCGAAGCCCTGCTCGAGAAGCTACCGGAGCGGCACCGGTGCTTCGCGCTGACGCGTACCGGCCTGGCCGTGTCCAGTCGCGACGTTGCCTACGAGCTGCACGACATCGCAACCTACGGCCCAAGTGGTGCGGCCTGGGTGATCGGCGGCGCGTTCGGGCTCTCCGACGCCGTCCTGGCGCGAGCCGACCGGAAGGTGTCCCTGTCGGCCCTGACGCTTCCACACGAGCTTGCACGCCTCGTCCTGGCCGAACAGCTGTACCGCGCAGGGACGATTCTGCGCGGCGAACCGTATCACAAGGGGGAGTAGGAGTCCGTGACGAATCGGAGGGGGTGGGCGACGTGACGGCCGGAGGCGAGCCAACGCGGGAGTGGTTCCGGAACTGGTTCGGCGAGGAGTACCTGGAACTCTATCCCCACCGGGACGAGGCGGAGGCCGGTCGCGCGGTCCGATTGTACCTCGAGGCCGCCGGGCGGCCGAGCGGGAGGGTGCTGGACCTCGCCTGCGGGGCGGGACGGCATCTGCATGAACTTGTTGGTGCCGGTGTCCAGGCCGTCGGGCTCGACCTGTCCGGAGTCCTCCTCTCCGAAGCCCGCCGGGCCGCGCCACGGGCGCGTCTCGTACGGGCCGACATGCGGCGCCTGCCGTTCGGCGACTCCATGTTCGGGGGGCTGACGAGCTTCTTCACGTCCTTCGGTTACTTTCACAGCCGGGCCGAAGACCGGCGCGTAGCGCTCGAAGCGCGGAGGGTGCTCCGGACGGGCGCGCCGTTCATGCTCGACTTCTTCAACGCCGCCAGAGTCCGGGAGGAGCTGGTGCCACGGGACGAGCGACGCATCGGTGTTCAGCTCGTGACGCAAACGCGTGCGATCGTCGAGGACACGGTCGTGAAGCGGATCCGGATCCATTCTCCTGACACCGACGAGCCGGTGCGGGAATTCGAGGAACGAGTCCGGCTGTACTCCCCGACGGAGCTGGCGTCCCTGCTGGCGTCGGAAGGTCTTGAGACGCGACACCGGTTCGGTGACTACGGCGGTGGGGCGTACGGACCGTCGGCCGAGCGACTAATCCTCGTGGGCGTGGCCGCATGATGGTTGGCGAGGGCGGCTTCCCGCGTATCGTGCGGCGTCGCCTGGCGCCGAGCGGCAGCCTGGCCGGGGATGCTCTCGCGGGGCTCGGGGTCGCAGCCGGGCTGTTCACGCACGCCCCCGCCGCCCGCCCGGATCCCGCTGGATCCGGGCTCGAGGATGCATCGCCGTCGCCGCTGCCCGCGGCGGCCTTCCGGGTCGCCTCGCCGGAGGCGGCCGAGCGTCTCGACCGCGTACTGGCCGGCGACGGACTGGTCGTCACCACGGGCCAGCAGCCGGGGCTGTTCCTCGGACCGTTGTATTCGCTTTACAAGGCGGTGACGGCCGTACGATTGGCGGAGGACGTCGAGGGCCGAACCGGCCGGCCAACGGTAGCCGTGTTCTGGGTCGCGTCCGACGATCACGATTGGGAGGAGGTCGCGGCCTGTCGGATTTTGGACGGGGACGAGGAGCTGGTCACGCTCCGGCTCGATCCCTCCCCGGAGCTGGCGAACCGCAGCGTGGGCACGGCGACGTTGCCCGAGGGGGTGAACGATCTGCTGGATCACTTTCGGCAGGAGGCCGGTGGGGCGGTCGTGGGCGCCACACCGGCATGGTTCGGGGCCTTCTGCGACGCCTACCGACCGGAACGCACGTTCGGGACGGCGTTCGCGGACGCGCTGTGCGCGGCGCTGGAGGGCCGACCCCTGGTGGTGCTCGACTCCGGCCGGCCCGAAGTGCGCCGGACGGCTGCGGACCTCTACCAGGAGATCATCGACGCGCCCGGCGGGG
>Ga0210123_1000620_pt1 | contig 21349 bp, 15 predicted proteins | sample Muzzi_PWB_D2_FD_185535 | JGI IMG/M metagenome (GOLD analysis project Ga0210123, IMG submission 185535) | Wetland microbial communities from San Francisco Bay, California, USA, that impact long-term carbon sequestration - Muzzi_PWB_D2 (SPAdes) | ecosystem: Environmental > Aquatic > Marine >... | reverse complement strand
GCCGAGTCGGCGCACGAAGGCGGGAAATGCGTCGACGTCCGCCGCCGTGGTGCGGAAGTTCACGATGCACAGACGCTGGGCGAGTCGGCCCCGGATCATCGCCCGCGACACGAAGTACTCACCGCTCTTCTCGATGCGGTCGAGGATGGCGTCGTTCAGCGCGTCGAGCCGGTCCTCGGTTCCACCTTCACCGAGCCCGCCCCGGAGGTGTTTGGGCACGTAGCGGTACGTCGTAATGCTGAGCTGGCAGGTGTGGGCCTCGAAGTCCGGCTCCGCCTCGAACCGCTCGAACGCCCGCCTGGCGAGAGCGATGTCTTCACGGAGCAGCGTCCGGTAGCCTTCCATACCCAGGTGAAGGCACGAAAGCCAGACCTTCAACGCCCGGAAGCCGCGCGAGTTCTGCGGGCCGTAGTCGAGGAAATTCAGCGCCTCGGTCTCGAAGTTGTAGTACTGGGGATGGTAGGAAAACGTGTTCGCGAGGTGCTCGGGGTCGCGCACGAGTATGCATCCCGCTTCGAGCGGCGCGTACATCCACTTGTGTGGATCCAGCGCGACGGAGTCCGCTCGATCCAGGCCGGCGAACGTGCCGGACAACTCGGGCAGGGAGGCGGCGAGCGCTCCGTATGCGCCATCCGCGTGCATCCACAGGCCGAATTTCTCACAGGTGTCGGCGATCTCGTCGAGCGGATCGACGGCGCCGGTGCTCACGGTGCCGGCATTCGCGACGACCAGGAACGGAAGCCGCCCGGCCGCGATGTCGGCCCGGACGGTCTCCACCAGGGGCGTCATCAGCATCCGGCCGGTCTCGTCCGCGTCGATCCAGCGGATGGCGCCGGTGCCGAGACCCGAGAGGTCCGCCGACTTCTGCACCCAGATGTGGGTCTCGCGGGAGGCATAGAGAACGGGCTCGCTTCCCAGACCCCGCAAGCCCTTCGAGCGCGCCTCCCGGCCCGTCGCCCGGCGGAGGGCCGCCAGGAAGCCCACGTGATTCGCCACGTTGCCGCCGCTGACGAGCAGGCCGCCGCCCGCCGGGTGACCCACGAAGCGGGCGATCCAGTCCACCACGGCCCGCTCGATTTCGGTGGCGACCGGCGACAGAATCCACGCGCCGACGTTCGGGTTCACGGCCGCGGCGAGCAGGTCGCCGAGCACGCCGATCGGGGCGGGCGCTCCCGAGATGTACCCCCAGAAGCGAGGGTGTCCGTTGAACAGGGAGTGCTCGAACAGGAGGTCCGTCGTACGCTCGAGGAGTGTCTCCGGGTCCCCGGCCTCGCCGGCTTCCGCCGCCAGACGACCGAGTCCCTCCCGAACCGTCGCCGGCGAGGGCGCACGGGTGACCGGACGATCCGACAGGGTCGCGTTCAGCTCGGCGATGCGGTCGACGAGGTGGTGTCCGAGCCGGCGGAACGTCGCCGAGTCGATGTCGATTCGGCCGGCGCGAGTCGGCGGAGTGCCGGAACCGTCTTCCATTGAACTCTCCGGGGTTCGGTTGTTTGCGGGGTCGCGTCGGGTATATTCGGCCCGTCAGCCGCCGCCGAACGCGGAGTGCGGAATTGGCGGCCTCGAACCGGACTCCGATACCCCGACCAGCGAGAATCGACTCCATGAGTGCTGCCCGCAAACCCAAAATCGTGGACAAGCCCTGGGGAAGGGAAGTGTGGTATGCCTACACGGATCGATATGCGGGCAAGGTGCTGGAGGTCGACGCCGGCCACTCGCTGTCACTCCAGAAGCATGTGGTCAAGCACGAGACGCTGTTCCTGCTGTCGGGGCGAATGACCTTCACACGCGACGGGGACGTGTTCGAATGGGAGGCGGGGACGGCGATCGAGATTCCGCCCGAAACGGTGCATCGGATGGAGGCGATCGAGGACAGCATGATTCTCGAGGTCAGCACACCCGAGCTGGACGACGTCGTGCGACTCGAAGACCGCTACGGACGCACGGGCGAGTGACCAATCGTCCGGGTGGCGGACCGGGAGCCGATCTTCGACGGTATCCGCAAACCTGGTTCTTGCTCGACGTGATCGATCGGCGTCCCCGGCTTCTCCGCCGGGAGGTCGTCGACCTCTCGCCCGGGGCGATCGAGTTGCGCCAGGTCGCGCGCGAGCTCGGCGCCGCGGCCGAGTCGCGGGAGCGCTGGAGGACGGTCGGGCCCCGGAGCCCGCTGCCGGACCTCGACGACGCCCACGTGCGAGGGCTGTCCTTCGGGATCGAAGTGAGCCTCTTCGTGGAGCATGACGCACGCCGTGAGATCCACGCGGGTCGACCGTTCCGGCACCTGAGACTGCGCCATGCCTCGGGCTCCCTGACACCGGCTACGTCGGCGGAAGTCGGTCTCTACTTCTACGGGCGTCGTCCGGCCACCTTCGGGTTCGTGCGGGCCGACACGGCGCACGGCTTCGTGGGGTTCGACGGGGAGGCGCTGGGCGATGCCGACGTCTCGTGGCTGCTCGAGCGCGAACTGGAGACGCGGTGAGTTTGCGCGAGCCGCAGGGGGGAGACTATTGTTGGCGGCCGGCTGTGGACGACGGTCCGTCGCCCGACCGGAGAAGAAGTTGAGCAGCCCCCTCGGCCACGGATCGACTGCGGGGATAGGATCCAAGGTAGGTTCCGAGGCTCCGGGGGCGCTCACGTCTTTCAACCCGGAAGCCGTCCCCGGGTTCCCCGACACCCGAACGGCCATCGTACGGGTGCCATGGTCCCCCCTTCGCCGCGACCCTACCCATCGCTCCGAGATGGTCAGCCAGCTGCTGCTCGGAGAGGTGGTCGAGTTGCTGGGAGCCCCGCTCTCCGGTTGGTTCCTGGTGCGCGGCCCGGACGGCTATGAGGGTGTGGCGACCGCCGGTTCAGTGCGCGAAGTCAGCGAACGGGACGCGGCGGCCTGGATCGCCGCAGCGGACGGATTCAGCCTCGGAACCGGGTTGCGGGGGCCGGCCGTGCCGGCCGTCTTCGCCCCGTGGGGCGCTCGTCTGGCCCGGGCGAGCCACGGCGGCTTCCTACTTCCCGACGGAGGCCGCGTCGAGGCCGTAGACGCTGTCCGGATCGTATGCGGCCCCGAGCGGGCTCTGAGCTACCCGAGCGATCCATCGGCCGCGGCAGAGACGGCCCGTGGCTGGATGGGCGCGCCCTATCACTGGGGTGGACGGATCCCCCAGGGCACCGACTGTTCCGGGTTCGTGCAGTCGGTCTTCGGTTTGCATGGTTTCCGCCTGCCGCGGGACAGCCGCGACCAGCGGGACGCGGACGCTGCCCTGCCCGAAGACGTCGACCACGCGGCGGAGGGCCGGCCGGGTGACCTGTGGTTCTTCGCGTGGGACGGGCGACCGGTGTCCCACGTCGGGATCTGCCTCGGAGGCGGGGAGATGCTCCATGCCTCCGAGACGCGGGGCGGCGTGGCGATCGATCGATTGGGCGACGGGGCGTTCGGCCGCCGCCTCGCCGAAGGCCTGGTGGGGGGTGTCCGCCCCGAGCGCTGAACGGCGCCGTGCGTCAGCCGGCGGGCGGCTCGCCCTCCAGCACGACGACCGCCATGGCCATCCCGGCTTCGTGCGTCAGGCTGACGTGCGCGCGGTGTCCGCCCCTCGCCTCGAAAGCCGCGAGCGCGCCTCCCGAGAGCGACAGCCGGGGACGCTCGTCCTCGCCTCCTCGCACCTCGATGTCCGTCCACGCCATGCCTCGCAGCCCGGTGCCGAGGGCCTTGACGAACGCTTCCTTGGCCGCGAAACGGGCGCCCAGGCACTCGTCGGACCGCGGTCGTGCGAGGCAACGACCCAGCTCGTGGTCGGTGAACAGCCGGTGTTCCCCCCGCTCGCCGAACCGTTCGCGAAGGTCGGAGATACGTGCCGCGTCCACCTGGTCGATGCCGATGCCGAGGATCATCGTCTCTACTCCTCCAGGAGCAGCCGCGTCTGGTAAGCTTCCATGATGTCGGCGCGGGTGAGGAGCCCGATCAGCACCCGGGATCCCCCGCCCTCGAGGACGGGCAGCAAGTCCACGTCGCGCAGGTTCATCTTTCGCATCGCCACGAGCAGCGACTCCTTCGGCGTCACGAACTCCTCTTCGGGTGTCTGCAGGTCGGCGGCGATGACGACGTCGATGAGGTTCTCCTCCAGCGCACGCGCCACCTGCTGGTAGAGCAGGGTGCCGGTGAACTCGAGCTGGCGATTCACGACCGGGAAGCCGGTCTGCCCGGAGCCCCGGATCTGGCCGAGGATCTGGCGAACGGGCGCGTCTTCCTGAACGACGTCCGGGTCCCGATCGTAGCACTCAGCCACCCGGACGTTCTCCAGCGCAGAGCGGTCGGCGCCATGCACGATCCGATCGCCGGTTCGGGCGAGCGCCTCCGAGTAGATCGACTCGGGTCCGAGCCGGCGCGAGACCAGGTAGCTGATCACGCAGACGAGCATAAGGGGAAGGATCAGTCCGTAATCACCGGTGATCTCGTAGACGATGATGATCGCCGTAAGGGGGGCGAACGTCGCTCCGGCCACCAGTGCCGCCATGCCGACCAGGGCGAAGGACACCGGGGTGATCCCCAGGCCCGGGAACATCTGCTGGGCCGTCAGCCCGAAGAAGCTTCCGAACGCGGAGCCGACCAGCAGCGACGGAGTGAATACTCCCCCCGTGCCGCCGCCGCCCTCCGTGAACCCCGAAGCGAAGACCTTGGTGAGCGACAGGCCGAGCGCCACCCAGCCGGTGAGCTGCGAGGCGAGAACCATCGCGATCCCATGCCGCCCGTCCCCCAGGAGCTCGGGATGCAGCAGGCCGAGCGACGCCACAGCGAGTCCCGCGATGATCGGGCGCAGGTGTTCGTTGGGCACCTTCTCGATCACGTCCTGCGTCTTGTAGAACATCTGCGTGAAAGCGAAGGACAGGATGCCGCCGAGGATTCCGAGCAGCACGTAGAGGGGCAGTTCGACCGGGGATCCGAGACGGTATTCCGTGGGGACAGCGAACGCCGGGCTCGCGCCCAGGAAGTGGCGCGACACGACGGCGCCCATCACACTCGAGATCACCACCGGACTGAGCGCACCGACCGCGAAGGTGCCGAGCACCACTTCGAGGGCGAACAGTACGCCGGCGATCGGCGCGTTGTAGGCCGCCGAGATCCCTCCCGCCGTCCCGCAGGCGAGTAGCACCCGGGTGCGGCGCGAGCCGAATCGGAACGCCTGGGACATGCCCGATGCGACGCCGGCGCCAGCGACGGCCACCGGCCCCTCCGCACCGAGTGAGCCCCCGGAGCCGATCGTCAGCCCGGCGGCCAGCACCTTCCGGATCACGTCAGGGACCGAGAGGTAGCCGTCGCGGCGGACGTTGGCGCGGATCAGGGCCGGGACCATCTCCCGCGCATGCTCCACGGGCCGCAGCAGTCGGGATGACAGCCAGAGACCCGTCGGCACGAGGCCGAAGGCGAGCCACGGCAGGCCGGCGCCACCAGTCGTTTCGCGCGCCCAGCCGGCGAATGTGCGGACCCAGTCGATGAGGTCGTAGAAGCCCACGACCGCCACCCCGGCCAGGGAACCGATGATCGCCGCGAGGAGGACGACAAAACCCTCGTCGAGGCCGTAACGCATCGTCCAGACGCGGAGGGCCGTGCCCACCCGGCGTTTCAGGTAGCGCCACCACACACGCGCCCGGCGGTACTCGGTCACGCGCGACTCGTAGGGGATGAAACTTGCATATACTCGCGCCTGCAGGTTGTATCCGTCGCACTCGGACGGCAGAATGTCGTGAGTATTGGCTTATCGAGGCCGACCAGCAACGCCTGTGAGCTCACCGAGCGTGAGGAGATTCCCGGAAATGGAAGTATCGGCGGCGAAGAACGGTCCCGTCGGAGAGGTCCTGCTCGAGCTGCGCGGTCCCGACACGGGGGACTTGCCGACTCCGCTCGAGGAGTTTGCGCGGCGACTGCTGCGTCGCGTCTCCGAGGAGTGGCTCCAGGAGGAGGACACGGCCCAGGTGGCCACCGCGGTCCGGGCCCTGTTCGAGCTCGTCCAAAGCACAGCGGAGGGCGACGTGGCCGTTCGGCTGCTGCCGGCCGACGAATCCGAGCACCGTACCTACTTGCTGACGGTCATGCCGGATTCGGCATTCATCGTCGAGACCCTCCGCGAGGGCATGCACGGACGATCGCTCACCATCGAGTCGTTGCTGCACCCCGTGCTGGTCTTGCAGCGCGACGAAGAGGGGCGAATCGTCGAGGTGCAGGACCGCATGAGCGAGGGACACCGAACGTCCGCCGTCCTCGTCGTGCTCGAGGGCTCGATGTCCGACGAGTATGCCGAAGAGCTACGCCAGGAGACGGCCGAGAACCTCAGGCTGCTGCAGACCGCGACGTCCGATTTCCGCCCGATGATCGCGCAGGTCGAGAAGATCGTGGCGGACCTGGAGGAAGCCAAGCAGGAGATGTCCTGGCGCGCCGGCGAGATTCAGGAAGTCCAGGAGCTGCTCCAATGGCTCGCCGACGGCAACTTCGTATTTCTCGGATTCCGCCGTTACATGCTGGACGCCGGGGAAGACGGAACGTCGGTCACCGTGGATCCGGGATCGGGCCTGGGAATGCTCCGCGACGAGGATCGCTCGGCCTTCGCGGAGCCCGTGCCGATCGATGACCTCGCGCCGGGACTGCGGGCCCGACTGGTCGGCGGGCCTCTGCTCATCGTCTCGAAGACGAACGCCCTGTCGCCGATACACCGCCGCGCCCGGATGGACGACATCAGCGTCAAGAAGATCGACGCCAGCGGGCAGGTGCTCGCCGAGCAGAGATTTCTCGGGCTGTTCACGGCCAAGGCCTTCGCCCAGGACGCATCGCAGATCCCCATTCTCCGACGCAAGCTGCGCGAGATTCTCGAAGCCGAGCAGGTCGATAAGGGCTCCCACGACCACGGCTTGATCGTCCGGACCTTCAACAGCCTCCCGAAGGAAGATCTGTTCCTCACCCCGGTGCCCGAGCTCCTCGGTATTATCGACGCCGTCGTTGAGACCCACGGCACCGAGGACATCCTGATCTATGCCCGTCCTGATGCACTGGCGCGCGGGGCGAACGTCATGGTGATCTTGCCGAGACGGAAGTTCTCCGGGGAGGTCCGGCAGCGGATCCAGCAGATCCTCGTCGACGCCTTCAAGGGCCGGCTGCTCAACTACTACCTGACGATCGGGGAGGGCGAGCAGGCCCGCCTGCACTTCTACCTGGCCTCGGACGTGAAGGACATCGATTCGATCGACCTCGTGAGCGTGCGCGACGCGATCCGCGAGACGGTGCTGACCTGGAACGAGCGGCTCACCGTCCAGCTCGAGGACCGACACGACCGGGGACGCACGGCAGAACTCGTAGGCCGCTACGGCGGCGCCTTCTCGTCGGAGTACCGGGCGGCGACGACCGTGGGGCGGGTGGCGCAGGACATCAATCGGCTCGAGGACGTGCGTGACAGCGGCGAGCGGCAAATCGTGCTCGCCGAGCTGGAGCCTCCGCAGGGCAACGGCTTCGAGCTTCGCGTGTTCGACCGCGGGGCCCGCTTCGTACTGAGCGACGTGATGCCCGTGCTCGAGAACATGGGCTTCCGCGTGCTCGAGGCCGATGCGTATGTCGTGATGACGGAGAGCCACGAAGAGACAACGATCCACACGTTCAAAGTGCAGACGCCGCCGAACTGGGACATCGACCGGCAGGCCGCCGAGCAGCGAATGTCCGACGCGTTCCAGGCCCTCCAGCGGAACTGGGTCCGAAATCTCGAGATCAACGGGCTCATCCTCTCGGCGGGCCTGACGTGGCGCGAGACAGCCCTGTTGAACGCCTACTCCGCGTATGCGTTCCGGATCGGTGCCGTCCCCAGCCGGCTCGCCGTGCGCCGGCCGCTCACCGAGCATCCGCGCGCCTCACGGCTCCTGTTCGAGGTCTTCTCTGCGCAGTTCGACCCGTTCCTGGAAGGTGATCGGGAGACCACCATCGCGTCGCTGGAGGATTCCTTCCTCCGCTACCTCGAAGACGTTCGCAGCATCGAAGACGACCGCACTCTGCGCCGGCTCTACACGCTCGTGAGGGTGACCGTGCGGACGAACTACTTCCAGCCGTCGCTCGCGGACGACCCGGGGCGGCCCGTCGCCCTGAAGTTCGCCTGCGGCGACATCGATTTCATGCCGCAGCCGGTGCCGCGATATGAGGTCTGGGTGAGCAGCGCCCGCACGGAAGGCGCGCATCTGCGGATGGGTTCGGTCGCTCGGGGCGGGTTGCGTTGGAGCGACCGGCCCGAGGACTTCCGTACCGAGGTGCTGGGCCTGGTGAAGACCCAGCAGGTGAAGAACGCCGTCATCGTGCCGGCCGGGGCCAAGGGGGCGTTCGTGATCTCGCAGCCGCCTGCGGATCCCGACGAGGTCGCGGCCGCCGGCGTCGCCAGCTACCGCGACTTCGTCGGGGCCCTGCTCGACGTGACGGACAACGTCGTCGGGACCGAGGTCGTGCATCCTCCCGACACGGTCATCCGCGACGGCGAGGACCCCTATCTGGTCGTGGCCGCCGACAAGGGGACGGCGCGCTTCTCGGATATCGCGAACACGCTCGCCGCCGAGCGAGGCTTCTGGCTGGGTGACGCGTTCGCCTCGGGCGGATCGCGCGGTTACGACCACAAGGCCATGGGCATCACCGCCCGGGGTGCCTGGGAGTGCGTCATGCGACACTTCCGCGAGATGGGGCGCGACATCCAGTCGGAAGACTTCACGATTTGCGGGATCGGCGACATGAGCGGCGACGTGTTCGGCAACGGGATGCTCCTGAGCCGACACATCCGGCTCCTGGCCGCCTTCGACCACCGGCACATTTTCCTCGATCCCGACCCGGATCCGGAGGCGAGCTGGGAGGAGCGCAAGCGGCTGTTCGAGCAGCCGGGATCGAGCTGGATGGACTACGATGCCGCGTTGCTCAGCCCCGGTGGCGGGGTGTTCGAGCGCGGCGCGAAGCGGATCGAGGTGCCCGAGGAGGTGCGTCGGCGCCTCGACGTCGAGGCGACCGAACTGAACGGAGACGCCCTGATCCGGGCCATCCTCGCCGCGCCCGTCGACCTGCTGTGGAACGGTGGCATCGGCACCTACGTGAAGGCGGAGGAGGAGACGCATGCCCAGGTTGGGGACCCCGGGACCGACGCCGTGCGGGTCGACGCGACCCAGCTGCGCTGCCGCGTCATTGGCGAAGGGGGCAACCTCGGCTTGACGCAGCGAGCGCGTGTCGAATACGCGATGAACGGTGGGCGTTGCAATACCGACGCGCTCGACAACTCGGCCGGCGTCGACACGTCCGACCACGAGGTGAACATCAAGATCCTGCTGGGGGCCGCCATCGACGTCGGTACGCTGAAGGCCGAGCGGCGTGACGCGGTGCTCGAGGCCGCCGAAGATGACGTGGCGCGCCGGGTGCTCCACAACAGCTATACGCAGAGCCTGGCGGTGACCCTCGACGAATACCGAGTACGTGAGCGCCCCGAGGTGTTCCGACAGGCGCTGACGATGCTCGAGCGCTCCGGGCTGCTGGACCGCAAGATCGAGCAACTCCCGGCCACCGAGGACATGGTGGAGCGCGAGGAGGCCGGACTGCCGGTGCTCACGCGTCCCGAGCTGGCCGTGCTGCTGGCCTACTCGAAGCTGTACCTCAAGCGCGAGCTCTTGCGCTCCGGCCTGCCCGAAGATCCGGGGCTCGGCAGTCTGCTCCGCGAGTACTTCCCCGAGACCGTGCGGGAGGCGGCGGGCGCCCAGGCGATCGACGCACACCGGCTCGCGGCGCACATCGCCTGCACGCGACTCACCAACCTGGCGGTCGACACGCTGGGCGGCGCCAGCCTCGTCCAGCTGGTGAGCGATACGGGCAAAAGCGCCGCGAAGGTCCTGAAGGCCTGGTACGTGGCCTATGCCGCGTCCTCGGCCCGCACGACCATCGAGCACATTTATGCGCTCGACCTCGAAGTGCCCGCCGGTGTGCAGGCCCAGTGGCTGCTCAAGGTGGGCGGGGCGCTCGACCGGGCGACTCGCTGGCTGCTGGCCAACGAGGATCTCGGTGTTTCGATCGCCGAGCTGGTGGCGCGCTACGGGGATTCCGTCGGGGTCCTCGCCGAGTCTCTGCACGATCACCTCTCCGAGCGAAAGCGCCGGGAGGTGGACGACCGGATGACGATGTACCAGACTGACGGAATGGCGCGCCCGCTCGCCCGGCGACTGGTGGCTCTCGAGTTCGTCGACGGCCTCCTCCCGGTTGCGGCGCTGGCCCGTCGAGAAAACCTGCCGGCATCCCGCGTCGGACGCGTCTACTTCGGACTCGCCGGCACGATCGACTTCCCGTGGCTCCAGGAACGACTCGACGCCGCGGCCAGCGGCGGTCCCTGGGAACTGCGCGCCGCCAAGTCACTTGCCCTCGAGCTGGAGGCGGCCCGCACCCGTATAGTCCGGCACCTGCTCACGGAGAGCGAGGAGGACTCCGAGGCGGCGGTCGAGGCGTTTCGCGGACGGTGCAAGGAAGGCCTGACGCGCATCGGCGCCCTGATCGACGAGCTGCGCGAGCTCGGCCGGCCGGGGATTCCGGCGCTGATGGTCGTGATCCACGCGATCCGCGAGGAGTGTGATTCGTGGGCGAACGGCATGGGGGAGTGATATTGGGGGCGGGCGAGGGGTTTCCCTCCCTGCACTCGCTGACACCGGCTGGACGGCGCCGCTGAAGGCTCGCTCCGGGAGCGAAACCCCTCGCCCGTCACCAACTCCCCGGCGGGCGGCGTGACATCCGCTCCGCGCGCCGACACCGGCTGAGTGTCGCGGCGAAAGGCGCGCTCCGGGGACGTCCGCCTTGGTTGCCGCGACGCTCACCATACCGAAGCGAAAACGGGCCCGCCCCCGAGGGCGGACCCGCCGTATTGATGAATGAAGAGGAGGCGCGTTTCCGGAGCGAGCCTTCAGCGGCGCCGTTCAGCCGGTGTCAGCGAGCGCAGGAAATGCGCCTCCTCTTCCCCACAGGAATCAATACGTCGTGAGGTACCGACCGACCTCCCAGTTGGTCACCTGCGAGATGTAGTCCGACCACTCACGCTTTTTCGCGGAGACGAAGTTCCCGAACACGTGGTCGCCGAGCGTCTCGCGCATGAGTTCGCTCTTCTCGAGCTCGCCGATCGCCTCGCCGAGATTGGCTGGCAGGCTCTGGACCTTGTGCTCCTTCCGCTCCTTGTCGGAGAGCTCCCACACGTTCACGTCGAGCGGCGGGCCCGGATCGATCTCGTTCTGGATTCCGTCGAGACCGGCCGCCAGCTGCACGGCGAGCGCCAGGTACGGGTTGCAGCTCGGATCCGGCATGCGGAACTCGACCCGCGTTCCCACGCCGCGGCGATCGGGTACCCGGATCATCGGCGACCGGTTGCGGTGCGACCAGGCGATGTCGACGGGTGCCTCGTACCCGGGGACCAGTCGCTTGAAGCTGTTCACCAGGGGGTTGGTCACGGCGGTAAGCGCCCGCGCGTGTGTCTTCAGCCCACCGATGTAGTACCGCATCTCGTCGGACAGCTTGTACTCGCCGTCCGGATCGTAGAAGCAGTTGTCGCCGTCCTTGAACAGCGACTGGTGCGTGTGCATCCCCGAGCCGTTCTGTCCGTAGATCGGCTTGGGCATGAACGTGGCGTGCAGTCCGTGCGCCATCGCCGCGTTGCGGACGATGAACCGGAAGGTCGTCAGATCGTCGGCCGTGCGGATCGCTTCGGCATACTTGAAGTCGATCTCGTGCTGTCCGGGCGCCACCTCGTGGTGAGCGGCTTCGACTTCGAAGCCCATCGCCTCCAGGTCGTTTACGATCATTCGGCGGGCCTGCTCCCCGAGGTCGACCGGCGTGAGGTCGAAGTAGCCGGCGGAATCGTGCGTGATGGTCGTCGCCGAGCCGTCCTCGTCACGATGGAAGAGGAAGAACTCCGCTTCGACGCCAGCGTTCATCGTGTAGCCCAGTTCGGCGGCCTTCGCGGCCGTGCGCTTCAGGACGAGCCGGGGATCGCCGGCGAAGGGAGTCTCGTCGGTGTTATAGACGTCGCAGATGAGCCGGGCCACGCGCGCCTCGGGATCGCCCCACGGGAAGATCCGGAAGGTGCGCAGGTCAGGCTTCAAGAGCATGTCGCTCTCCTCGATGCGCACGAAGCCCTTGATGGACGAGCCGTCGAACATGATCTCGCCTTCCAGCGCCTTCTGGAACTGGCTGGCCGGCACTTCGACGTTCTTCGTGTGGCCGAGAATGTCGGTGAACGTGAGACGCAGGAAGCGCACGTTCAGCGCCCGGCACATCTCGAGAATGCCCTGGGGATCGGGGGATTCCCCGAGGCCGGCGCCGTAGTGCGAAAACCGGGTATTCTCCTCGTGCTCGCGCGGGGCGGCGAACATTGCATCGGATGACATCATGCGTCTCCTGTTCGTATCGGCGGTCCAGCCGGCTCCGGCCGCAGCGGGAGTCCGGCCCGTTGGAAGCGGACGCTCGAAATCCTACGCAAAAGGCGTGCGAATATCAACCGTCTACGTCAATAGTGTATCAAATATGTCGAAAAGTTAGATATATATTATGATATACCTAAATAAGATCACCATAAGCCTACGAGTGGCCGATTATAACGGCATCGCGAGAGTACCGGCGCCGTTTCCGCGACCGCGCCTGTGGCTCACCTACCGCAGGCCGTGGCCCGCGCCGCCGGTTCCGCCTATCATCGGCACATGACGAAACGACGCCGCAGAGCGCTTTCGCTGCGCCTCCGATTACTCGGGGGCCTGCTCATTCTCGCCTTCGTGGCGCTATTCGCCGTCGCCGTCACCGTGTACATCGGCTTCGTGTTGCAACTTCCCCCCGAGTTGCTGGGTCTGACCGTGGCCGTGGTCATCGTGATCGACATGTTCCTGGTGTACATGCTCGCCGAGGGCCGACTGTCACGGTACGTGCTCGAACCGGTGGACCACATGGTCGAAGGCGCCGAGCGCATCGCGGCCGGCGAGCACGGTTACCGGCTGGAAGCGAGTGCTACCACCGAGCTCGAGCGCCTCGCGGCGGCCGTGAACGCGATGGCGGCCACACTGATCCGCAACCAGCAGGAACTTGCGCGAAACGTGGCCTCGCTCGACGCGACCAACCGGGAACTCTCGGAGGCGAGAATGCGGCTCGTGCGCAGTGAGAAGCTGGCTTCGATCGGCCGCCTCGCCGCCGGGATCGCGCACGAGGTCGGTAATCCGCTGGGCGCCATCCTCGGGTATGCGGCGCTCGGGCAAAGGGAGCTGGGGGCCGATCACGAGTGGCTGTCCGGCATCGACTACGAAGCCCGACGGATCGACCGTATCGTGCGCGGGCTGTTGGACTTTGCGCGCCCGAAGGCCGCATCACGGCACGCCCTGGATGTCGGGGAGGTCGTCCGGCGAACCATTCAGATGATGACGCTCCAGGGACGGTTCAAAGGCATCCACATGGCGGTGGATCTGGAGGAGGATCTCCCCGAAGTGCGAGCAGACGGACACCAGCTCGAGCAGGTGCTGGTGAATCTTCTCATCAACGCGGCCGATGCGATCGGCGATGCGGGAGGCGAGGGCATGATCCAGGTCACGGCCGCCGCGGTGTCGGTCGAGCGCTTGTCCGAGGAGACATCCCGGCGCCGGGATTCCGATCCGTCCGGGGTCGACTATTCGCACCTTCGTCGCCTCGAAACCGCGCGGGATCCCGGGCCGCAGCGGCAGCTCGCCCGCGGCGACTCGGCGGTCGCCATCGTCGTCACCGACGACGGGCCGGGCGTGCCCGAAGAGATTCGCGGCCGGTTGTTCGAGCCGTTCTTCACGACGAAGGAACCTGGCAAGGGAACCGGCCTGGGCCTTGCAGTATCAGCACGGTTGATCGAGGGAATGGGCGGGATGATCGAGGTCGAGTCCGGAGATCCGGGAGGAGCCTCGTTCCGCGTCCTGCTGCCGACCTACAACCTGCGGGGGTCTGCATCTGCATGAAAATACTGGTCATCGAGGACGACGCTGGCCTGCGTCGCACCGTTTCCCTGTTGCTCGAGGGAGAGGACTACGAGGTCGCCACAGCCGGTGACGGGGCCGTCGGGCTGGAGAAGGCGACCGACTGGAGTCCCGAGGTGATTCTTGCAGATGTCCGCATGCCGGGGATGGACGGCCTGGAGTTTGTCGAGCGGTACGCGGCGAGCGAGGGCGGTGCGAGCGTCATCATCATGACGGCGTACGGGAACCCGGAGACCGCGATCGAGGCGATCCGCCGTGGGGCTTACGATTACATCGACAAGCCGTTCGCACCGGACGCCCTGCTGCTGCGCGTCCGCATCGCCGAGGAAAGCCGTAAGAAGGACCGGGAGATCCGGCGGTTGCGGAAAGAGGTTCGGGTGGAGCGCCGGCATGGCGAGATCATCTCCGGCAGTCCGGGGATGACCGAGGCGATTCGACTGGCCGAACGCGTAGCTCCGCACCCGACGACCGTGCTGGTGACGGGAGAGAGCGGAACGGGGAAGGAGCTCATCGCTCGGCTGATCCACGATGCGTCCGGGCGTCCCGGCGAGTTCGTACCGGTCAACTGCGGGGCGATTCCCGAGAACCTGCTCGAGTCTGAGTTGTTCGGGCATGTGAAGGGCTCGTTCACCGGCGCCACGGGAGATCGGCTCGGCCTGTTCGAGGAAGCGAATCGGGGGACCCTGTTTCTGGACGAAGTGGGGGAACTCCCCGCATCCCTGCAGGTGAAGCTGCTGCGGGCGCTGCAGGAGGGAGAGATCCGGCGCGTGGGTGAGTCGCAGCCGCGAAAGGTCGACGTCCGAATCGTCGCGGCCACGGCCCGGGACCTCGACGCAGACGTCCAGATTGGCGACTTCCGCGCCGATCTCTACTATCGTCTCAATGTGGTGCAGATTCACCTGCCCCCGTTGCGGCACCGGGCCGATGAAATCCCGATCCTGGCGCGGCACTTTCTCGAGGTTTATGCCGAGCGCCTGGCGGTGCCTCTGAGTGGCTTCGAGAGCGAGGCCTTGAAGCTCCTGAGCGCCTATGACTGGCCCGGCAACGTGCGCGAGCTCGAGAATGCCGTCGAGCGGGCTACCGTGCTGGCCGATGGCGAACAGGTGACGTCGGAGGATCTGCCGAAGAACATTCGGGAACCGGACGCCGTGAAACCGATCGTCACATCCGACGCGCTCTCGGCCGACGAGCTGTCGGTGAAGAAACGCTCCGCCGAGCTGGAAAAGCACCTGATCTCGCGGGCCTTGACCGTGACCGAGGGCAACCGCACGCGAGCGGCGGAGCTTCTCGACCTGAGCTACCGGGCATTATTGTACAAGATCCGCGACTACGGACTCGACGACTGATGAGGGGCCCACCTGTCATGAAGGGGCGAGCGATGAGGCACTTCTGGATAATGGGCGCACTACTCCTGGGGACGCTGTCTCCCCTCGCCGCTCAGCAGAGCGCACGGCTCGACACGCGGGAAGACCTCACGGCGCGCCGTGACAGCCTGGCCGACGTGCTGAACCTGCTCGATGCCGAAGACGAACGCGCTGGAGAGGTCCAGCGCCGGATCGCGACGATCGAGCAGCGACTCCGCATCGGTGACTTCCGGCCGGGCGACATGGTCAGCCTCGAAGTGCGGGGGCGAGCAGAATATACCGGAAATTTTCCGGTCCAGCCCGACCAGACGCTCGAGCTGCCCGGGCTCGACCCGATCCCGCTGGCTGGCGTGCTCTACTCGGAGGCGACGGACGCAATCCGCAAGGGGCTGGCCGTCGTGCTGCGGGATCCGGTGGTCCAGCTGACGTTTCAGATGCGACTCGCCGTGACCGGCCAGGTGGGGAATCCGGGCTTCTACGACGTACCGGGGTCTCTGCTGGTCTCCGACGTGCTTTCGCTCGCGGGCGGACCGACACAGAATGCAGACATGGAGCGCATCGAGGTGCGGCGTGACGGCGAAAAGATCATGTCGGGCGAACGGCTGGCCACGCAGGGGTTCACCCTCGATGACCTGGGGTTGCGGAGCGGTGACGTCATCCAGGTTCCGCGGGAGCGGGACACGTTCTACTCGTTGCGCAACGTGAGCATCATCATCGGGACGCTGCTGAGCGTGATCGCTCTGATCAACGTCTTCTGAGGATCGCGCCCGGGCGCAGCATGGATTTCTGTGAGAATGGACCAGGTGCTATGTTGACGGTGCCGCAGGAGGACGTGTTGTAAGCGTGCCATATGGTCCTCTGCTCGGGGGAGGCGATGCAGAAGCGAACTGTCCATAAGACAACGCCTTACGGCAATCGCCACCGTCTGGCACGAGGGATGCTCGTAGCTGAGGTGAGTGAACTCTCGCTACGAGGACGAATGATTCCCGAGGCAACGACAGGTCGGAACAGACGACACACGCGCCCGTCCGCCGGGCGCATTCGGCGGAGTCGCCGCTTCGAGCGGCTGACGGCCGACGGCATCGCGGCCTCCAACCGGTCCGATGTCGATGACCGACCGCGCCGGGTCAGCCGAGTCGAGGAAGTCGCGCTTCGCGCGATCAACATGATCGTCGCGGCCATCGCCCTCGTGCTCCTGTCCCCGGTCATCCTGATCATCGCGGTGCTGATCCGCATCGACTCGCGGGGCCCCGTGTTCTACCACCAGGTGCGTGTCGGTCTCGACCGCCGGACGCCCGAAGGCCAGCGCGAGGCTGTCGGGCGCCGTGTCAGCGACATCGGCGGCAAGCCGTTTGAGATCATGAAGTTCCGAACGATGACGACGAATGCCGAGGAATCTAGCGGGCCCGTGTGGGCGAGCGATGACGATCCGCGCGTCACCAAGGTGGGTCGCATTCTGCGGCGCACTCGGTTGGACGAGATCCCGCAGTTCTGGAACGTATTGCGCGGTGAGATGTCGATCGTTGGCCCCCGACCCGAGCGACCCGCGTTCGTGCAGCAGCTGCGCGAAGAGATCGAGCGCTATCCCCTGCGGCAGCAGGTGCCACCGGGCATCACCGGCTGGGCGCAGATCAACCGGCCGGCCGACAAGTCTGTCGACGATGTCCGTCAGAAGGTCGATTTCGACCTCGAGTACCTGGACCGCCGCTCCGTGTGGTTCGATCTCTGGATCATGATCAAGACGTTTCCCGTGATGTTCGAACGCGACAACGACTGCCGCCCCAAATGAACGAATTCAAGAGACGGAACGAGAACGTCGTCCGGGTGCTCCTGGTGAGCACGCACGACTGGTTCACGTCGGCCCTGCAGGCCGTGCTGGAGCCGGAAAGTTTCGTGTTCGCCAGGGTCCGCTCGGCCCGCCATGCGCTGCGGCACGTCGAGCAGAGCGTGCCGGATCTGGTCATCCTGTCCGAGAAGCTCCCGGACCTGGATGGTGCCGGGCTCGTGCGATCGTTGCGCTCCGGGGGCCTGCCCGAAAGCGTTCCCTTGCTCGTGTATTCGCCGAATTTCTGGCATGCCGAGGACCAGGCGAAGGCCGTGGCGGCCGGCGCGTGGGATATCATCCGCGAGCCGCTGCGTCCAACGATCATCGTTCCGAAGCTTCACCGACTGCTCGCGATTGGTCGGTTGATCCGTGCGGCGGAGGAGGGCATCGAGGTGCCCGAGGCCACCGGTCTGCCGAAGCTGGCGGGGCTGACGCGCTCGATTCAGCGCATCGAGGCCACGGCCCAGCGCAACGAAGTTCCCTTGAGTTGCGTCGTCATCGGTCCGAGTCGTCCGGGCGATGGTCCCACCCTTGTCCGCCAGCGTTCCCTCGCGGCGTCGCTGTGCGCCGACAACCTTCGGCTGTCCGACCTTTGCGGGTGGATCTCTGACGCCGACTTCGGCGTAGTGGCCTACAACACGACGGCGGCGGGCGTCATCTCGATGGTGCGGCGGTTGAACGAGCGTCTGTCGGTGAACCCGGACGGTGCGGAGGAACTACAGCCACTGAGCGCCGGCGTGATCGAATTGTCGAGCAGCGAGCCGGCCGACACCGGGGACGACGGTACGGGCTTCCGGGGCGCTCCTCGCGTGGCCAGCCTGTCGCGTCTTGCGGCGGCCCAGGTCGCGCTCCGCGAGGCGCGAGCCGGTGGGGGTGGAATCAGGATCGGGCGCTCCGCCTGATCGTGACGAGATCGTGATTCGTCGAGTGCGGCGTCCCCTCTCATCCTGTGCCACGGAAACATCTGCCGGAATCCATACACAGCGGAGCGACTGCTGTTGGACGGAGCCGCACGGATGGCTCCCCGGATCGAGTCGGCCGGCTTCATTCTTCCCGGCCGACAGAGTCCGGAGATCGCGCATCGAGTGGCGCACCACGGGGGCGTCGACCTGGAAGGCCATCGATCCCGGGTGGTGGACGCCACGCTCGTCGGCCGCGCCGGCGCCATACTCGTGACGACACCCGGCCAGCGCCGCGCCGTCCTGCATGATGTGGCTGGAAGCGCTCCGCCTCCCGTGTTACTGCTCGGCGACTTCGATGATAGGATGCCCGATTGCCGCACAGTTCTCGATATGTATAGGGAGTCAGACGACGTGTTCGACGAGGTGTGCGAGCGCATTGACCGCTGCAGCCGCGAGTTGAGCCGGGCGCTCGGCAAAACGGACCTCGATTCGGCGCCGAGCTTACCATAGGCGTTGCGAGCGCGCAACAGGGGGCGGATGTTCCTGTGGACGCAGCCCCACGCCACATCCCGCGGATGTGGTGACGCGTCGCGGTGGGGCGGGCCTTCAGCTCCGAGAATCGGGCACGAGCGTTGCACTAATACGGAAACCATGAAAGCTACCGCACTCGATCTGTCGATCGTCGTTCCCGTATTCAACGAGGTCGAGAACCTTCGGCCGCTCGTACATGCGGTGCGGCAGGCGCTCGTCGACATCGACGCATGGGAGCTCCTGCTGGTCGACGACGGGAGTACGGACGGCACGCGGGAACTCGCCCGAAGCCTCGCCCAAGACGAGGGGCCGGTACGTCTCATCTCCATGGCCCGGAACTTCGGGCAAACGGCGGCGATGCAGGCAGGATTCGACGCCGCGCGCGGAGCGGTCGTCGTCAGCATGGATGGAGACCTCCAGAACGACCCGGCCGATATCCCCCGCCTGCTCGAAAAGTTGGGCGAGGGCTACGACCTCGTCGCCGGCTATCGTGTCGACCGGCAGGACACGTTGATCACGCGCAAGGTCCCCTCGTGGGTCGCGAATCGGATCATCGCCTGGCTGACGGGCGTGTCGATTCGCGACAACGGGTGTTCGTTGAAAGCCTACCGTCGTGAGCTGTTCGACCGAGTGGTCCTGTACTCCGACATGCACCGGTTCATTCCGGCGATGGCCGTCGCCACGGCGGGGGCGCGGGTGGCGGAGATCCCTGTGCGGCACCATGCGCGGCGTGCCGGCCAGAGCAAGTATGGACTTTCACGGATCTGGAAGGTCCTCTCGGACCTGTTGGCTATCAAGATGATCAGCTCGTTTCGCAATCGGCCGCTCGTCATGTTCGGCCTGGGCGCCGCCATCGCGACCGGGTTTGCCGTCGTGTTCTTCGTCCTCACACTGCTGTCGGTGCCGGGCGGACTGCGTGAGGGTATGGCCTACACGTTCGTGTTCCCGAGCATCGTGCTCGTGTGGGTAACGCTTGCCGTGTATCTGTTGCTGCTCGGTCTGATCGCTGAAGTGGTGATTCGAGGCGATCGGCTATCGAGGGACGTGCCGTTGCCCGTGGCGCGGGAGTGGTCGTGAACGAACCGCCGCGTAAGCCGGACGGGGGGAGCCGTGTGGCCGAGTTGGCCCTGGGGCAGGGTCCGCGATCGACGACCGACCCGGACGTGAGTGTCCTCGTGCCGGTGAGTGAACGTCCGGATCCGCTGGCCGACCTCTACCTCGAGGTCGCCGGGGCGCTGCGGGATTCCGGCCGTACCTGCGAGTTCGTGTTCGTCGCGGAGCCGTTCAATCTGGACGCCGTCGAGGCGCTCCGTCCCCTGGCGGAGAGCGACGAGCCGATCCGGGTGCTGGAGGCCGGTCACACGGTCGGTGAGTCCACGCTACTCAAGCTGGGCGCCGCTCGCGCCCGCGGCCGGGTGCTGCTCGTCCTGCCGGCCTATCATCGCGTCGTTCCCGAGGTGCTGCCGGCTCTCGTGGAAGTGGTCGAGCAGGGCGCGGATCTAGCGAACTGCCGGCGCTGGCCGCGCCACGACTCCTGGCTGAACAGGATCCAGACCCGGCTGCTGCACTCGATCGTCACCGGCCTGTCGAGCGGCCACGTTCGCGATGTCGGTTCCGGCGTTCGCGCGATGCGGCCGGAGGTACTTCGCGAGTTGCCACTCTACGGAGATCTCTTCCGCTTCCTGCCGGTGCTCGCCCTCCGTGACGGGTATTCGGTCGTGGAGATCGAGGGCGCTCAACATCCGTTGGACGCCAGGCTGCGGATCTATGGTCCCGGCACGTATCTGCGGCGGGCGATCGACGTCCTCGGGTTGTTCTTCCTGTCCCGCTTCACGTACAAGCCCCTCCGATTCTTCGGGCTCATCGGCAGTGCTCTCGGCTTCGTCGGCGGTGTCATCCTGCTGATCATGTTCATCCAGCGCCTGGGGGGGCAGGGGCTCGCGAACCGACCTCTGCTGCTGCTGGCCGTGCTCCTGTTCACGCTCGGCGTGCAGGCGGTGGCACTCGGTCTGATCGGGGAGATCATCGTGCACTTCAACGCTCCGAGCCGACGGGCTTATCGGGTCCGCGACACGGCGGGTGAGGAGGCGGAGGAGCCAGGAGGTGTCGACGGGTCCAGCGAGAAGGCCGAGACTGCTTTCCGCACCGGCGTTTGACCGTGGCCTCCACGAAGCACGTCTTTTCCGTCGATCTCGAGGAGTACTTCCAGGTATCCGCGTTCGAGGCGGACGTCTCACGCCGCGGCTGGGCCGAACGAACGACGCGCGTTGAAGCCAGCACGGACCTGCTGCTCGAGCTCCTTGCCGAGTTCGAGACCCATGCGACGTTCTTTACGCTTGGCTGGATCGCCGACCGACACCCCCGGCTCGTACGTCGAGTGGCAGACGCCGGACACGAGATCGCCTCGCATGGCTGGTGGCATCGCCGTATCCCCACCTGTACCCGCGAGGAATTCCGCGCGGAAGTCGCCGACTCCCGCCGCGCCCTCGAGGACGTGACCGGCGTCAGGGTCCTGGGTCACCGGGCGCCGAGCTTCTCGCTCGTGCCCGGCTCCGAGTGGGCGCTCGATGTCCTGATCGAGGAAGGCTACGCGTACGATTCCAGCATCTTTCCGGTGCATCGCGGGGACTATGGATATCCGGGGTGGGATCCCGAACCCCACTTCGTCACGCGGCCGGCGGGTCGGATCTTCGAGATCCCACTGACGACGACGACCGTTGGCGGATGGCGGG